>JAABUV010004660.1_pt1 | contig 16226 bp, 15 predicted proteins | sample 5559971 | NCBI WGS metagenome assembly JAABUV01 (sample SAMN10711881, study PRJNA513362) | rock metagenome | isolation source: Antarctica rocks | place: Antarctica: Victoria Land, Knobhead nord | collected 2015-12-19
TGGCGGGCGGGTAGCCGCGTACGCCGCGGCGGTGGCCAGGGCGATCTCGGAGGTGCCCCCGAGCAGCAGCACCGTCTGCGGGCTGCCATTGGCGTCGATCACAGGTTCAACCTCCGGGATAGGTCCGAGACGAAAACACCGGCCGGGTCGGCGGCCTCGCGTACCGCACGCCATTGCGTCAACCGGGGGTACATCTGGGCCAGCACCTCAGGCCTGGTCCGGGACTCCTTGGCGAGGTAGAGCTTGCCCCCTGCGTCGAGCACCAGCTCGTCCAGACGGTCGCACAACCGCCCCAGCCCTGGCGCTACCGGCAGGTCCACCGTCAGCGTCCACCCTGGCTCCGGGAACGACAGCGGCGCGGCGTTGGCTGTGCCGAAACGCTTGAGCACGTTGAGGAATGAGGCGTGACGCGACCCGCTGATCACTTCCACGGCGCGACGGAACGCGGCCTCCTGCCCGAACGGCATCACGAACTGGTACTGCAGGAATCCTCGCGGCCCATAGACCCGGTTCCAGCTCCCGACCAGGTCCAGGGGGTGGAAGAAGGTGGTCACGTTCTGCACCTCGGCGCGGCGGCGGGCGGGCGCCTTGCGCCACCAGAGTTCGCTGAACGCGCCGGCGCTCGCCCGGTTGACCAGGCCCGAGGGGAACCGGTCGGGGGCGGTGAAGAATTGCCGGGCCGCCAGGCCCAGCGGGTCGCGTCGCTGGGCGCGGGTGAGTTCGTCGAGGTTGGCCGAGCGTCCCCTGGTCAGCACCGCCCGTCCCAACCGGGCCCCCCGCGCGACCGAGTCGAACCAGGCGACGGAGTAGCCGTAGGAGTCGTCGGAGCCGTCGGCGAGCAGGCCGAGGAGGCCGTCGAGGTCGGGGGTGCGGTCGGTGTCGACGGCGAAGTAGGCGGTTTCCACCCGGACGAGCCGGATCCGAGCGCGCACGATCACACCGGTCAATCCCATGCCCCCGACGGTGGCCCAGAACAGCGGCGAGTCCGGCGTAAGGGTCTGCACCTCGCCGTCAGCGGTGACCACGTCCATCGAGCGGACGTGGTTGCCGAAGCTGCCCTGCACATGGTGGTTCTTGCCGTGAATGTCGGCCGCGATGGCCCCGCCGACGGTGACCTGCCGGGTGCCGGGCAGCACCGGGATCCACAACCCGAACGGCAACGCCCGACGCATCAGGGTGTCCAGGCTGACCCCGGCATCGACATCGACATCGGCGGTGTCAGAGTCGATGGCGTGGATGCGGTCCAGCCCGGTGATGTCCAGCACGACCCCACCGGCGTTCTGTGCCGGGTCGCCGTAACTGCGGCCCAGGCCGCGGGCGATGACTCCCCGGGGGCCGGCGCCCACCACGGCGTCGATCACGTCCTGGGTTCCCCGCACCCGGCAGACCTGGGCGGTGGTGGCGGCCGTGCGCCCCCAGCCGGTGAGCACCTCACGACGTTCGGTCATTGGCGGCGACGATACTCACCACGACAGGATTCGGGGTCCTCGAACCAGGGGGGAGCAGGCGGTGGTGGTCAGCGGTCCGGTGGGCTCCCGCGACCCGGTGCCGTTGCGTGCCCAACTGACCCGATTCGTGCTCACCGGTGCCGTGTCCTCGGTCGTCGACTTCGGCCTGTACGTGACGTTGCTGGAACTTGGTATGGGGCTCACTCCGGCCAAGGCCATCGGCTTCATTGCGGGGACCTGCACCGCTTACGCCATCAACAGCCGGTGGACCTTCGGCTCGGCCGCGGGCACCCGGACCGCACTCGCGGTGTCCGGGCTATACGCGGTCACCTTTGTCGCGCAGGTGGGGCTGAACGGCGTCCTCGTCGCGGCACTTGAGCCGTCGGGGTGGCGGATCGGGGTGGCGTTCGTGCTGGCACAGGGCGTTGCCACGGTGATCAACTTCGCGGTGCAGCGCTGGGTGATCTTCCGACCCTGAGGCGGCCTACCCGGGCGGGCGCATCATGTGCGGCAAGATTGCCCACCATGCACGGAATCATTCTGGCCGGCGGATCAGGAACCAGGCTGCACCCGATCACCCTTGGGGTGAGCAAACAGATGGTGCCGGTCTACGACAAGCCGATGATCTATTACCCGCTGTCCACCTTGATCCTGGCCGGCATCCGCGACGTGCTGGTGATCACCACCCCGCACGACGCTGAGCAGTTCCAGCGTTTGCTGGGTGACGGCTCACAGTTCGGCATTAACCTCACCTACACCGTGCAGGCCGAGCCGAACGGTTTGGCGCAGGCGTTCGTGCTGGGGGCGGACTTCGTGGGGAACGAGTCGAGCGCGCTGGTGTTGGGCGACAACATCTTCTACGGACCCGGCCTGGGTACCACATTGAATCGGTTCGAGGGCCTGGACGGGGGCGCGGTGTTCGCCTACCGGGTGGCCGACCCCACCGCCTACGGTGTGGTCGAGTTCGACGCCCAGGGCACAGCGTTGTCGCTGGAGGAGAAGCCGGCGCAGCCGAAATCGAACTACGCCGTGCCGGGGTTGTACTTCTACGACAACGATGTGATCGCGATTGCCCGGGACCTCAAGCCTTCTGCGCGTGGCGAGTACGAGATCACTGACGTCAACCGCGCCTACCTTGAGCAGGGCCGGTTGCGGGTGGAGGTGCTGCCCCGGGGGACTGCGTGGTTGGACACCGGTACCTTCGACTCCTTGTTGGACGCCTCGAACTACGTGCGAACCATCGAGGACCGCCAAGGCCTGAAGGTGGGCTCACCGGAGGAGGTGGCCTGGCGCCGCGGCTTCCTGACCGACGACGACCTCCGGGTGCGCGCGGGAAAGCTGGTCAAGTCCGGGTACGGCAGGTACCTGCTAGGTCTGATCGAGCACGGACGGTAAGTGCTGGCGCGGGGCGTCCGTACCCGCAACATGCCGAGTAGTCTCGGCATCCATGTCTTCCACCATCGTCGCTGAGCCCGGGCCGCCCGCCCGCATCTCGGACTCGCGAACGCTGGGCCGTGGCCTCGACGACCTCCGCACCGGGTTCGGCCACCGTGAGCTGTGGGCGCACCTGGGATGGCAGGACATCAAGCAGCGCTACCGCCGCTCCTACCTGGGCCCAATCTGGATCACCATCGCCACCGGGGTCACCGCGCTCGCAATGGGCCTGCTGTACTCCCAGCTGTTCAACCAAGACATCGCGGTGTTCCTGCCGCACCTCACCGTCGGCCTCATCGTCTGGACCTTCATCTCAGGCTGCATCATGGAGGGTTCGGAGGTGTTCACCGCCAACGAGGGGCTGATCAAACAATTGCCCGCGCCGCTGAGCGTGCACATCTACCGCATGGTGTGGCGCCAGCTGCTGTTGTTCGCACACAACCTGATCATCTATTTCATCTTGCTGGCGGTCTTCTACCCCGCTGGCGGGCTGCACTGGACGTCGCTGGCCGCGTTCCCCGCGCTGGGCCTGCTGGCGCTCAACGGGGTCTGGGTGGCCATCGTCGTGGGAATCGTCGCCACCCGCTTCCGCGACGTCGCCCCGATCATCGCTAGCATGGTGCAACTGCTGTTCTTCATGACGCCCATCGTGTGGACGGCCGAGCAGCTGCCCAAGAACAACCCGCGGGCGAGGTTGATCGAAATCAATCCGCTGTTCCACTACCTCGACATCATCCGCGCCCCCATGCTGGGCACCGATCAGCAGGCCTACCACTGGTACATCGTGGTAGGTATCACCGTCGCGGGCTGGGCGCTGGCCCTAGTCATGCTCCGCAACTACCGGGCCCGCGTGGCCTACTGGGTATGAGCTGACATGGCCTCGATCGAGACAGACCGCGCGTGCGTCGACTTCCCTATCTTCGACGCGAAAAGCCGGTCGGTGAAGAAGGCGTTCCTGGGCCGGGCGGGAGGCACCATCGGGCGCAACTCCGCCAACGTGGTGGTTGTCGAGGCACTGCGCGACATCAGCATCGCGCTCAAGGAGGGCGACCGGGTGGGCCTCGTCGGTCACAACGGAGCCGGCAAGTCGACGTTGCTGCGGCTGCTGTCGGGCATCTACGAACCCACCCGTGGGACGGCCACCGTCCGCGGGCGGGTCGCCCCGGTGTTCGACCTAGGGGTCGGCATGGACCCGGAAATCTCCGGGTACGAGAACATCATCATCCGTGGCCTCTTTCTCGGGATGAGCCGCAAGCAGATGCTCGCCAAGATGGATGAGATCGCCGAATTCACCGAGCTAGGTGACTACCTGTCGATGCCGCTACGGACCTACTCCACCGGGATGCGGGTGCGGGTCGCGCTCGGTGTGGTCACCAGCATCGAGCCGGAGATCCTGCTGCTGGACGAGGGCATCGGTGCGGTGGACGCGGAGTTCATGACCAAGGCGCGGGTCCGTCTGCAGGAACTAGTCCAACGAGCAGGCATCCTGGTGTTCGCTAGCCACTCCGACGAGTTCCTCGTCCAGCTATGCGATACGGCGATGTGGATCGATCACGGCACCGTGCACGAGTCCGGCCCGATCCGCGACGTGCTCGCGGCGTACAAGGGGCCTAAAGCGGCTGAGGTCGCCGAGAGCGTTCGGGGTCAGCGCGCGTGAACGCGGGAAAAGTGGTTGCCATCGTGGTGACCATGAACCGGCACGAGTTGCTTTCCCGTTCGCTTGGCGTCATCGCAGATCAGTCCCATCAGGTTAACCACCTAATTGTGATCGACAATGGCAACCAGCGGGAGGTTCGTGAGGTCGTGCACGGCATCGGCCTCCCCGCAACCTACCTGCCGTCGGAGCGCAATCTGGGTGGCGCCGGGGGATTCGCCCTGGGAATGCTTTACGCGCTGAGCCTAGGGGCCGACTGGGTATGGCTCGCCGACGACGACGGGCGCCCGGAGGGTCCTCAGGTCCTCGCGACGCTACTAGCTTGCGCGACGCGTCATAGCTTGGATGCGGTTTCACCGGTGGTAGTCAACATCGATGAGCCAGACCGGATGGCTTTTCCCTTGCGCCGCGGGTTGACGTGGCGTCGCAAGCGGTCCGAGCTCGGTGATAACGACTTTCTCCCCGGTATCGCGTCGCTGTTCAACGGGGCGCTCTTCAGCGCCGCCTGCATCGACGCCGTGGGAGTACCTGACCACCGCCTGTTTGTTCGCGGGGACGAGGTGGAGGTCCACCGGAGAATGGTCAGATCGGGGGTTCGGTTTGGTACCTGCCTGCAGACCGCGTACCTGCACCCGGACGGCTCCGACGAGTTCCGCCCGATCCTGGGTGGACGGATGCACGCCCAGTATCCAAATGACGCGAGTAAACGGCATTTCACCTACCGCAATCGCGGATACCTTCTCGCGCAGCCTGGCCTCCGGAGGCTGCTACCGCAGGAATGGCTCAGATTTGGTTGGTATTTCCTTATTACCACTCGGGACCCGGCCGGACTCTGGCAGTGGCGGCGCCTACGATCATTGGGCCGCAGGGAGCGATTTGGTCGCCCGTGATCGGCAAATGCGTCACCGGGGGCCGAATTAACCCCATACTAGCTCTCCGCCCATCGCTCGCTCCAGCGGGCTCGATCTCCCTTTGGCAGGTATCCAGATGAATACGCCCCCCGGCGGCTTTGCGCAGCGGATGGTCCTGGGCCGTCTCGAACGCCTAGCGCGACGTCTCAATCAAACAACAGATCATCAACTGCTCGAACTCCGCAGTGAGATTGACCGATTGCACACCGAAATTGCCAGTCAGACCGATCGGCTGCTTGATCGCGTAGCCGCGTTCGAGACTCGCAGCCACCGAGACATAGTGTACGCCGGCGATCAGCTTGCGGCGCGGGAGAGTAATGAATTTGCACGACAGCACCTCCTGGAAGCAAAGCAGTGCATCGGCGCAAATGCAACGTTGCGCTATGCCCTCACGCAGGCACCCGACGGCGGGATGGCCCTCGAATTTGGGGTCGCCACGGGCGCCACACTTCGAGTCATTGTCGCCGAACGCGGGGGTGAAATCTACGGCTTTGACTCCTTCGCGGGGCTCCCTGAATCGTGGATAAATGGCCTCGCCGCGGGTTCGTTCACCCAAGATCAATTGCCTGACGTCCGTGGTGCGAAACTGGTTGTTGGGCTGTTCGATGACACCATCGGCACATTTCTCGATCAACACCCCGGGCCAGTCGACTTCGTGCACATTGATTCAGACCTCTACACCTCAGCAAAGACGGTATTGAGACTCGTGGGACCCAGATTGCGCGTGGGGAGCATCGTGCATTTCGATGAGTTCTACAATTACCCGGGCTGGCAGCAACACGAAGTCCGGGCCTGGGATGAATACGCCAAGGAAACTGAAACCGAATTCAGTTACATCGCCCATGCTGTCAATGATTGTCAAGTAACCATTAGAATTGATTACGCCCCATGAGTCAGAATCGAATAAGGCCTTCGTCTCCTGGAACGGTTGGTGCGGTGGGTAGCAATTGATGGCAATGGATAGCACTCTGCGAGCCACTTTCCTATGCCGGCTCATCGCAGAAGAGGGTGTAGTCGGGGTCTGAAGCCCCCGGTGTGGAGCAGGGCGCGGGTGATGTAGTTGGTGAGGTTGCGGAAGCCGAGGGCGGTGCCACGCAGGTGCTCGAGTCGCCTGTTGATGGCCTCCTGTGGGGCCATTGCTGGTGCCGGGCCGGTTGAAGTAGGCGAGGACGTCGGCGGATCTGCGTCGCAGGGTCCGGCCGAGGGTGATCAGCTCGGGCAGCGGTGTCGGCACCCCGGTGCTGATCGCGTCGATGACGGCGGTGAGCGCGGCCTTGGCGGCGGTGCGGTCGGCGGTGCGGTAGGCGGTGACGATGCGCTGCTAGATGCCCCAGGTCGCCTCGACCTGCACGTGCTCCTCATCGGCGAACACAGCGATGAGACGCTCGCGTTGTCGGTCGGTGAGCAGCTCGCTGCCGGTGCGCAGGACCCGGCGGATCCCGCAGAGCGGGTCGCCGGTGCGTCCGCGGTGCCCACGGGTGGCCTGCTGGAGTCGTTGGCGGCAGCGGTCGAGGGCATCCCCGGCCAGGGCGACGACGTGGAAGAGGTCCATCACCGCCACCGCTGTGCGCAGCGCCTCGGCCGCGGCGCTCTTGTAACCGGTGAACCCGTCATCGCCACGACCTCGATCCCCGCCCGGAAAGCCGGGCTCTGCTGCTGCAGCCAGGTGGTGAACACCTGCTTGGAGCGGCCGGACACCATGTCCAGCCAGCGGGGTGGCCCGGCGCTGTCGCGGACCGGGGTCAGGTCGATGATCACGGTGACGAAGCGGCCTCCGTGGCGGGTGTGACGGGTGCGGCAGCTCAGGGTCGACCAGGTCCTCCCACACCCGAGGCGAGCCGTAGCTGGCCCCCGACTTCCTGAACGCCTCGCGGACCGCCTCATCGAGCAATGCTCGGCGCTCACAGCGGACCGTGGTCGGGGCATTGATCCACTTGTAGAACCACGCCTCGCGCACCGCCAGGACCCGACAGGTGAACGCGTGGGGCACCCGGTAGAGGGTCCTCTGGTCGGTGATGAAGCGCGCCACGCTCACTTCGTCGCCTCCTTCACCCACAGGACCACTGATCGTTCGAGGACATCCCGTTCCATCCTGAGCTCAGCGTTCTCGCTGCGGAGCCGCTTCAGCTCCGCCTCATCCGCGACGCCAAGTGGCGCGTCGCCCTCACCCCGAGCCGCGCGGTCCTTGTCGACCCAGTTCCCAGCGTGCCCGGGTTCACCCCGAGACACGCGCCCGGGCCCAGCGGCGGGCCACGTCGGTCGCCCCCCCGGAGAGCCGCAAGGCGGGCAGGCCCGCTCGCGCGCGCTGGGCGTTGATGCCGTCGAGGAGGGCGGACTCGTACTCGCTCAGAAGGAAGCCGTGGGTGGCGGTCGCCGCGAGGCAGACGGGAGCCGCCGCGTGCGCACCTGGGGTGCTCACGAATGCGCCGCGCGTGGCGAGGACCACGAGGATGAGGACCGCCAACACCGTACGGTCGTGCTGCGTCGGGAGGGCGCTGTCGTCATGACGTCGCCGTCGTCACGGGTGCGCGCGAAGATGAGGTGGCACAGCAGGGGGTCCCCCAAAGTGGTGGTTCGGGATCGCGCGCCACGACCTGCCGTAGCGGCTCCTGGTACTGGGGCCCCGACGGCGGCCCGGGTAGCGTGTCCCAGTGCGCAGCCAGCGGACGTCGGGTGCGGAACGAGGGCTCGGCCGCACTCCGGCAGGACCGGGCAGAGGCCGACACCGACGGAATGGGAGGAGCAGTGAGCGCCGGAGGAACCGTCGACCGCGAGCCGGGCAGACCGAGCAGGCCCCGGCCGGCACCACGGGTGCCCCGTCGACTTGCCCGGCGCCGCGCGGTGGGCGCGGTCCTGATCGCCGCCGTGGTGCACCTGTTGCTGCAGGCCGCGCCACTCGCGCTGACGCCGGGCTACTCGGTGGCCGGGTTCCGCCGCTACTTTCCCTACGACCAGCTCTCCTACCTGGCGATAGCCGTCAACGCACGACACGGCAGCGTCGCCGCCGTGGAGCCGTTCACCGAGACGGGGTCCAATTACTACCCGCGCCTGTACTACCAGGTCATGGGCCTGCTGGCGAGGCTGTTCGGGGCCGACACGGTTTTCGTCTGGACGGTTCTGGGACTGGTGGTCCAGGTCGTGCTGGTCGTCGCGGTGGGCACCGCGTGCGTCGTGCTGACCCGCCGGTGGTGGACCGGAGTGCTGGGCGCCCTCCCGTTCGTCATCGGAACCTTCTCGACCTCGAGCTCCGGCAACTGGTACTCGGTCCTGGACTCCCACGGCGTGCTGTGGGGTGCCTACGGGGTGCTGTTCACCCTGAACGGCGAAGCGGCCTCGCTCTGTCTCGCGGGGGTCGCGCTGCTCGCGCTGCTGATCTTGGCCACCGGGCACGTCCGCGGAAGGGCAGCGGCGGCGACCGCGGTGCTGGCACTCGGCCTCATCGGCGCGCTGGCCAACGTGCAGACGTATTCGTTCCTGACGGCGGTGTACCTCGTCGTCTTCGCCGGAGGCGTGCTCGGCCTCGTCCGTGCGCGCAGTGCCCTCCTCGTCGCGGTGTCCGTGGTGCTGCTGGCGGCCTTGCTGGTGGCTGGGCCCACCCTGGCGTCAGGCGCCGGACCGCTGGCGACCCTAGTGGCCGGTGCGCTGCCAGCGGTACCCGGACTGCTGGTCCTCCTGCGGGGGCACCGCGTGCCGGTACTCCTCGGTGCGTTGGCTGCGGGTCTAGCGGCGTCACCGACCGTGCTAAGCACGGTCCTCGGCGTCGCTGGGAACGACCCGTTCCTGGTGTATCGGGACTCGTCCTCGTCCAACCTCGGGGTCCCCGTGTGGACCGGCGTGCGGGCCGGGGCGGTGCTGCTGGTCGCGCTCGCGCTGGTCCTCGTCGCGGGCGTGCACAAGCGCCGACCGGTCTGGTTCGCGACGGCCGCAGGCGCCGGTCTGGCGTGGGCGCTGGTCTCGACGAACGACCGGTGGGGTGCCAATCAGGAGCCGTACCGCTTCTGGATCGACGGTTTCGCGCTCATCGCCACGGTGCTCGTGCCTTTGGGGGCCATGGTGGCCGCGGAGTACCTGGTGTCACGCGCGCAGACCGCCAAGGCGTCCTCGATCGACGCTACGCGGGCCCCGGTCGGGCTGGCGCCGCGCGTGCTGGCTGCGAGCGCGCTGGCCCTCGTGCTCGTGATGATCGGTGTTGCGTCCACGGACTTCGTAGGTTTCACCCGCTACGCGCGCGCGGGCGGCCTCATCTCCTTTGACACCCCCCAGGCGCGCGCGATGCCGACGGCCCTCGAGATGGGCGCAGCGGACGGGCTGGTCCTGCCCGATCCGTGCGTGGACCCCTTCACGCTGAAGGCGGTGACGGGCGCTCGGGTGGCGTTCTACAACCTCGGTCTTGCTTGGCCGCAGGAGGAACCCCCCATGCGACAGCTTCTCGCAGCGCGCGCGATGGGCACCCTCGACGTCGACGCCGCCCGGGCGGCCGGCGTCACCGAGGTGCTGGTCGACTCCACCTGTGCCGCATCCTGGCCCGGTGTGGGTCTCACCCGCCTCGGCGCCGTCGACTACGGCACCGCTGGTGCCAACCTGCAGCTCTGGCGGTTCTGACCCGCTGACGCCCCGGGTGGGCAAGGCGTCAGCGGGTGCTCGGGCCTCCCGGTCAGACGGCCAGGTTTTCGCCACTCCTCAGCCGCAATTGTTGAGACGCGCCGTTAGCTTCCCCCCACAGCGACGGCGCGCCCGGGGGCAACGACGATGAATCCAGCGTCAAGACCGCCCTCTTTCACCTGGATCTGGCCTTGAGACACGACCGCGATGCGTTGCGGGGTTAGGGCCAACCCAGTCACGGCCTGATCAGCGACAGTGACCCAGGCGCCGTACAGGCCCTCCTTGACCCTCGCAATGGTGCCGTTGATGACTCCGATTCGCTGGCCGGACGCGGCAACCTGGCTGGCGTTGGACAAGGTGACAAACCCGGCGTTCAAGCCGCCGTCTTTCCCGTAGGCGACGCCTTCGACAACTACTGCTATCCGCTTTCCAGCGAGGGTCACATCATTCGCCAAGGAGGCGACCATGGTCCATCCGGAATAGATTGACCCTTCTTTTACATACACATTGCCGTGGTCGATTATTGCAATTCGATCACCATCTAGAACGACCTTGCTGGCTCCCGAACTCCACAATGTGGTCCACCCCGAATACAAGTTCCCTTGCTTGATGCGCACGGAGCCGTCGGCCCCCAGGACTGCGACCCGGCCGCTCGCGAGCGCAATGCCACGGGTGCTAGTGGCTTCGAGCACAGGGTTGGCCTGCAGCGTCCCGTCACGGACCACTGCCGATCCATCACTTAAGACAGTGCCAGTTCGAAGGCCATCGAGGCTGACCGAGGTGGCGCTTTGTGAAACAGTGCTCCATTTGCTTGAGATGCTACCCTCCTTTGCGATGAGGGTGCCATCGTTTGCGGTCACGGCGATCCGGTTCGGAGAGGTGAGCCCGGTGTCTTGGGCGCGAGTTGCGAATGCAACCAAGTCTTGCGTTGAACCATTGAACGCATCCTGATCTCCTGGGTAAATGCCACGGTCGCTGTACTGCCATAATTGCTGAGCTTTCCACCCAGCGGGCATTGGCCCGGGACTGCCGCCATAATTGGCAATGAACAGAGGGTTTGTTGCCCCGAAGTTCGGGTTACTTCCGGTGCAGAGGTTCCACCAGGAGGCAGTGCTGTATACAGTCGGGTACCGCCCCGTGCGATTGTATATGGTATTCGAAAAGTCCGCTATCCAGTTTGACATCTGACTGGGCGTGAGATCGTAACACACATTTCCAGCATATGGGTTGTACTCGATGTCCAGCATGGGCGGCAATGTCCGCCCATCGGCAATCCACCCACCGCCGTTGTTTACAAAGAAATTCGCTTGGTCTGCACCGCTGGCCTGATTGGGCAATGCGAAATGGTAGGCACCGCGGACGAAACCAGCCTGATACGCACCACCGTACTGGGAGGAGAAATAGGGGTTAGTATATCCGGTCCCTTCAGAAGCCTTGATGTAGGCGAATTGAGCACCGTTAGCCGCAGCAGTGTTCCAGTCCACGTTTGCCTGATAGCTGCTGACGTCCATGCCCTGGGTTGGGCCGCCGAGCAATGCCTGGGATGACATTGTTTGCGGGCCCACAGGCTCGTGTGCGCGGATCGTCGAGCCCATGTAGTCAGCTTCGGGATGACTGGGGGGGGCAGGCGCCGGTGGAGACGCACGGACGGGGGTCGAAGCGGACGAAGCGGTCGTCGATGCCGTTGCAGGTGCGACTCCCAACGCCGGGGTGCGCGCTGAGGCCACGGCGGGCGATGCGGCGATCACCACCACACCGGCGGCAATGGTGGCAAGGTGGACAGTGGCATAACGGCGTAGTGAAGGCACGGTCATAACTTCGGCGCGTTGAGACAGCCACTGAAGTGGCATCTCAGAAGTCCTTGGACTGCTCTGCACACCGGCGCCACCCCGGGCTCACCCCCTTGATCAGCGTGCCAGCGGTTGTCACGACCGGGCGACTTCCCTTCGAGCGGGCAGATGTCAACGCCGCGGGCCCATTCGGCGGCGCAGCCAGACATAGGTCATACGACGGATCAGCGCCATCATCACTGCCCGGATGTCACCCACTCGCACGTCGCGCTCCGACAGCAGGGACGGGTCACTCGCGCGCAGGGCGCGGTGGAAGCCTTGCGCCTGGGCAGCTTGCTGCCTGGCCAGGGAGACGCTCCACTGCGTCGCGCTGATCCGGAAGCTGGCCAGTGAGCGTGGGATTGCCACGACGTCACCGCGCATCATGACCGCGACGTAGGTGGCCTCGTCGATGAGGTAAGGAAAGTCGTTGCGCCACCAGCCGACCTCCGCCAATACCTCGCGCCGCAGCATCACGCAAGCTGGTTCGCCGAAGATATTGGTCCCAGCGACCACGGTCCGACGGGCGGCGTTCCGACCGTCGACCAGCCCGTCCAGTCCAGCAAGCCCGCGCTTCTTCACCACGTGCACGCCATGGTGGTCAACTATGTCGCGCTGAGATGCGACAAGGACCGCGCTCGGGTACGCGTCGAACGCGGCCACCTGCTCGCGGACCGCGGTGGTCTCCAGCAGATCGTCACCGCACACCAACTTGATCAGCTCGCCCGTAGCCTCCCTGCTCACCCGATTCCAGTTGCGAATCGCACCTCCCCCCGCCTCGGTGGATAACACGCTTACCTTGGGGTGGGAGGCATACCGCTGCAGCAGGGCAAGTGTGCCATCGGTCGACCCGTGGTCACTCACGATGACTTCCAGATCTTCGTAGTCCTGGCCGAGAACCGACTCCATCGTCTCAACGATGTACTGAGCGTTGTTGAAAGCCGGAATGACGACTGACACGAGCACAGCCATGCCTCACCTCTCTGCGGCGGACTAGCCCCCGCTGCTGACAACGGTGCGCCGGAGCGCTCAAGCAAGACGCTCTTGCCCGGAAGAATGTCATGGCAAGCAACGAGCGGTTCCCCGTACTACGCAGCTGCGACCGGGCCCGCAGACCACGCAGATGCCGGACGAGAGTAACAACCTCAAGGCGAAGGCGGATTGAGTCGCATAGTGCCGCCGGCCGTGGACCGTAAGCGGCGGCGGATCGCTAGGCCCGGCCCCGTCCCATCGCTCGCCGGGCCAGCGGTGGCGACGACCACGAACTCGTTGTTCACGAATAGTCTTCCGGTGACCGAAGGAAGTGGAAGGGCTCTGACCTGAATCCGGTCAGAAGGTGAGCAACTCGTCCCGTCACACGCCGATCCGCAGGTCTTGTCTATTGCTCAGGCTGATCCTTCGCCTCCGCAGTCGCGCCAGAATCCTTGCGCCGGAAGGAGAAGTCGCGGTACCCGAAATAGCTTCCGAGGGCCAATACCGGCGTGATTACCAACTGCGAGGGGATGACCGGCAGGCCCAGCACCGACACCGCCCCAGTCATGATCACAAAGTTCAGGACGAACATACTGAAGTTAATCGCGGCAAACCGCCACAGATCACGCACAAAGTGGCCGCGCACCCGGAACACCAAGTTCCGATACAGCAGGAACGCCGTCATCACGTTGCTCAAGTACGCAGCGAACAGGTTAAAGTGGTATCCAAAATGACCCTTAGTAGCCAGTTGCCAACCGACAAACCACAACGTACCCGCCGCGGTGTTAAACCCCCCGACCGCGAGGAAGGCCATCTTCTGGTTGGCGATGATCCGCAGCAGGGGACCAGGCACACCGACCATCCCCGCGGGAGGCCTGGAACCGGCGCCGGATCGCGCGTCAGTTTCACGACGCTCTCGGGTGGAAGGACGCGACCTGGACTGCCGCATGCTCCTCCGTTCAGACCTCGTACCAGCGAATTGACCGGTGCTTACCGGAGAGAATGTGGGCTCGACGCACTGGGTTGAGCCTACGCGTCCGCCCAGCTCAATCCGAACCACACCGCAGCGTCCCCGTTTAGCGCAGCAGGGCCCGCCGGGTCGACTCCAGTGTGGTCGCGATACCCACAGCAAGCGGCGTCTGCGGACGGTCATCCAGCCCGCGCCACACCACCGAGCGCAACCGCAGATCCCTTGCCTGGGCAGACGCCAGCTCCGAAGCCGCCAGTACAACGCGTGGCTTGCGCCTGAACACCGCCCGGCACTCGGCCAATATCGCGCCGATTGTCACACCCCGCCCCGCCCCGTAGATCTTGGTCGTAAGTCCGCAACCACGAGCAGCGGCCCGGTCCAGGGTGTCAGCGACCATGGCAGCCGCGTCGGTGACGAACAGGTAGTCACGGATGGTGTCCAATGACACGTAGATCGAAATCGGCTGGGACACGAGGAACGCCCGACACAGGTGTGAGATCAGTCCCTGTGCCTTGCCTAGGTTCTGCCCGGGACCATACAAGTTAGAGAGCCGACCCACCACCACCGTCACCCCCGTGCGCGCACCGAACGACAACACGGCCTGCTCGGCAACGAGCTTCGCCCTGCCATACGGAGCAAGCGGCAACACCGGGCTGAGTTCAGTATGAGGAGCGCCAGACACCCCCGCGTACACCCCGCCGGCGGAAGACGCGTGAAACAGCGTTCCGCTGGCGGCTGCGGGCCCCGCCGCAACTTCAAGCGCACCGAGCACGTGGGCCAGCACCTCGTTCTCGGCCGCCAGCACCGCCTGTGGTGTGCCGGTGACCCCCGCCCCTGCACACCAGGCAAGTCGCCACGGGCCACCATCGGCCACCTCCACCAGACGCTGGGTGTCACGTACGAGCCGGTTGACCGACGCCGCGGTATCACCCCACGGGACACGGCTGGTGAGCACCTCCTCACCGCGCCGTAGCAGCTCAGTATGAACGCTACTGCCCAGCAAACCTCCGCTGCCGACCACCCAGGTGACCGGTCGACCCGTCATCGAGCACCGTGCACCGGGCGATCCGTTGTCTCTGACGCCCGACCCAGCGGGCCGCTGTCTGGGTCGCTGACGATCAGGTAGGGAGGCTTTCCCATGGCCATGTTCACGTTGACGCCCACGTACTCGGCGATCACACCAAGCGAGAACAGCGTGGCTCCGGTGCTGAGTAGCACCACCACGATGATCGACGTCCAGCCCTGCGCACCAGAGCCCGCGTTCGCGTGAAATAGCAGTCGCGCGGCAAGGATGTACATAGCTAATGCAATCCCGAACACCGCGAACATGGCGCCCAGCACGCTGACCAGTCGCAACCCCTTGGTTCCGCTGGAGAGGATCATCCGCCAGAAGTGCGAGAGCAGGGTGCGGAACCTGTACCCCGAGCGCCGATCACCCTCTGGGCGCAGCGCGACGGGGCAGGTTGCGACCTCCCCGGCTATCCACCCCAGCGCCACATCGAGGTACACACCGTTGCCCGCGTATGCCGCCACCGAGCGGCCGACCTCGCCGAGCACCAGCCGGTAGCTCTGGTAGGACGGTGCAGCGTCGCCTGCTAGTGCCTTGGCGACCATCCACTTCGCGCCCTTGGACGCCGCGTTGCGCGCGAATCCATGTGGGGCTGGGTTGGACGGTTCCGCGTAGACCACCGAGGCGCGGTGGGCGAGTGCCGTGTCCAGCAGGTCGCCGATAGCACCCGGATCGTGCTGGCCGTCCTCGTCCATGGTGACGATCCACTCGCCGCCGGTAGATGCCATGCCGGCGAGGGTTGCGGGGTGCTGGCCGAAGTTCCTGCTCAGCCACACTGCCCGTACCACCGCGTGCGTGGCGACGAGTTTACGGATGACTGCGGCCGACCCGTCCGGGCCGTGGTCGAACACGAGGAGCACCTCTTCGACCACCATGGGGTGCCCGGCGCGGCTAGTGCACGGCTTGGTCCAGGCAAGCAACTCATCAACCAAGGGAGGCAATGTGCGCTCACCCTGGTAGACCGGGACCACGACGGAGATCCGGTGCGGCCGGGTAGGCTCGGGCAGCGAGTCGGCGGTCACGTTGGCCACTGTAGTCGCGGCAGAACGCCCGCCGGCCGCCCCGATGGTGCCCGCCATGCTGGAGGCCGGTCGCCCCGACGGTACGCGCCCCACCCTGGAAACCGGCCCGGAAGGGTCAAGGTCGCTTACCACGCGGTCGATGTCGGTGCTGACGATGTACGGGTGAGCGAAACAGGGGAAATCCGATGATGAGCATCCCCCAAAACCGTGGAGGCATGGACTATGAGGAGTAGTCATGCCAGAGATTCGAAGGAAGTTCGACCCGGAGTTCCGTGAGGGGGCTGTCCGGATCGTCAGGGAGACCAAGAAACCGAT
>JAABUV010004661.1_pt1 | contig 16222 bp, 13 predicted proteins | sample 5559971 | NCBI WGS metagenome assembly JAABUV01 (sample SAMN10711881, study PRJNA513362) | rock metagenome | isolation source: Antarctica rocks | place: Antarctica: Victoria Land, Knobhead nord | collected 2015-12-19
CGCGCTCCGCTGCCTCGTCGAGTTCACGGTCGTCGGCGCGCCGCGGTGGACCGCCGACCCCGTCGAGTTCGTGCCGTTGCTGGACGCGGACGGGGCGGTCGTGGCGGGGGCGCGCGACGCGGGGGTCCGGCTGACGACGAGCGGGCTGGAGGGGTACGCGACCGTGGTCACCTTCCAGTCCCCCCTCGGCGACCCGGCGACCCCCACGAGCCTGCCCCCGGGCTCGCCCTGCGCCCCGGCGGCCCGGGCCACACCCTACCAGGTCGCGCGCGACCGGCACCGGGCGCTGCGCGGCGAGGCACTCGCCGTCCTCGTCGAGTTCCGCGACGGGGCCTGGGCGGCGACCGAGGCCCGGGCCGCCGGGACCGGGCTGCCGTAACCCCGCGGTCGGCGCGCCGTCGCGCATGACGGCCCCATACGCGGGACGAGCAGCCCGTAACGGCCCGCCGCTGTCAATTTCGGCGGGCCGCTACGGGCTTCATCCGGAATCCGTGCGTCAATTGGCTGGGCCATCATGGCTGCCCACCGCAGCATCCGGGGGTACGATCCCGGCCGCTGGGTCGCGTGGCCGACCGACGGGGAGCGGGATGGGCGTGCCCGGGCACCGCGGACACCGGCCATCGGGGCGGGCCTCCGGTCGTGGTGGCAGCGGATGGCGGCACGGGCCAGGGCGAGCGGCCATTCGTGCATCTCGGCACACGCCGCCGCCTGCAGCGGCCCCCGCTGATCCGGTTCGGCACGCCCTTCTCGCCCGGGCGCGCGGGTGAGCCCGCCCGCGACCGGGATGGGCACCGCTCGCGCCGCCTTCTGCTCGCCGGATGGCATTGTCAACCGAAGTCGGGGCGGGTGATTCGCTGGTGCTCGGGGTGTGACGAGCCACGGGATGCGCGCCGCTCAGGCCATCCCCGGGGGCCCGTGACGACCCGCCAGGTGGCGAAACGTTCGGCTCGGGACCGGCGATAGGCGGCGGCGAGGCGGTGACGGCGCGGGCGGCAGTGGCCGGCGATCGGGCCAGAGGCGGCGAGGCAGCGCCGCGCGTGACCCGGCGACTTGAACTGCCCCATCCGGCGCTCCCGTTCGTGCGTCGGCTGATGCGAATTCTCCGCGCGGTTATTCACGCCTGTGTGCCGCCGGTGTTCCACGCTCGGCAGCATCTTCCGCCGCGCCGCGCCGTCGCTCGCGCGCGTGCCGGTGATGCGCACGCGCGGCACATACCGCAGGTTCTTGAGTAACTTCCGCAGGAACTCGGTGGCCGCCGCCTCGTCGCGCCGGGCCTGGACGAGGATAGCGAGCACCTGCCCGTCCTGGTCGACCGCGCGCCACCGGGAGTGGGTCGTGCCGTTGATGGCGCTGCACACCGCATCCAGGTGCCACGTGTCCCCCGGCCGCGCCCGACGCCGGCGCAGCGCGCTCGCATACGCCTGGCCGAACGTGCGGCACCACCGGCGCACCGTCTCGTCGGTCAGCACGGCACCGCGCTCGGCGAGCAGCTCCTCGACATCGCGGTCGCCGAGCGCGAACCGGAAGGAGTGCCACACCGCGTGGCCGCTGAGCGCGGGAGGGAAACGATAGCGCTTGAAGTTGGGTCTAGTGGGCGCTCCGTTCATGGGCGGAGTCTCGCACAGCAAGCCACACCTGAGACCCGCTCCTTGTCCGGACAGTGCCCTCCCGAGCGTCGAACACCGCCAGCATAAACGGTTGAACAATCGGGCGGAGCATGCCCACCAGCCGACGCGGGAGTGGAAGCGGCGGACGCGCCGCTGCAAATCACCTGGCCATGCCCAACGGTTCCTCGCCGCCTCTGGCCCCATCGCCGCCCACTGCCGCCCGCGTCGCCACCGCCCGACCGCCGCCGCCGCCCGTTAGATCCGTGCCGAGCGCTTCGCCACCTTGCGGGCGGTGACCGGTCTGTCCGCCGCCTGGGTGCACACCACCCCTCGCCAGCGTACGCTCGCACGCTGCTGCACCCCTCGTCACTGGCGCAAGTTGACAGTGCCTACCGGGGGATGTCGAGGGCACGAGACGCGCCGTCTCCACACTTTGCGGTGCCGGGTGGCCTCGCCGCCCAGGCTCCGGATAGCGCGCGACGGCTTCGCAACCGGAGCCGGGCGCTATGCGACCCGTCCCACTTCGCCACCACCCGCGCCGACTGGGTCTGCCCCTACCTCAGGTCGGTGTAGCGAACGCTGCGGCTGAGGGTGCTGGACGCGAGCGCGCCAGAGCGGCAACTCCTGCACCAGCTTGGCACTGAGCGCCTCGAGCGCGTTGAGCGCGTCGTCGTCCCAGCGCAACTGCTCGCCCGCGAGCACCAGCCTGTCGATGCTCCGGCCGAGCGCGCGGACGCGCGGCGCGGCCGCCTTCGGCTGACGCGCGCCCGCGCGCGTCTCGCCGCGTGGCGTGCGGGCCGGGGCCGGGTCCTTGTCGCGCGCCTCCGCGGCGAGCGGACGGAGCTCCGCCACGACGCGCAACGGGGCAGCATCGTCGCGCCGTCGGACGATCTCGGCGATCAGGCTGGCCACCGACGTGTCCGCGACGCCGAGCAACTCCTGCGCCTCGACCACGCCGATGTCGCCGCGTTCGACCGCGGGCCAGAGCAGCATGTGCTCGGCGATCTGCCCCAGGCGGCTGCTGGCACTCTCGCTGATGCCGGTCTTCTCGGCGATCGCCTTCCCCGTGAGCCCGAACGCCTTGAAGGCCGCCACCATACGGACCTTGTCGACATCGGGCAACTCGCGGCGGGCCGTGTTCTCGGTGACGCCGAGGACGAGCGCCGCGCAATCGTCGACACCCTCCAGCAGGACGACCTCGATGGTCTCCCAGCCCGCCTCCCGGGCCGCGAGGAGGCGCGTCTGCCCCCAGAGGAGTTCGTAGCGATGGCGCCCGAGGCGGCGCACGCCGGGCAGCTGGATGAGGCCCACCTGCCCCAAACTGACGCGCAGATCGCGCACGGCGGTCGGATCGATCGTCGAGCGCACCGGGGTCGTGGGCGGGGCGATGGCGTCGATCGCGACGTGCCGGATCCGGTCGCGATACGGGCGCTGCGTCGGTACCGCCTGCGCCGACGCGATGCGCTCGCGGGCCGTCGGCGTCTCATCCATCGTCATGGCGTGCTCCTCCCGTGTGTTGGCTCGGCGAGCGGTTCCGGATCGGACCACCCGACTCTGGCGGCGGGGCGGCGGTTGCGATCGCAATCGCGCAGCGTGTCGATCGTCACCCGCTCGCGCCCGTCTGCCCCTGCTAGTGTACGCCCCGATGCGTACCGAATTGTGGCTTCGGGAGTAGGTAATTCGTTCGCCGCTCGACCGGGGGTCCCGGTCCGTCCGGCGTACCGGCGACGTGGCGGCCAGCACGCCTCTGCTCATGGCGTGCTTGGCCCTCGTCGGACCGTACGGGGTGTGGGACTGCGCGCGAGACGGCGCGACTCAGCGCGCCCGATCAGGCGATCGTCGTCTGCACCCGGTGTGCGGTGGCGCCCCGCGGCATGGGCAGCGTCGAGGGCACTGTCAACTTGGGGCCGTGAATGGGTAGTCAGCGAGGGCGCGGGCGTGTTTGTGTGGCGAGCGGGGTGTCAGGCGGCCACGGCGAGGCCGGTCACGTCGCGCCAGGTGGCGAAGCGGTGGTCGCGGGTTTGGCGGTAGTCCCGGGCGGTGAGGCGGTGGCGGCGCGGGCGGCGGTGTGCACGAAGCGGGCCGTAGGCGGCGAGGGAGCGTTGCGCGTGGCCAGGCGACGTGAACCGCCGCATCCGGCGCTCGCGCTCGCGGGTCGGCTGGTGCGCGTTCCCCGCGCGGTTGTTCAGGCGCTTATGCCGCCGATGCTCGATGCTCGGCAGGATCGCGCGCCTCGCCGCGCCATAGCTGGCGAGCGTGTCGGTGATCACCACACGCGGGACGGCGGTAAGGCCTTTCAGCAGTTTGCGCAGGAACCGCACGGACGCGGGCTTGTCGCGGCGCGCCTGCACCAGGATGTCGAGGACGTTGCCGTCCTGATCCACCGCACGCCACAGGGAGCGCTCCGCGCCGTTGATGCTGACGAACACCGCGTCGAGGTGCCACGTGTCCCCAGGTCGAGGGCGTCGGCGACGGAGCGTGTTGGCGTCGGCCTGGCCGAACTTGTGGCACCATTGCCGGACGGTCTCGTACGTGACGATCCCCCCGCGCGCGGCGAGCAGCTCCGCCACGTCGCGATAGCTGCGCGCGAAGCGGGAGTACAACCAGACCGCGTGGCTGATAACTCCCGACGGGCAACGGTAGCCTTTATAGCTCGGCGGGCGCAATGCTTGCATACGCCGAAGTATCGCAGAGATCGCCCTCACCGCCCCCCCAACGCAAGTTGACAATACCTGACCGCGTGGCCGATGATCGCGGGCGGGAACCGGTGGCGCTTGTAGGTGAGGGCGGCAGTACTTTCATTCATGATCCCACTATCGCACGCCCGGGCAGCTAATCTTTACCTGACAGTACCCTCGTACAGGCGAGGCACCACGGCTTTGTTCGCGGCGAGCGGCATGGGGGATCCTCGTTCCACCCCGAGCGGGCGAGAGCAGCTTGCGCTAGATTGTGCTGGGGGGTCGGCAGTATACGCGGGCGACGAGAAGGAATCAATCGGGGGCGCGTCACTCGAAACGCCGTAGTGGTGCCGACTGGCGCGGATCGGCGAGGATGGGGAGGTAGGCATGGGCGAGACGACACGGCACGAGTTCACTCTCATTTGGGATGGGATCACTCTCGCGGGCACCCTGCCAGGGTTTCGCCCATCTTTATGGGTTGCGCAGATGACATGAGACTGCCGCCTCCGTGGTGAAGGTACCGTTAGCGTGGATACAGTTCGGCAACAGTGTGGACGTGACGGCGGATGGCGGCGATGAGCTCGGGAGGCGACTCCACGATGACGTCGGCTCCCTCCGCGAGTAGCTGCGCCGCGTACCAGTCAATCTCGTGCCGCGGGATGGCTCCGTCGATGACGCCGCCGTGCCCGTCCGGCCGCAGCGACGCCTGCCCGAACGCGCACACCGCGCGCAGGTTCACACTCTTCATCCCCCGCGCGGTGACCGTCACCCGCAAGACGAGGCCCTGGCCGTCGTCGCGCTTGGTCACATCCAGCCAGTCCGCGAGCGGGCCGGGCGGCGCCGGGCGGTCCCGTCCCTCCTCGCGCGCGAGGGAGACGACGCGATCGGCGCGCAAGGACACCTTCCTGCCCCGTTTCTCGTCGTAGCAGGCGCAGTACCACCCGCCATCCCAGGCGAAGAGTCCGAACGGGAAGATGATCCGCTCCGAGACACCGGACCGGGAGTCGTACACGACGCGCAGATGCACACCATCGAGCGCGGCGCGGAGGATCTCGCCGAGCAGGGGCGCCGGATCACCGTGGGGTCGCGCGATGATGGCCACGTGGTGTTGGACGCGCTCCAGGTCGCGCGCGACATCGGGGGGCAGGGTGGCACGCAGTTTCGTGGCGGCCGACAGGCTCTCGGCCGCGAAGGGCGACTGAGCATAGCGCAAGAACGCCTCGTATGATAGGAGCACCCCGAGTGCCTCGTCGGCCGTCAACGCCAGCGGGGCCAGGCGCTGGTCGCGCGTGAGGGTATAGCCGCCGCCTGGGCCGGGCGTAGCGACGAGCGGGACGCCCAGGTCGGACAGGGTTTGGAGGTCGCGCAGCATCGTGCGGCGCGACACCTCGAAGTGATCCGCCAACTCCTGTGCGGTGACGCGCGGCGTGGCCCGCAGCCGGATTAGCAACTCCAGCAATCGCGCGGCGCGGGCCATATCCCCTCCACAATCCATCTCCCTTCGAAACGGTGACCGTCCCTGTCATCATTGTAGGATACGCTACGTGTAGGAGTCTCAGCGCGCGGTATAAAGGAACGCGCGGACACAAGACGAGACCCCGACGCGGCTATCCCGCGTGGGCAATACCCCGACAACGGGGTAGGGCGGTGGGTGATGATGATGTCACGCGGGCTCCCCCCATCTGGTCAATAACCGGCGCGCCTGTGGCCGCGTCCGGCGCGCATGATCTAGGAGAAAGGACAGCAGGGATGGCACTACAACTCAGCATGGTCGGTTTGGTCGTCGAGGACATGGGGCGCTCGCTCGCCTTCTACCGCAGGCTCGGCGTGGAGGTCCCCGCGGGCGAGGACGACCGGCCGCACGTCGAGGTGAAAATGGAGAACGGGATCACGTTCTTTTGGGACACCACCTTCGCCAGGACCTACGACCCGGACAGGGAGCCGCCCGCGGGTGGCTACCGGATGGTGCCCGAGTTCTTCCTGGCGGGCCGGGCGGCGGTCGATGCTACCTACGCGGAGATGACCGGCCACGGGTACCAGGGTCACCGGGCGCCCTTCGAGACGGCCTTCGGCGCATACATGGCCATGGTAGACGACCCGGACGGGAATACCGTCCTCATCACCGCCGGGTAGGGAGGCACACGATGGGAGTGGGGCGGGATGAGCGACACGCGGCGCGGCTGCGCGTGGTCGGTAGCATGCGTCGTGGCCGCGGGTTGTAGACGCCGATTGTCAAATGGACGGGGTGCCGAGATAAAAGTGGACACTCAGCCGCCTGCCTCTGTGGTGCCGCTGCCGGTCGGCGGACGGTCTTTGGTGCGCCACGAGGGGCCTTTCAGGTAGAAGACCTGGCCGTGATGCAAGAGTCGGTCGACGATGGCGGCGGCCAGGGACAGGTCTTGCACGAGCGTGCCCCATTCGGTCAGGCTCTTGTTGCTGGTGATAATCGTGGGGCGGCGCTCGTACCGCCCGGCCACGAGTTCATAGAAGGCGGGGCCGAAGGCCGCTTCCGTGGGCAGGTAGCCGAGTTCGTCCAGCACCAGCACGTCGCAGGTGAGCAACGGGCGGAGGAGGCGCTGTCGCCCGACGGCCGTCGCCGCGCGCCCGAGCTGGCTGGCGAGGCGCTGGGCGGTGATGAAGCGCGCCGTATGGCCGAGCTGCACGAGCTTGGTGGCGACGCAGATCGCCAGCATCGTCTTGCCCAAACCCGGCGGCCCCACCAGGGTGAGCGTGCCCGCCTGCGTGACGAAGGTCGGGTCGAGGTAGCGCAGGACGATTTGCCGCTTGAGCTCGGGGCGGAAACGGAAGTCGAACTGCTCGATGGTCGCGGCGAAGGGGAAGGTCGCCTGGCGCAGGCGGCGCTGGGTGGCCGCGTCGGCGCGGGCGGTCACCTCCTCCTGCAACAGCCCGCCGAGGAAGTCGCCGTAGGGCAACTCCTCCTGGGCGGCGCGGTCGAGCCACTGCGGGAGCACGGCGGCCGCCTGGTGGAGCTGCAACTGGGCGAGGCAGGCGTCGGGTTGGGCGCTCATCGCGGGCCTCCTTCTATAGGTACTGCAGCTGCGGGCACCGCCAGTGCGTCGACCAGCGCGATATCGACCTCGACCCAGGCCTCGTAGCTGCTCAGCAGGCGATCCACCTCCGCCTGGGCCGGGAGGTCGGGCAGGCGGAGGGGCGGCAGGGTGGCGCGCGGGGTGACGACGCGCGGGGTGCCGAGGAGGGTGCGCAGCGCGTCGGCCTCGTAGGTGCCCGCGTCGTCCGCCAGCGCTATGGCGGCCAGGAGCTCGGTGGCGCCGTATTCCTCGTGGAGGGCGTAGACCGCCAGCAGCTGCTCGCGCAGCCGGTCCCGCTGGCGGCGCGAGAGCTCGCCGAGGAAGGCCGGTGCCCGTCCGCCGAGGCCCAGCAGGAGCTCGCGGTAGAGCATCGCCTGGGCGCGGCGCTTCTGCGGGAAGAGCGGGGCGAAGTGCGCCGGGTCGAGCACGCGCCGTCGGCCCCCATCGGGCGCGCGCGGGTGGTCGGCCAGGCAGGTGGCGTCGCGCCAGAGGCGGATACGGTCGCGATGCACGCGCGCCGCGACCGGCGCGCCGACGTGGGCGACCGGCACCGAGTAGCGATTCCCGTTGACGGCGACGAGCGCCTCGGCCGAGACCTGCCCCGGTTGCAGCAGCCCGTAGTCGGCGGCGGTCGGCGGCAGCACCCCGCCTTTGGCCGCCTCCTGCGGGAGCCGCGCGAGCGGGGGCGTGCCGGTCGCGGCGGAGGGGCGGGCGTTGGCGCAGGCGAGCCAGTCGGTCGCCTGCGCGGCGAGATCCGTGTCGTCGGCGAAGGCCCGCCCCGGCAGGAAGTTCCCTTTGACCCACTTGACCAGGGACTCGACGCTCCCCTTCTGGTTGCCCGCGCCGGGGTCACACGCCTGCGGATGGAAACCATACTCGGCGGCGAGTTGGCGCAGCGTCGGCGTCCAGACCGCCTCGCCGTCGGCATCGCGTCCGCTCGTCACCGTCTTCATGTTGTCGAAGACGAGCACCCACGGCACCCAGCCAAGCGCGACGAGACATGCGACCAGGCCGCGGAAGAGCGTCTCCTGCCGCATGTCCGCCGTGAACCAGGCCCAGGACCAGCGGCTGTACTTCAGCCGACAGGCCAGGAAATAGCGCGTGGCCGGGGCCTGCTGTGTGAACGGGAAGCGCCGCACCTCGCCCCAGTCGACCTGGAGATACTCCGCAGGCAACCCCTCGAAGCGGATCGGCACCTCCGACGCCGCGTGTTGTTGTTGTTCGCGGCGCACCCGGCGGACATACCTGCGGAAGACGCTCTGCCCGCCGCCGTAGGGCCGGTCGGGGTCGACGCGGGCCAGCTCCAGCATCCGCGCGGCGGTGAGCCCCTGCTCCAGCCAGGCGCCGATCTGCGCGCGATACGGGTCGACCTTCGAGCGCCGATAGCGCTTCGCCGGCGGTCGCTCGACCGGCTCGCGCAACACCCGGCTGATCGTCGTCGGGCTGCGTCCCAGCTCCGCCGCGATCTGGCGGATACTCTTACCGCGCTTCGCCAGGACATGGATCGTGCTGCGTTCCATCTGCCGTAACATCCTTCCCCCCAGTCACTCGACTGGGTTCTACTACGGCAGCGGCAGCGTGTAACACTTTTAGTTCGGCATTCCGCCTACGGATGTCCATTTCTTGATCGGAGATTACACGGGTGGCGCGAGGCTATCGACGCCGCTGGGCTCACGGCAAGCCGGGCGACCGCCTATCGCCTAGCCCGGCGCGCCCGCCTATGCGGCGGCGACGCTCTCCGCGATGAGCGCCGGGGGCATGCACACAAGATGGGCGACCCGGCGCGCGCGTGGCTGGCGGCGTATTGCCGGGGTGCCCCGCATAGCTCAGGCGGGCAGATCCAAGCCGCGCTGCAGGATCGGTTCGACCTCCGTGTGAGCATCAGTCAGATCAACCGCGTCCGCGCCGCGCTCGGCCTTCGCCGACGGGCGCGGGGCGCGGGGGAAAAATCGGCGAGGCGATCCACCGCGCCCGTCGGCGTGGCAGGATGGCACCGGCGGCCTGCTGCTCCTCGCCGCCGCCCATGACACGGGCCTGATCCCCGCTCTGGAGTCCGCACGTCCCGTCGGCACGAAGGGGGCCGCACACGGCGTGTCGACGGGCGACCGTACGCTCTTGCTCACGCTCCTCTTCCTGAACGCGGTCGGCCTGCATCGCACCAGGGATCTCCGCGCCTATGCGGGCGACGGCCTGGCCCTGCTCACAAGCCGTCGCCGCGCCTATGGGTATCGGCACGTCGAGCGATTCCTGTCCGCGATCGCCCAAGCAGGCGCGGTCGATGCGCTCACCGACGCCGTCGCTGCGTGGTCGACGACCCTGTGGCGCCCATGCCCCTCCCGCACCGATGGGCCACCCGTCACCTTCTATATCGACGGGCATCGCGAGGCCGTCTACAGCGACCGTTTAATCCCGCGCGGCCTCGTAGCCCGGCGTGGGGCGGTGCTCGGCTGCCGCGCGCTCACCCTCTTGCACGATGCCGACGGGCATCCCCTCCTCGCCACGACCGATCGCGGCGACCTGCACCTGACGACGGGCGCACCGGCCCTGCTGGCCCGCTTCGCCCGGACGACCGATGCCCCACCCGTACGCCGACTCGTGATCGACCGCGAGGGCATGGCGGCCGCGTTCCTGGCGCGGCTGGCCGCCGACGATTGCGATGTCGTCACCGTGCTGCGCGCCGACCAGTACGCCGGCCTGGCCTCCTTCACCGCTGTCGGTCCCTTCGTGCCGTTCCAGTACGATCGGGAGGGGATGCTCGTGCGCGAGGTCGCCTCCGCGCACTTCGCGCTGGCGCTGCCCGACCAGCTGGGCGAGCGGCTTGACCTGCGCGTGGCCCTCGTGCGCGACCTGCGCGCGCACATCCCGTGCCCGCAGCCGACAATGAGCCCTCATGTCCCCTATGCATGGCTGGAGGATCTCGACCCTGCGGACACCGCCTGGTATCGGGAGGGCTGGGTCGCCACCCCGGCGCCGGTCGCGCCGGCCGCGCCCAAGCTCATTCCCATCGCGACGACGGCCGCCGACCTGGACGCGGCCGAGTTGGCGCGAGCGTATTTTGATCGGTGGCCCCAGCAAGAGAATGTCATCAAGGATTGGTTGTTGCCATTGGGATTGGACACCAACCACGGCTATGCGAAAGCGCCCGTCGAGAACTCGGAGGTGGCCAAGCGGCGGGCCGCGCTGGAGAAGCGCCTGGCAAACGCCGAGCGGTGGGCGCGGGGGGCACGGGGACGCTACGACCAGGCGACCAAACGCTACACGCGCTGCTGGGAGGCGCGGGAGCGCGAGCGCACCCTCTACGAGGGACTGAACGCCTGGTTGTGGGACCTGCAGAAGTGCGGCGTCCCGGAGCACACCTACCGTGCCGAGGCGAAGGCGGGCAAGGCGGCGATCAACGCCGAGGTGGACGCATTGTGCCAGCGCGCTTACAAGGCGCACGACGCCTACCGGGCCGAGTGGGACAAATGCGAGCGGTATTGCAAGGAGCAGCGGACGCTCTTGCGCGAACTGGATGACCTGGCGGCGCGTGAACGGACGATGTACGAGCTCGACAACGGCAAGGATCAGGTCATGACGGTCCTGAAATTGGCGCTGGCAAATCTCGGAATGTGGGTGCGGGATCAGTGGTTCCCGCCGGCCTACGCGCATGCAACCTGGCAGCGCCTTGCTCCGTTCTTCCGGCTCCCCGGCCGCGTCGTCTACGGCTCGGACGCGGTGATCGTCGAGCTGCGGCCCTTCAACGACCGTGCGTTGAATCGCGACCTTGCCGCTGTCTGCGCCAAGGTACAGGAGGCGCGGCCGCGTCTGCCAGACGGTCGGCGGGTACTATTCTCCGTGGAGGGGGCAAACCGTCTCATTTCAGATGCGCAACAGAGGCGCGTTGCGTAACTCCCTGCCTGCATCTGCCGCCGGGGCCGCCGCCCCACCCCACCGTCCTGATGCTCCAGGGGTCCGGCCCGGCCGATCGCGACGCCGACGGCTACTTCCCGCCGATCCGCGACGCCTTCCTCCGGCGCGGCGTCGCCGCCCTCGCCTTCGATAAGCCCGGCTGCGGGCGATCCTCCGGGGACTGGCGCGACTACGCACTCGCCGGTCGCGCAGACCAAGCGCTCGCGATGCTGGCCTGGCTGCGCGCCAACCCGGCGATCGACGCGGCGCGCGTCGGCGTCTGGGGACAGAGCCAGGGCGGCTGGCTGGTGCAGATCCTCGCCGCGCGCCTGCCGGACCTCGCGTTCGCCGTCGCCAATTCCGGCGCGGCGATCGGCGTGGAGGCGCAGGATCGCGCCGGCTGTAAGCACACGATGCGCGCCGAGGGGAAAGATGAGGCGACGATCGCCCGCGCCCTCACCTTCATCGACGAAGTCCACGCCGCCGCCCGGCGCGGCGACGATTGGGCTACCGTCGAGGCGGCGCTGCTCGCCCCGGCGCGCGATCACCCCTGGTACGGCTATCTGGCACTCGACAGCCCAGCGGACTGGGTGGGGACGCGGCGGTTCGTCGGCGAGCGGTATGATCCGAAGGCGACCCTGCGTCAGATCCGCTGCCCGCTTCTCGCCCTCTTCGGCACGCAAGATGTGCTGGTGCCGGCGTGGGAGAGCGCGGCGATCTATGACCGGGCATTGCGGGTGGCGGGCAACCAGGACGTCACTCTCGCGATCTTCCCGCAGGGCAATCACCGCATCCGCGTCGAGGAGACCGGCGAGTTCTGCCCCGGCTACCTCGACCTGCTCGGCGACTGGGTCGCACGGCGGGTCGCCCAGAATGTGGGGCCATAGTCGCGAGCGCGAAACCCGGAGCAGGACGGTTCTTCGGTATCGCGATGACTCGCCGCCGATGTCGTTGTCGCGCTGCGGCGGCGCGGGCGCGGGTGCGCTCAATCCTGGTTGCGCGGCGGGTCGTGCTGCCGGGAGAGCGTGATGAGGAAGTCGCGCAAGCAGGCGCGCAGTTCGTCGGGGTGGGTGAGGTGCAGGTAGTGTTCAGCGCCGTCCACCATCACGAACTGCGCGCCTGGCAGGAGCGCCGCGAGCTGCTCCACCGGCCAGCTTGGGCTGATGTCGTCGCTCCCGGACACCTGTGATGGCTGAAAACGCGTCCGCGTTAGCTCATGCGGCACGGTGGTAAGTATGGTGCAGACCGCCAAGGACTGGCACCGCACGTATCGGGCCGGAACGACTCCCCGTGTCTTCAGCTGATGGCGCGGGCCGGGCTTGGCCGAGGCCCTGGTGCGGCCGCGCCCGGTTGAAGGAGGCCACGTACTCGCGCAGGACACGGGCGAGGTGGCGCTCCCCGAAGACGACCAGGTGGTCCAGGCACGCGCGGCGTGCGCTCCCCAGGAACCGCTCGCAGGTGGCGTTCGCCTGCGGCGCCCGGGGTGGCGTGCGCAGGATCGTGATCCCGCTGGCTGCGGCGACAGACGCGAACGCGGCCCCGCACTTGCCGTCGTTATCGCGGATGAGGTACCGCGGGCGCTGGCCGAAGGGGCTGGCCTCGCGGAGCTGCTGCGCGACCCAGGCGTCGGTCGGGTGCCGCGTCACGCCCACGTGGACGACGCGCCGCGTGGTCAGCGCGATGACGAAGAAGGCGAAGAGCGGCCGGAAGAGGAGGTCGGTGACCGGGAGGAAGTCGCACGCCCAGATGTCCGGGGCGTGGTTGCGGAGGCAGGTCGCCCACGTCTGCCCGCGCGGACGCGGGGCGCGGTGGCCGCGCAGATAGGCCTGGATCGTGCGCTTGGCCACGCGGATGCCGGCCTTCCCGCGCTCGCCACGGATCCGCTCGGCACCCCAGAGCGGGTTCTCGGTCGCCATGCGCCGGATCAGGACGATCGTCTCGGCGGCGAGCGGCGGGCGATCCGGCCCCGGGCGCGACTTGTGCCGCCAGAGCGCGCGGAACCCGGCGCGGTGCCAGCGCAGCAGCGTCGCCGGCTGGACGATGAGGAGCGCGCACCGCCAGGCACGGAACCGGCCGGCGAGCAGCACCAGGAGTGCGCGATCCGCCGCAGTCACGGCCGGGCGCGAGACACTCCGGCGGAGCACGAGCACCTGCTGGCGCAGCAGGGCGTTCTCGGCGAGGAGCTGCGCCCGGCCCCGCAGCAGGTCGCCCCCGGTCCCCGCCGCGTGCGTCCCAAGTACCGGTCTTGCCCAGCGGCAGGCGCGGAGGGCGCGCCGTACGCCCGCGACGATCCCGGTCAACCGACGACGGCACGCCTGCCCAAATCTCACCACAGCCATTTCCCTCGCTCCGCGCCTCCTACCCACACGAGGCGCAATTGCGCCTCGCCGACGTGATTCTCGCCGTGGGAAGGGGTGAGCAACAGCGTGGACGTGGGGCGAAGTCCCGCCCCGGATGGATTTTGAGCCAGCACAGCCACAGGGCGTGGGCGATGAGCGTCGGCGGGAAGCGGTGGTGTTTGTCGCTGAGAATGCTCGTCTTTTGCTTAATGCGCGGAGTATCGCCGGGCCAGCGACCCGCGCCCGAGCAGTTAACGCGACAGTGCCGGGCTGCGCCTCTACCGCGCCGCCGGGCGTAGACGCCAGAGCGCGCGTTGCACCGCCACGATGGGACCCAGGATGCGGATGTCCGGATCGAGCGGGATGCTCGTGTGCCCATCCGGCGATTCGAGGGAGCGCCGGTCATCCCGCACGCGCAGGAACGCGACGATTGTCTCGACCGGGAAGCGGGTGGCGACGACCACATCGTTTGCCTCGGGCGTCTGCCGCGTGTCGAAAGCAACGACATCGCCGGGAAGGATGAGCTCCCGCAGGAAATCGCCGACGACCAGCACCTGCTGGACGGGCTCGCCGGTCTCGCCGCGCTTCGCGAGCGGGCGAGCAGGAGCAAACCCGTGCTCGGTGCGGGGACCCGGCCCCGTGGCGGGCACGAAGTCTTCGATCGGCCAGCCCCGGTACGGCCGCGCGCCCATCCGACGTAGCAGATCGGCGAGGGGCATGCGCTGCACCTCCGGCGCCCTCTCCGGCGTCGGCCGGTCGGAGACGCCGGTCAGTTGCTCGAAGGGAATGCCTAACGCATCGGCCAAGCGCTGCACGTCGTCGGCCGGCGGGAGCTTGTCACGCCAGCGCAAACCCGACTCCCACTGCGAGATCGTGCTCGGGCGGAGCCCGGAGCGCCGCGCAAGCTCCCGCAAGCCCATCGGCTCGTGCCGGATGAACGTCCCTTCCCGAATCGCTCGCAACCGCTGACCGAAGAATGCAAACTCCATGCGTTCACGATAGCGAACAAGAGCGCCGCGATCCAGGCCGCTGTTTCCTGCCTTTGTGAACAAATTGTGATACACTGTTCACACATGAGATTGAGCTATGGTGCCGGAGGGCGTCGCGTGACGACAGCGAGGGGGGACGCGATGGGCGAGCAGGACATGGCGAGCGGCAAACGACTGACCAGGGGCTACGAACCGGCCCACGACATGGGCGGGGTCACCGATCCGGATTGGCGGCAGTTCCGTGCGCAGCTCTTCACCGAGCTGGCACCGCGTTCACTTCGCGACCGACTGCTGGTGGAGGCGATCGAGACTATCGCCGAGCGCGCCTTCTACGCCGGTCAGGAGGTCGGCCTGCACCTCGGGGCCGCGACGACCCGCGACGATACCCTGGCCTGGCTCGCCGAGGTCCGGGCGCAGCACGCCGGTGGCGCGGCGCGCGCCGCGCTGGTCGCCCTGGAGGCGCTGATCCTGGGGGCCTGCGCGCACGACGAGGTCATCGCGTCGGACTGAGGTTGTCCCGTCGTCGGCGATGCCGGCGAATGGTATAGCAATCCTGCGGTCTTCACGCGCTGTGCGGTCCTGCGAGCGGGCGGAGGGCGGGGGATGCGAGCGACGGCGCGGCATGTCGGCAGACCGCGCACCGAGGCGCAGGAAGTCGCGGCCGGCGGCGCTGAGGATGTGAGCTCAACCTCCTGGTGCTTGCGAGAGGGCGTGCGGCCCTGGGCACGGCGACACGCGGCGGCGAAGCCCCGGACCGCGTCGAGCGTCCGCCCCCAACGTGCCCCCGGCACGAGGCAGGCGGAGCACCGGCACGATGCGAACTTGGCGCGCGGCGCGCGGGAGCCGGGCTAGGGACGACCCGGAACCAAAGTGCCCCCGTCCCGCGCACACCTTGGCGGTTTCGGCAACGTCTTCTCTCCCTCCTCTCGTGTGCGCCGGTCTTGGCCGGCATCGCGTCACGTCTCTCCCTCCTGCCCTCCGTCCGCCGGACTGCCTCCCAGCGGCCCGCCGACAGTGGCGCACCCGTGCTTGCCGGCGCGATCCAACGACCTGCCGCGTACGGCGCGCTGGGGACAATTCCGGATACCAGGCGACGTATCCCACAAAATATACATAGGAGTCACGCGACCCGCCGTGGGTGGCGTGAATACCGCCCGGTGCGCGCCGAAGCGGCCGTCGGCGCGGGCGGGGACAGCGCTGCCGCACGGCCTCGCCGCGATGAGGCGAGCCTGTCCCCGCCCGCCACACCGGTGCTCCGGGACGTACACCGCACGAAGGAGGGCGGGGGTCGCGCCCGTGGCACTGTCCGGGATAGGGCCCCCGGCGCGGCGGTCGACCCGTCGCGCGTCCCTCCGCCTGCGGCGCGCCGGGCGTCTCGCCGGCACCGCCTGGACCCGGGCACGCTACTCCCGAGCCGGCGTCGGCTCGGCGGCGTCGGGCACGGGGAAGCGGAGGTCGGCGACGGCGCGGGCGCGGGCGTGGCCGCCGCGGCGGTCGTAGCGCGCGGTGGTGACCGGGCTGGCGTGCCCGGCGAGCTGCTGGGCGGTCGCCAGGTCGTGCCCGGCGTCGAGGATGTCGCCGATCGCGGTGCGCCGGAAGTCGTGCGGCGAGGCGTGCGCGATGCCGGCCTGCTCGGCGCGCTTCAGCAGCAGCTTGTAGAGGGCGTGCGGC
>JAABUV010004662.1_pt1 | contig 16215 bp, 29 predicted proteins | sample 5559971 | NCBI WGS metagenome assembly JAABUV01 (sample SAMN10711881, study PRJNA513362) | rock metagenome | isolation source: Antarctica rocks | place: Antarctica: Victoria Land, Knobhead nord | collected 2015-12-19
TATTCGCACAAAAAAGGCCCGGACGGACCAGCTACCCACCGGTTTCTGGGGCCAACGGCGACCGCGCGCGGCCCCAGAAACCCCTGCTCCGCTTGACCTAGCCGCCTGATTCAGCGGAAACTAGAGCTTGACGACAAGCAGTAAACTATTGTCCGCGCGGACAATAGTTTTAGCATCATTTTCCTCAAAGAAGGGTTCGTATATTTCGGCATTTCGATAGATAGTCTGTCGAGAAACGCCAGCGTCCTTTGCACGGCGCGGCGTTAGCTGAAGCGGAACAGCATCGCATCTATGAGCGTATCCCGCCCGAAACCCTTATGGCGATATCGACTCGTTGCTTCATGCGGAAGTTGGGCTAACCAAGGCGCAGGCAGAGCGGGATGTAGCACTGCGCGCGGAGATAGCACAACCACAACCGACTCTCAAAGAGGCTATGGCAGGCAACAAAAACGCGGCCAAATCTGTAAACAGCCCTGATGATATAAGGGCTGTTTCGCGGGGGTACGGCACTGACGCCGACTACCTCACCGCCCGCATCGCCCGTGACCGCCCCGACATTCTTGACCGCATGAAGACAGGGGAGTACGCGAGCGTGCGCGCGGCGGCGAGGGCTACCCTGCTTGCCGCTCGTCCGCACACCAGGCTCGAATATGCGCCACCCCCTTGGCGCGATGCCTCTTGACCGTCTTATGGTCAAGGCCAAGACAACGCCCTGTCTCCCGTAGAGACAGACCCCGAAGGTCAGTCAGGAAGAGTACGCCGTAGAGTCTGGCGTGCTCTTCTTTCAACCGCACAAGCGCAGCGGCCTTCTGCTCCTCGTCAAGGTCATTGAACGGCGAGTCCTCACTCTCGGCAGTCCGGCCAGACGCGGACGAGTTAGCGGTGATATACGCCTCCATCGCACGGGTCATGCGCGGGGCACCGTCGTCGGCGAGGGCGTGGTGGCTATGCAGCTTGAGTATGCTCTGGGCCGCGTCGTTGCTCATGTCTTTAGCCATGGGTTTGGTCTCCATGTAGATGAAGGCCAGCTCGTCTGAGGCTGGCGCGAAGATTGAGATTCGCGCGCCAGTCAGAGGGCGACGACGCTGAGAAGACCTGCACGCCGCGGCCTGGCGGTTGCCAACACAGATGCCCGCCGTGGCGCTGGTGGACCGACCAGCCAGCTTTGCGGGCGACGTGGATAAGCTGCTGTAGGTCGCTCATGATGCCCTCGCGGCCTGCTGCGCACGGTAGACGTTCGTACGGTTGCGATAGGTGGCCCACAGCATCCGGTTGTCATCTGTGTAGTCGAATACGAACGCGTCAACTTTGCCCGGCGCCGTCCGGCTCACGCGCCCGAGGTACTGTACGACGCGGCCCCGAAAGCTGACCGGCGTCGTCAAAAAGAGCGTGTCCAATCGTGGGCAGTCGAAGCCTTCGCCGATCAAACTGCCGGTGGCGACAACCACGTCGAGCACCCCGGCGGCGAGATCCTCGACGACCTGTGCGCGGACTCTCTTACCAAGCCGCCCATGCAGCGCCGCGGCGGCCACACCCTCCGCCCTTAACAGGCGGGTCAGTTCCTCGACGTGCTCAACGCGGTCCGACAAGACGAGGCACCGCCGCCCAACCTTCACCCCGCGCACGACGTCGGCGACAATGAACGCGTTCCGCGCGGGATCAACCACGAGCTGGCCGACGATCTCCGAGAAACTCTCACCCTGTGGCCGCATACAGGTGTCGCGCTTGAAAACGCGGGGATGCACAAGCCGGTCGGTCAGGTCCGTGGCGTCGATCGTCGCGCGCGTGTCTCCGAGGTAGAAGTGGATCACCTTGTCGAGACCATCGCGACGATAGACGGTCGCGGTGAGACCCGCGATGAACCGCGCGGGGAACTGTGAGACCACGGCCGCCATCTGCATGGCTGGCGCGTGGTGACATTCGTCGACTAGCACAAAGCCCACCTGCAAGAGCGCCGACGGGATACCACGTGCCAAACTCTGCACGAGGGCTACCGTGAGCCGCGCGCCGACGCGACATTGGCCGTCCCCTATCAGCCCAATCTCAGCCTCGTCGAGCCCCAGGACCGCCACGGCGCGCGCAATGGCCTGGTACGCTAACTCGCGTGTGTGGACGATGATGAGGGCCGGCTGGCGCCGCCTGGCAATCATGGCCATCGCCATCACCGTTTTACCGCTGCCGGCTGGCGCCGAGAGCACACCCGTCCGTCGCGCCAGCATCTCACCGACGGCGCGCTCCTGCGCCGCGCTCAGGGTCACACGCTCGTCGAACGTAACTGGCTCCGCGACGACGGTCTCATGAACCACCGTGTAGCGGACGCCATGCTCCTTGCACAGCGCCCGTACGATGTCGCCGGCGCCGCGCGGCACGATAAGGGAGCCGTCGCGCTCCTGGCGGTAGTAGTGTAGGTCGGGCTCAAGGTCGCGCGTCCAGCGGCCACATTCTTCCACCTCGCGATAAACGGGGTTCTCGACGGTCAGCGCCGCGCCGATGGCGCGGCGTAGCGCGAAGGGCGCGGCCGGGTCGATGGTAATGTCAGCGCCGACGGTCAGCGTGATGGGTGGTGCCTCGACGCTAGTGACCATGGGTAGCCTCCTCGCTCACTTCGGCGCCACGAGATAGGAATGCACACGGCCCGCGCTCTGCCTGTTGTGCCTCCTCGCCGCATGGCCAGCAGCGGCCATATGGAGGGCACAGGCTGTGACGTCGGCCGCACTCGGGACAGGCCAAATAGGCGCGAAGCAGGGCAGCGTTGGCCGCGACGCGTGTGACAAGGGCCGGGGCGATCTCGTGGCTGATGACCAGCAGGATCTCCTCCTGGCCGGCCATCACGAGGACGCCACGCTCGCGGAGGTACGCCAGGATCGTCGCCGCCTTGCCCATCTCCACGGCGCTGAGATGGCCCGCGACGAAGGGGGCATCTGGGTCGACATCGACATGCAGGAGCCCCGCCCCGACCACGCCTGGCGCGTCCTGTGTGACCTGGAGGGCGTCCTGTGTCGCCGGCGGCCGCTCGACAGTGAGGGTCATAATGACACCCCCTCACGGGCCTGAGTGCGGGTCACTATGTGAAGTGGGCTGGGCGGGCGCTCCCCCAATCTGCACGGCTTGCATGTTAAGCCGTGCGGGGTTAGCGTGACGCCGCACTCGTAGCAGGGCCTCAGATCCTCGCCCAACGGACACGCGGGGGGCTCCTTGGATGCCGCCATGTTCGTTGTAGGATTCCTACCCCCCCCCGTCACGATGTCAGAGGGTAGGCCAGTGTACTTTTCCTCCCCCCCTTCTTGTGTAATCAGGGGGGAGGAAAAGTACACTGGCGATCCGGCTTTGCGCGTCTGGCCGTCATCCGTGTTTGTTGTAGGATTCCTCCCGAGGACTACGTCCTCGTCATCGATCGCGTCGCGACCGACCGCATCCTCGTCCTCGTACGACAGATTCTCGTTTCCCCATTGCTGCGTGCCGTTGTGTAAGATTTCGCCATGCTCATTGACCCACAGGCCACCGTCGCTCTTTTTGATTGTGTCGCCAGCATGTTCCGCTTCCTCGCGTGTGCAGGTACATTTACATGACTCGCAGCGGTAGGCGACACTGGTGAGTTGACGGCTGCCGCATGCCGGGCAGCGCGGATCTTTGCGGGCAGCGTCGGCGGCCCGACGGATCGCCTTGGTCTGGACGGCTTTCTTGTCGAGTGAGCGATCCGGCAGAGGGCCTGGCTTGACGTAGATGGCCGTCATGTACTTGTACGCCGTGGCGGGGACAGGGCCGTTACGTATGGGCATGGTTGGTGTGATATCGGGATCGAGCGGCACCTGGACAGCCTCGGTCCGTGTTTGTGTTTTCAGCAGTCCGATAGAGGCAACGTCGTCAACGGTCCGTCCGAAGACGCGGGCGTTCATCCCGGCTTTCTTTTCGGCGGTTGACGTGATGTAGAGGCGTTGATACCCGCGCTGCTCAAGCTCATCAGGCGGCGCGGTATCATCGGTCGGGTCGTCTTCGACGGCCGCGTGTAGGTTCTTGGGCGGTCCATCGGTCTCGGCCCATGCTAGCATGGTTGTCACCTTCTGGCCGGGTCTGAGTCGAGGATCACGCATGAGGCGCAGGTAGCCCTCAAGCTGGCGCCGCGTTTCCTTGTGGGCCGCGCGCTCTGCTTTCAGCTTTTGTAGGATTCCTACATCTATCACGTCGTCGTCGTGTGGTATATCCTCATTGTCGTTGGCCTGCTGATCCCATTCATCGGCGCTACTATAGATCCGCTCTTCAACGATTAACCGAATGGGTTGGGCGGCTCCCTCGTCGAGGCCAACATCAACGGTATCCTCGGCTTTAGGGTCGAGGCTATGACCGGCACGCTGGAAGGCAGACACGATGAGGTCCCGCGCCTCAGTACGACCGATGTATCCCCCGCCGACGAACCGCCCGAGCGTGAAGCTTTCTCTATTAAGCACGTCGCGGCGCTGGCCGGCCTTGACGCGGGTGATCGCGTCGAACACGTTATCGCGTACCTTGGTCATATAGGCGTCGAGGTTGCCTACTGTCTGTGACCGCGATGCGGAGTTGCCCCCCGCCGCCGTTTTCGCCGTGTACGAATAGGCGCGGCCAGCGTGCCGCTGCTCGGCGGCTTCGCGGAGCGCGGCTGGCAACTCGGCCATCTCGTGTTCCCACGGCGCGCGACCCTTGACCCAGGTGTAGACGCCCTCGCCCTTTCGGCTTGGGCTAACCATGACGTAGCCCTTGCCGCTGGTGAGGACATCGACACCGGGTATGGCATTGATCGCACGCCGTAGCCCTGGCACGTCTCGGAAGAAGTAGTGAGGACCACCGGAGGCGCTACGCGCTTCAACGGTATCAATGACAACACCATGCTGGGCGCAAAACCGTTCAAGGTTTGCGGGGCCGTCGTGTCTGACATCGGCCTCGACGACGATAAAACCGTCGATCGCGACGCCTATATTGGCTTGGGGCCAGCGTTCCGCCCATTGCTTAATGGTGGCAGGATCGTGCGTTGCGACCTTGTAGCCGCCTTTGCCCTTGTCTGCATCCGTCAAGCCATGATCTGTGTTGGCGTATGGCTCTTTCGTGCCGGGTCGTGTTGGGAAGACCAACCAGCCAAGCTCGACGGCGTAGAAGATCGCGGCCTCCTTGAAAGAGGCGTCGGGGCGTAGACCATGCGTCTGATAATCGCGGGCTGTTGCGGCGCTCATCGTGCACCCCCTACCAAAAGAGGGTGTGGACGTGCTACAATATAGATAGCGCTCATAGCGCGTAACTCCGTTTTCTACTACAGCCGGTTGCACGAAACATCTTGGCGGAAGGATCGTGTAGCCGGTTTTTCATGTCCTGCGATAGTCTCGCAGTGGCATTGCCCTGTCATTGACCCCTTGTGACGGTAGTCGTCTATCATCTATGATGGAAGGCAACGACACAACGGGCGTCAACCCGTACCTTTGCCAAATGAGGCGGCTCACCTTTGAGCCTGTGTCGTGCTGCGGAGCGCGTACCCCCGGTCTCTTTGTCTGCTAAACTTGTGGCCGGGGTATGTGCTTTTCTCTTTTCATGAGGCCATCGCTGGCTCCTTCTCTTTGGCCTCGGCCCGCGTCAGTTTGTCGAGTTCGTCGAGGCGAATGAGCCAAGCCTTCCGAACTTTGACGGCGGGTAGTACGCCAACCGAGCACCACATTCTGATGGTGGACGGCGCCGTGTTCATGAGTTTGGCCGCCGTTTGGACTCCGACCGCGATTGGCGCGTGTCCGTATGAACGGTCCACCTTTGCCTCCTCGCCTCTATGCCTAAATCGCTAGATGTTTATCTATCTAATTGCAGTCTAACGTGTGGAAACCGGGTTAATGCGACGAAACAATTTCCGGAAATTGTTTCGTCGCATTAACCCGGTTTCGGCGCATAACCGTCTTTCTTTGTGGGTCGCCCACGTTTTGGGTTGTAGCCTTCGATCGCTTCAAGGTATTCTTTCCTGAGCAGTTGCACGTTACGGCGCGTAATGCTTATTTGCGCGCCGCGGCGGCTACACATTTTTTTGAAATCGTCGTGCTTCATGATGCGTGCAATAATGTTGTCTTTGCCTTGCCTTTCGTACTCTTCGTACAGGTTGTTTGCCACGCGCCCCGCTTCCAAGCGCGCTTGTTTCACCCTCTCTCGTCGCTCAACTTCCGCGCGGCTGACGTCGTAGGTGCGCGCCGCTTGCCGCGCATCACGTTGAAGCTCACGGTGGACACGCATCGCGGTTACTTCCATATCAGGACCGAGGTCCTCCTGTGGCTCCATGCGTGGGATGTTCATCTCGTCATGCCGAATCACGAACGGCCACGGGTAGGGGGCGATTATATCGGCGACGTTGCCTTCCGTGATCGGCGCGGGGCACCAAATCAAATGAGCGAGCAACAAATAATAATGCTTGTTACTGCGCAGTCTGTCGGGGCTGAACACGCCGGCGACCTCGCGCTGTGTGTTGAGGATGACCTCAAAAGGGATCCGTAGCCTCTGGTCTAAAAGGGCACGGGGTGGGGCGTCCGGCCAGAAGTCCACAGGTACAAAGTAGTCAGCCGCAGACCATGCCATGGCGAGAACCCTTTCCCGATAACGACTCCATGCCTCTGTCCCAGGGACTCGGTATGATCGCGCCCATTGCCGGTGGACACATTTGATTTCGGGCGTGTTGCGCCAAAACGCGATGCCCTCCTCTTTTTCCCATGCGCTGCTGATAACCGACCGTAGCCGTCTATCCTGGTAGGCGCGCTCGTCAGATGTGAACGTGAACGCGGGCACGAACGGGACGGGGGCGGACGCGGACATGGCGGTGCTCACGTCCACTCCCCCACGGACTGATGCAACTCTGACCGATCGCGCTTGGCGTACGTCCGGCTGGTCTCGACATGCGCGTGTCCCAACTGCGCCGCGACCAGGATCAGGTCGTGGGTCTGCCCGTACAAACGGGTACCGGCCGTGTGGCGCAAGCTGTGGAGCCCGCGCTCCGCGACGCCGGCTTCCTCCGCGAGGCGCTTGATGCGATGCCACGCCGCCTGCCGCGTGCGATACGGCAAGACATGCTCACCCCTATGTTCGTAGGGGATGGCCGTCAGCGCCTGTCGTAGGCCCTTCGACAGCACGACCGTTCGACGTTTGTCGCCCTTACCGTGCGTTATGACAAGTTCCTTCGTCGTCATGTTGACATCGGCCCACCGTAGCCCGAGCATCTCGCTCGCCCTCAGGGCGCCATGCGCCCCGAGCAGCACGAGTATGCGATCGAGGCGGGCCATGGTCTTGGCGGCCGGTCCACCCTCGGCCTCGCGGCGGTCGATGACGGCGAGCAGGGCCGCCACCTCATCCTCGCCGTAGGCGGCGCGCTTCTCCCAACTGGCCGTGCTATCGCGTGGAGCCCGTGTCTCGCCGAAGGGATCGGCCGTCGTCGCCTTCGACCACCGTAAGGCGCGATAGAGCAATCGCCCCGCGGCGAGGTGGACCTGGACCGTTGACGGCTGGTAGCCCGCGCGGACACCCGTACCCGCCTGTAGCGTGGCGACCCAGGCCGCGCCGGCGTCGGTGTCGGTGGCCGCGTCGGGCTGGAGTATGGATACCGTGCCCCAGTCCGCGATGAGATGGGCGATAGCCTCACGGTACCGCGCGCGGGTCCTGTCTGATGTTCCGATGCCTGCCCGCCCCTTGAGGGTGATGTAGGCGTCGACGAGGCTCCACAACTCCGTGGCGTCGTGCGCGAGTGCGGCCGCCATGGCACGGCGACGCCGCGCATCGGCCGGCAGGCCCGACCACCCTTTCATACGGTCAACAGCGTCCCCCCCGCGTCCGTCGTGGAGCACCAGCGCCCGCGTTTGCTCGACCATTATCTACACTCCCTGTGTCACCCGCTCGCGCACTCTGCGCTATCTGTCGCTACCCGCGACAATGGGCGATTGTCCGACGCCAACGGCTCGTACACGAAGTAGACCGAACACCTCTTCGGTTAAAAGCCGCTTGTCCTACTGGTAACGATCAGACTCAAGGGCTTCAAGGATGAGCCGCCGCACGATGAAGGACACGCTGCGTTCCTCACGCGCCGCCAGAGCGGCGATACGTGCGCTGGCAACCTCGGGGATACGCGCGGACACCCACGCCTCACCTGCTCGCACATTCCGGCCTTTCTTGTCGTCTGCCATATGCTCCCACTCCACCGCCATCATCTCTGTAACCATGCGTCACCTCTCAGAAGTGTATCACGAGCTAAACCGTTCTCAACTACAGTTTATTATAATCATTTAGTCTCTTACATTGTGAGTCACAATGAGTTACAATGCAAGAGTGAGGAGCAGTTAGCTTCCATAAACACAAATGGCCGGCGAGTGTTCTAACCACTCACCGGCCGATAGGTACGGAGGCCAGACAAATGAACACCGCACCCAAGGTCAAGGCTACCACGTACAAGCCATTGGTTAAGCTCACGTCTCACCGTGGTTGGTATAAGGTCCAGTCCGGCACGAACCCCAGCGTCTACTACGAGACCAGCGCCAACCAATGCAATTGTCCCGCTCGCAAGCCCTGCAAGCATATGCGGTTCGTCCGAGCGTTGAACGTGGCCTTCTTCGTCAAGAAGGAGGCCGAGGCCCCGGTGGCTGTGCCGATGACGGCGGGAGCGCCGAGTGGCATTGTGCGGCCGGTCATGACCACGCCCCCCGTCGTCGCCGGACTCGACATCCAGACCGACGAGGCCGAGATGAGGCTTGCCAGTGCGCGGCGGGCGCTCCAAGACACTGACGCACGCGATGACTCCTACGCCGTCTTGTGGCGCCAGGTGGACACGCTAGAGCGGGAAGTGGCGGCGCTGCATTACAGTGCCATCCGGGCAGCCTGACCATGACCACCTCAACAGCCGCGACAACACGGCCGCTTGACCAAATTTGGTCAAGCGGCACGGCCCCCGTCGCCGAGCGCGCCGCGTACGTCTACGTGGGCAACGGCATGTTCCGACCGGCCAATGATGCCGCGCATGAGGAGTGCCGGCGCTGGAACGCCTACGCTGACGCCTGGAACGCGCGCACAGCCGCCAGGAGCCTTTGACCATGACCGCACAGCAGCAGACATCACCACCGGCGCCCGCGACGCCCTACGCGCCGTCCTGGATGCGCTATGTCTACGACGACATCGCCTACATGACCCATAACGGACGCCTCATCGCGTGGGCGTCCGTCGCCACACCGACCCAGGAGACACGTATTGACGCTATCTTTCAGCGCCTCGTCACTCACACGACGCAACAGAGGAGTAATTGATGATGACTGACCACACCAACCACGCCACAAACAGCCCGCGCACGCCGGCCACGAGAGAGAGCCCCTGGGAAAGCGGCATCCGTCGCGGCCGGGACACCATCGAGGTTGCTATCCCTGACGGGCGCGACACGTCCTTCGTTGGCAACCCCATCCACGTTGAAAGTGACCTCCTGTATACCGTGATCGCCCTGCTGCAAGTTCTCGCGCTCACCATTGACCCCCTCAAAGACGACGCCGCCGATTTGGGCATGCAGTATCGGTTGCGCATCGCGACCCGGCAGATCACGACGCGGCTCGAAGAGGCGGTGCTCGCGGATTTTGAGACAGGCTATGGCGAACCATGCCGCGCCTTTATCGCCGAACTTGCGGGCCACGATGAAATGGACACTGGCGCTGGACGGAGCGCGCCATGACTCCCATTGAGTGCTTTTACCTTGATTTAGAAAAGCCCCTGCTGGTTTATCAGCGCCGCGGCGGCTTGGTCATCGTTCCCTTTACCCTCGCCGGCGCCCGGCACGTCGTGTGTGTCCGCATCGACCCGCTTGACGACGACGAAACGGTCGAGATTATCCCCTCCTACCGACGTGATCCTGGTACGGCGTTAGAGGCGCTTGTCGAGGCGCTAGACGCCGTGAGGGGCGCCACGGTCCAGGCGCGTGAGCGCGGGCACGACGAGGCTGTACGCCTCTGTGAGCGCGCCGTAGGGGCCATTGAGGCGGCGGCACAGGATGCGGCGGAGTCACGCTATATGCCCCAGCCTGAGCGGCATCAGCAGGCGTCCGTGCAGGAGTCTGGGCGCCGTGTCCGCTCTGGCTCGGCGGCGACGCCTCCTGTGCGGTCGCGCCGTGTGGCGCATGTGTTTGGTGGGGCTTGGGCGCGATGACAGAGTCGTGTAGGTATATACGGCGCGCGCGTGGGCCGCCCTGCTATCAATCTGGCCTGTCCACTGACCGAGAACTAACTGTGACTATGATAATGAGGATGCAGACGACCATGACCGATACGAACGCAATTCAGATCCCCCACGGCGACAAGCTTTCCCCTGAGGGCGAGTGGGGCTACGCCCACGTCGATGCGGAGGACCTTTGGGACACCATCAACCTCCTGCGCTACTATCTGCACACCATCGAGCCCCACGGCGGCGACTCGGACGGCGACTCGGACGGCCATCCGACCCCGAAGTACCGCCTGATGTCCGCGACGATGCGCATCGCCGCGCGGTTAGCGACCGATGCCGCCGACCACCTCGGCGACGACGACGGCGCGCAATGCCGCGAGCGTTTGAACGAGATCGCGGACGATGAGGCGCGTTATGCAAAGAACGCGGCCGATAGAGCGGCCGCGAAGGAGCAGGCCGACCAGAACCCGCCCCCGCTGCACGCCTAAAGGCCACAGGCCGTCTGGTGAGAACTGATGGGGCCAGGGGGATACCTATCGTTCCCCTGGCCCCTTAGCCGTGCGGGGCGTGCTAGAATCGCTGTAGTAGGAGGGAGGTCGATGAAGAGGAGCGACGTGAAGAGTAACCGGGTTGGTCGCGCAATGCTGGCTACCGGTGGGGTCACGACTGGGTACCGCGCCCTCGTCGCGTTCGAGTGTGTTCTGTGCGCTAGGACGATCGCGCCGGGAGAACTCTTCTCGCGTCAGACCCGACGCACCCCCACGGGCGCGATGGGCGCAACGACGACCGATCCCGTCTGCCTCACCTGCCGCCCGCTGCGCCTGGAGGATACCGGTGAGACAGAGACCGCCGTCACCGACGCGAGGGAGGACTGAGGACTGATGTCAACACCGCTTATTATCGCCGTCGTGGGCCGCAAAGGCGGCAGTGGCAAGACGACGACGGCGCTTAACTTGGCCGGCGCGCTCGTCGAGGATGGGCGTCGCGTCCTGCTGTGCGACCTCGACCCCCAGGCGTCGCTCACACGCCTTGTGCTGGGCGCGACCGTGCCTGTGGGCGAAGGCATCGGCCAACGCATCATGGAGCCGCAGCGCGGGCTAGACGGCCTCGTGCGGCAAGGGCGCGCGGGCCTCGATATCTTGCCGGACGACCGCGGCGTGAAAACGGCCGCGCTCACGTTGAACGACGACCCCACCGGTCCCCTGCGCCTGCGTAAGCTGCTGCGCGGCGTGACCGACTACGATGTCGTCGTGCTCGACACGCCCCCGACCCTGGGCTTCGCCCTCAACAGCGCGCTCCTGGCCGCGTCCGTGGCCGTGCTGCCGACGCTGCTTGTCCAGCAGGATCTCGACGCCCTCTCCGACACGCTGGAGTTGCGCGCGCGCCTGGCCGAGCTGGGCGCGGCCGAACACATCGTCATCCTGCCCAACGCCATGCGACGCGACGGGAACGACGTGGCCGCCTATGCCCTGCTGCGCGAGATGTACGGTGCCTTGGTCGCCGAGCCCATCCCCGTGAGCGTGGCGGTTAAATATGGGCTCAACGCCGGCGAGGCCGTCGCTCAGTCCGACCCAAAAGGCCCCGCGACGACGGCCTACCGCTGGCTGGCCGCGCGTGTGGTAGAGGCAGGCGTAGAGGCGGTGCCCCATGCCTAAAGTGCGCACACTCCCGGCGATGGGCCAGCCACAGCCGGGTCGGCCCATCGCGCCTGCACAGGCGGCCACGCAGGCCGATGGGCCGCGCACCCTGATCGGCGCGCTGCTTGTGCCCATCGCGCAGCTTGTCCCCGATCCCGACCAACCGCGTCGTGACATGGGCGACGAACGTCTCGTTGAGCTCGCCGCCTCTCTCAAGGAGTACGGCGTGCTGCAACCACTGCTCGTGCGTGATGCGGGGTTGCTCGACGACGGCCGCACGCGTTATATGATCGTCGCCGGTGGCCGTCGCTACGCCGCAGCGCAACAAGCGGGTCTTGCGCGGTTGCCGGTGGTTGTGCGCGAGACCGCGGGGGCAACCCTCCGTGTCACCCAACTCATCGAGAACATCCAGCGTCAGGACCTGGCACCATTGGAAGAGGCGCGCGCTTTCCAAGAGTTGATGGACGCCGACGGTTTGACGGCGGCCGCGCTGGCCACACGCTTGCACATCTCACCACAAAAGGTGCGTGATCGCTTGTTGCTGTTATCGGATCAGGTCATGGCTGACGCGGTACAGCGTGGCCAGATCACGCCGACGACGGCGCGCGACGTGCTGCGCATGGCCGACGAGACGCAAGTCCCCCTACGTGCGAGTATCGCCGAGGGCGACCGCATTGACGGAGTCGCCATACAGACAGCGCGTGCGAGGGCTGCGGCGTCTGGTGTCGTAAACCCGCGATCTAAGGGCGGTGGCCGCTCGGTACGTGCGCACCCTCCTAAGGATGCTGGAACGCCTGCACAGGAACATACGCCGTATGTTCCTGACCCCGTGCAAGGCTTGTATGAGGCGTTCAAGGGCTGGGAGGCCCAGGTGTCCCATCTTGTGCCTCATGACCTCCAGCGACTTGTGGGACTGATACGCGATGACATGCAGAGCTTTATAGCGAGCGTCACCGAGATGACCTCTAACGAGCGGGATGGGGCTATTGAGGCGGTAAGCACCGGCGACACGCTGTAGTTCGGCCATCGGCACCGGCATTGAGGACGGCCCATGACACCACGCCCTCGTTTCGTCGCCCGTCCCCGTCGCTTCTCGAAAGTATGGGTCGTGTTTGATGACCTGCGCGGCCACACCGTCAGCGCGGGCAATACCGCCGCAGTGGCAAAGTTCATCGCGCACAGCCACGAGGCGACCTGGCGCGAGCGGTGTCAGCGCTCGCAGCGGGCCGAGCACCAGGACAGCGCATCTTAACGCACGACACTGGTGGGTTTGCTGCGCCCTCATGGAACGTGGCCCCTGGCGCCCCTCTTGCCTGTAAGATCTATGCGACAATCCGCCATAGGAGGGCACTTGACGAAGGAGAGACCTGGTGTGCGCAGTCACCGCATTGGGTTGGTCGCACTGGACGACGGGCGTCCCATCGCCGCGTACCGTGCCATCGTGAGATTGACCTGTACTGACTGCGCGCGGCCTATCCTGCCAGGTGACCTCTTTTCGCGGCGCACGCAACCCGTCTCTAGACTGAGCGCAGGTCAGGGGAGGGTCGATGTCTGCGCGGTGTGTCGCCCTCTACACTTGGAGGGTCACATGGTCGCGGCATCATTGGCGGAGGAGGAACAAGGACGATGACCCCTAATCCCGCCGCCTCGCCGCCACCGCTACGCGATGCGGGCCACCCCGATGAACAGACCGCGACCGCCGCTTGGCTGGCCACCGGTCCTGGCGTGCGGTTCCGTGACGCGATGACCACCATCGTCCACGCCTGTGACCAGGCCCTGGCAGATGCGCGGCTGACGACGACCAGGGACCTCGACGGACCGCTCCACAGCCTCGTCGCCGACCTGCGCCGTGAGAAGGCGGCGGCGTTGGCCTGCCGCGCGATCTTCGAGAACCACCTCGCCGCCGCCGCCGCCGAGATGCGTGGCCTGGCTCAGGCCACGGACGACGCCTATATGCGCAAGATCGCGGACGCGTTGGAGAGTGACGCCTACCAGGAGCTGGCGCCCTAATCGGTCCTTGGCCGCAGGACGCACTAGGGCCAGAAGCCAGGAGGAGGTCTAATGCACGACAGATACTTGTGCGACCATGCGTGGGTTGTAGACCACGTTGATAAGACGGGCGAGGAGCAGGACGAACAGGGGCGGCGCATCACGCGTGTCACCTCGACGTATTGGCTGTGCCGTACATGCGGAGCCATGAACGTCACGGTCAAGCGTGAGGAGGTCGGCGACATGACGCATGATGGGTATGAGTCGTAGCGATCTCTCACCTCACCTCACGCCCTAAGCGCCAAGAGCACGGAAGAGGTGCGAACGGCTCACGGTGGAGCTTTGACACCGTGGGCCGCCCGCGCTCTTAGCCTACCGCATGGGATGCGTGCGCACCGCATACATAGTAGCTCTATCTTTTCAAGTGGAGAGGGTGTTATCCTGCGTGCGATTTGTGCTCGTTGGGAAAGCGGCCCTGTGTGGCCTAGTGGATGAAGACGCTGGTCAGCCAAAGCCCGCCCCCAAACCAAAGTCCGATGCGCGCGAACCAGGGGTATACCCAAGGGTGCTGTGGTTGTTTCGCACGACGCCGGGCTACGGCTTTCCCTACCGACCACAGTTGCCATCCAATTAGCGCCACTATACAAAACAACCCTAACAGTTCAGGGATACTGAGCAGGATCGTCAGGACCTCCTCCGCACGGCTGACGCCGGCCGCCCGCGCCGCGATTTGCCACGCGGTAGGGACCGGTATCCAGAGGATGGCCCACGGTCGCCGACTGGCTGCCGTGATGAACTGTGCCAGCCGCGCCGCTGCGCTGTGGGCGATAGACCGCGCGCTCACCGCCCCTGCTCTGGGCTTGTCTGCCCGATGTACCATACGTCGTTGGGGTCGGGATCGCATAGCGCGTCTATCATCACGTTATTCATGATGTACCTCGTCCTGGATGACGCTTTCTTCAAAATGGGGCAGCGCGTAGTCAAGCATGCGCCGAATCATAGCCGCGACCTTCCGATCATCAGCGGCGGCGACGCGTTCGACGCGCTCATACATCTGGGGGTCTAGGCGCACTAAAACCGGCTTCTCCAATCGCGTACCCTCCTGCTCGCGGCGTCTAGTCATGTGCCACGTCACCCCCATTATACATAATAGATATCAAAGATATCTTTATGCTACAATTAGTATCAGCCCGCCTTAAATGTAGCATCTTCGCTACAGGTAGCGGTGCGGCACGAGGCCCCACGTTACCGAATAGGGCGACAGGGATACGAGTGCTACAGCAGCAACGGCGTGGAGAGGGAGGGGGTAACGGGACGTATCGAGAGAGAGAAAGGGCACGACAAAGGCCGGCATCGCGCTCACGACCCGGCCGGTGGAAACAACAAGGACGCCACTATCACGTAGAGCCGTACCCTATGCTTCACCTTCAACTTTACCATGAGTGATGCAGTATGGCACGGGATCATCAGAAAAGGACCTGTAGACGATGCAAACACTCCTCGACCTCATCAATACCTTTGGCACGCAGATCGTCCTGGCCGCCGTCGGCCTGGGCATCGTCGGCGTATTCATGGGTGTGTTCGCCGGCATCCTGGGCTATCGCCATGGCGCCGATGTCACGCGCACGGCGCTCGTGGGCATGGCCCTGTTGATCCTGATCCGGGTCATCGCGGCCACGCTCGCCAAGCAGGCCGGGGCCAACATCGGGTAGCCCCTTATCATCAATCCGCACGGGGGCTAGCGGTGGGCCTGGTCGACGTGGCCAGCGCCCACCGCTTTTCTCTTTAGGGAGACAACACGCTATGCAACCCATGAGTAATCGCCGCTCCCCCCGTGTCCCGAATGAACCGTGGCGCGGCGGACCAGGCAACCTCACCATCGCGCAGACTGTGGCCCTGCTAACCGCTGGGATCGCTGCCGGCGGTGTCTGGTGGCTCGGAATCTTCGTGTTCGGCACGACGTTGCTCGCCGTGTTCGGCCACATCATCCTGACGAGCATCGCTGGCGGTGGCCTGGCTCTCGTGTTCTACGCTATGGCCGACCCCAACCGCGAGCCGACTATCAGGCAACACCTCTTCTTTAGCCTGCGTCGTCACACCTACATCAGCAAGGAGCCGCGCCATGACACCCAACCGATCCCCTTCCACACGCCCCACGGGCCGCGCCACGCCGCCGCACGCCTGGGCCAGAGCCGTCCGTCGCGCCCTGCCTTCGCGTCCCTCTGGCGACGCCTCAGCGCCCTCTCACGCCGGCGTCCCTAAAGCGCCGCGCGTCGTGGGGCCGTTGCCGTGTATCCTCTCAAAAAGTCGGGGGGGCAGGTATACTGAGGCCACTGAGTCGGGGCCTGACGGAGCGTGAGTATGCTGGACGACCTGGATCTGAGCGGGGTCACGGACCCGGAGGCGCGGCGCATCC
>JAABUV010004664.1_pt1 | contig 16208 bp, 11 predicted proteins | sample 5559971 | NCBI WGS metagenome assembly JAABUV01 (sample SAMN10711881, study PRJNA513362) | rock metagenome | isolation source: Antarctica rocks | place: Antarctica: Victoria Land, Knobhead nord | collected 2015-12-19
GTTGAAGTGCCGCCGGTGCAGGATGATGAGAACATGCAAGTACCACCCGTGCCGCAACCTTTAGTGCAGCACTTGATGTCTTCTGGGTCGTTGGGGCAGTCAGGCTGCGAAGAAGAGGTACCACCGCTGCTACTGCAAGAAGTGCTCGCGATACAGATGCCCGGAGTGCCATTCACGGTGCAAGGATCGTTGACAGCTGCCAAGACGGTGCTTGAGACGACCACAAGCGCAAAGAGGAGAGACTGTAGACGAGGCATGGTGTCTTGTTTGGAGAATGTAGTCTGTTGTGAAGTAGAAAGAGTGCTTCAATTGAAGTCAGAGCCTTGGTTGTTGATGCTGTTTGATTCGGCCATAAGCACTTCTTATGTGTTCTTCGCAATGACAAGTGGAGATGAGAGAGTCCATGAAAGGATGACCTTAGCTCCAGCCAAGTGCTTGGCTGTTGGGGGCCATGACACTTATGATGGGGGCTGTTCGGGATAACAAGAAGCAGAGGCCACAGGTCCCGCAGGTATGGCCTGCCTCATGTTTAGCTAGACATGTTGCTGCCATGTGCGCATTGCGGAGTTAGTCCCAACCTTCTTGGCTGGAGAACTTCGCGCAAGCGATTGATCTGCAGATAAGATTATCAACGGCTGGTGGTGTTTGGTGGTGTTGTTTCAGCTTTAGTATTAAGCGGGATTCCTAGATAAATTGCAGGCCTAGGGACGGAAGTTGCCGTCTCTCGAGAATTTGAACTTGGCGGGCTTGATCTTTCTTGTTCAACTCCGTTCAGTCATGTAAACTCTTCGCAACCAGGGCTACACCTCAGCGGATGTACTCACTCTTGACGTTTGTGACTGTCAGCTAAGAACGATTACATTCATTCAGTGTGTCTCTTGATGAAGTGTAAATCTGATTAATTGCTAAAAGATATATTTTCTACAGCAAAAAGCTATCTACATTTTGTGCCATAATTGACGCTAGCCCTAACTAGGCTAGCGGGCAGTGTTCCTAATTGAACGACTACTCCTCCTGCTTCTACTATTGCTTCTACTACAGCTTCTATTGCTTCAATATCTCTATCAACTCAGATGATTCGAATAGATCAGAACAAAGAGATGTACTGATCCGCGTTCTTCACAATTCATCTAGTCCAATATAATTATCGTCTTTTAAAGTTATCCCTCATGAGTTAACTCAACCGATGTTACAAGGGTGTATGAATTTATTATTATTATATATACATATATTTTATTTCTAGTTGATGATTGTAAAATTTTCGTTTATGCACAGATTACATTTAGGGCTGAATCTACTTGTATTAGTGAAAATATTCTCATCTACACTTATTTAGATAGATTTACTTATGTATCTATCAAATATGCATGCTGTTACTGCTACTTTTGATGCAATTGCCTGTTTTACCAACCTTTCTTATACAATGTCTTATTGGCCCCCGGTTTTTACTCACAACTTACTGTCCCTTTCCCTTCGATCCGCCCTTATTCCTCCAACCTCAAATGAAGCTTCGATAGCGGCCTCTCCCTCCCTCGCCCTTACTTCCTCCACCTCCCCCACCAAAGCCCTCCTCGTCTCCCTTATCAGCACCTCCGCCTCCTCCTCATCCAATTTCTCCCGCTGCCCCCTCCCAAAGGCCGTCCAACTCCGCGCCTTCACCTTCGGCACATCCCCACTGCACGGATTAATATGAAAATGCACGTGCGGCTCCACTTGAGCTGCTTTTACGCCGTTGTTCTGCACAATATTCCAGTCGCCGTCTTGGAACGTTTTGGGGGAGGAGGGAGACGGAGAGGTGATGGTGCCGACGACGGCGCGGCTGAGCACGGGCAGCCAGGCGCCCAGCGCGCGGCCTTCGGCGATGGTGATGTCGCTAAAGTTTTCTCTGTGCTGCCGCGTTGCTACGAGGACGTGCCCGCGGGAGACGGGGTCGTGATCCAGGAAGGCGAGGAGGTGGGTAGTGGAGAAGAGGAGGTGGGATTTTGGGTGTGCGGAGGCGGGATTGAGGGGCTGAGGTGGGGGGAGGATGGAGGGGGTGTGTGAGGGGGGAGAGGACAGGGCTATGGCGCACAATTGTGGGTGGGGGGTCAGCTTGGGGGGTTTTGAGAGGTGAGGTGGATAATCAGGGTAGGGAGGGGGTGAAAGGGGGACTTACGGGACAAGGAGAGGAGAGGGAGTTTGGGTATGGGGATGAGGGGTCTGGAGATGAGGGTGCCCTGAGCGTGGAGGATTTAGGATAGGATTTAGGTAGGGGCGGTGGAGGTATAGAGAGAGTAGTGAGCAAGGGGTTTGGCGGGGCGGGAAGCGACGTCATCATCTCGACGGGAAAATGCATATTTGAGAATGCCATTAACAAATTCCATGATGAGTTGAACGTCTGATACTATAATTACTTGAACAATTGATCGATAAATAGAGTTCTATTTTATCAGCAGAAGAGACACAGCTATTTAGAGAATTGGCTATTTGTTGGCTTGGAACACTGGCTAACAATGCTTCAGGTACATAGAGCAACAGCTCCTTCGACTTCCATTCAAATCCCTCATACGTAAACCCTCCTGCCATCTACCAACACCTTTTACAAGTATCTCTTTCTCCACAAATTCAAGCTCTACCACCACTTTCAAGGAACCATCATTCTTGTTTTCGCTGGGGAGTTGAGGGATTGACTTGTCCAAGCATAGGATCTGCTTTGATGGTAATTTATATGAATGGTCGCGGGAGATGGGGAAAGGGCTAGGGTTGATGGGCGGATTCAATCGTTTTTTTCTGTTCTGTGGGGGGGTGATCGTACTTCATTTTAGAGAAAATCGACTCATTTCAAATCTGAAGCACCATCTCATTGATTATAACCATATAATCTTCAGGTGTCTGCTGCCCCTTTGTCATCACCAGCCGCCAAACCTGCCTCGGGAGCTGATGGGGTTGGTTTCTCGTCATTTTCTCCTTTTCTGTTAACCTCGTTGAATCCTGTCTCCCCAGAAACGTCCTCACCACGAGGTTTCGCACCATCTGATATCCTCCGACCTCGCCATTTCATTCCCCAGGCCTGGATGGCCCATACGGCAGCCACACCAACAACGCCGCTCAGGATGCCCAAGAATGTGAAAAACCATCCTCGGCCCATTCCATCCAGAAGAGGCTGCATGACCGCAACGGCCAATGCTGATAACGCGCAGCGGACGATGTTGCCCGAAGCGGCGGCCGTGCTGGGACTTGCGGGGAACATGTCGACGAGTAAAGCGCTGAAGGTCTGATTGAAGCACGTGCAGAGGAAACCGAGCAGGAATTGGAGGATGAGGGAGATGCTCTCGTGGGCATGTTTTTCGAGAGCCCACCCGTAGCCGATCAGCGTGCAGGTGGAGATTATCAGGAGGTACCAGGAGCCGCGGGCTCGTGCTCGTTCAATTGGGAAGTGTTTTAGATCATCGCCGGAAACTTTGTCGACGGTGTGTCCGATCTTTTTGGCGGTGATCTTGTAGTTGCTGTCCATCATTTTCCCGTTTGTGTATCCTCCAAGCATAACACCGGCTCCTCCGGTAAGATATGCAAGTCCAATCTCCAGCTCGTTGAAGTGATAGATTTGCTTGTAGGTTGATGGGATGGAAGCTTGGATGCAGTAGTAGACGGCATAGAACGAGGCGCTCATCCACAGAACAAGAGAAGTATCTTTCCAGAAGAGGATTCGTAGACAGGACAAGGGGTTAGAAATCTTTATTTTCCTCTTCCTCTCAGAATCAGAATCCCTCTGACCATCACCACCAGAATGGGCATCCTCAACCTGGCCTACTCTCATCCGCCTCTTGCCCCAACATAGACGTAGAACACTCCACCAGGTCCTTCCCCAACCCGTCGCCTGCACGCTTCCGTTTCCCACCACGTTCCTCGCCGTCTCAGGTAAAGTCCACCCAATAGTCCCCAAGACCGCTCCTCCAAAAATCACCAAGCACCAGAATACCCATTCAAAACCCTTCGACCACAGCGCAACCCATCCTCCAACCACAGGCCCAACACAGACCCCTAGATTCGCTGCTGCCATCACGAAACCTAGCATCTTGCCTCTTTCCGCGGGGACACAAACATCTGCCACAACGCCATATGCGACGGATAGCACTGCGCTGGCGCCAAGACTCTGCAGCGCACGCAATACTAATAATGCAGCATAGCTGTTCTTGTTCAGCGCCAAACCTAAGCTTGAGAGGGTGTAAAGCGTGTATGTAGTAAGATAGATAGGTCTTCGACCAAGAGAATCCGAGAGGGTGGCAAAGATGGCGGGGGAGATTGCCTGGAATATGATGTAGACTGTTATTGTGAGATTGATGGCTTGAGCCGAAGTATGAAAGAGGGTTTGGAGCAAAGGGAGGAGAGGAAGGTAGATTGTCGCTGTCAAGGTGGACACGAGCGTGATAATCCCAAGTAGAAAGGTTAGGTAATGCTTCTGGCGGGGTGTGAAGGCTGTGTACAAAGTTTGCGTCGGTAGCGAGCCCGAAGGCTCGGAAGGTTCAGATACGACGCTCGAGGATGAGATCGGCGACATAATTTGAGAGTGAGATCTGACCACGTTGGCATGTAAAAGAGGTGCATTTCAACCTAGATAGCGAAGTTCCGAATGTTTTGGCGTTGTACTGTTTCAAATCTCAACAACTCAGTCAGTGTATGACAAAGTTGATGTAACTGGCAGCAGAGCGGTCAGAAAATCACAAAGGCGAACCAATGGAGAGGCCAAATTATCTGGACTTAATTACGACGATGAATGACGAGGCGAAACCGGTCAATCCCTCAAGTGTAGCAAATAGCCTGTGGCAAGTATTACCTGCCAAACCGATCAACCAAGACAGCTACCGAGTTTCATTGTACAGTATTAATTCTCAGAACATCGGCATTATCCGTGCCCCCCACTTTCGCTCATCCTTCGCTTAGTGCTCGACGGCCATGCACCCCTAAAATTCAACTACCCTTTATATACACGACGAATTTTGAGCAATTGCTTCAAAATAACCCGCCATTTCTTCCGGTAACCCTCGACTAGCTTAATGCGAGCAGCCCTATGGGGCCTCGTAGCCCTGTAGACCTTCTTTAGTGCATTTAAATAACGCTTTTCCCTGGCCTCTTCGCGCTGCTGCTGCTACAAGTCGTTCTTTAAAGAATCTTATTAAACTGCTTTTTACATGCTTTGCGAGCATTTTGAGCGATCATCGGTTGACTTAATTGATTCTGCATCAACTTCATTTTACATGCAATGATGTTAACATTTTTTCAGAATGTTACAAGCTTTTTTTCAAGATCTAATAGTAATAAAAGGCAATGGAAACCGGTTTAGAAGGTGTTAGGAATTGGTAGGGTGACGGGCCAGATCTGGGCCAGATCTATACTAGCCCTAATCAATATACAACCATGCGCTAATATTGGTTGCGAATTGATTAGGGTTAGATCTCGACAGTCGTTGGCAAACCCGTAGGGCTTTACCATTAGGAAACCCTATCCAATCCTGGCACATTCGTAACAATAAATCAGTTGATTCTACTGTATTCACAATGTGTACACGTAGTCAGCAGAAGCTCGAAGACTCTACTCAGCGAGTTTTTTTCGATTTTGAGCGTGTGAAAGACGTTTATGGTCAACGGCAGAAGCAAGAGCTAGAGCCACAAACACAAGGATCATAACGAGCTAGGGGCAGAGGGCGAGGTAGAGGAAGGGGAGGAGCTAGGGAGAGGGGAGCTATGAGGGGAGGAGCGAAGGACGAGGTAGGGGGGATGACGAAGGTTCAGCTGTTGTAGAGCAGATTCCGGAGTTTCAGGAGCAAGCGCCAGATGGTGCAGGCTTCTATGGTCAATTTCAGGTGTAAATTAGCTTGGAAATAACAGTTGATCCCAGAGGTACTTAATTCTTGGTGGGGCACTTATAGGCGACCGAGGTATCGGTAACTAATCCTAATTTGAATGGGTGTTTATGTAGTGGGAACTGGGTGTGCAAATATTCGTACTCTTCATAAACTGCCTCTGCCTAAAGAACGTTCATACCTCTAATTGCCCTCTAAAAACCGTTTACCTCGAACCACTAGTTACCACATCTAATTCCCTTACAGTTTCAATAGGCGTCGCTGAATATCCTGTAGCCTCGGACCTCGATCCTACCTTCCCTTTCTCCCACCCTTCATATCCGTCTGGAAACTTCTCCACTAGAGTTCGCATCTCCTCGACAACGCTACATGTAGCATTAGCTCAACCAGAGGAGTGATATAAAATGTGAATGACCTACGTTTGTCTAAACCGAAGATTACCCGGGTACAATGCCGATGAACACATGTTGAAACGACTGCGTGTGGTAAGGTAAGGTATTAGTATCATTTTTCACTCAGCCGAGCCACGTCCTAGCTTGAAGACATAGCAATCTGGCAAGTCGAGGAGATGGTGATTGAGAAGGTAACAACATGACAGGTCAAATAACTCGACGAACTAGTAATGTGATGAAGTGCAGAAGTGACAGGTTGATCAAGTGGCAGCGTGACAAAGAGACAAATCAATGGATCATAGAGACACAATATAACGGACTGCCAAACCAGCGGATCGAAAAGTTCAACGAAGTAGCAAGTTTAATGACGGATAAACGGCTTGAGAAACTTTGTGAGCTATGGGATCAAAGGCATAGCGACCCCGACGGAACATTGCACTCATGAAACTTACATGCAATACAGAGCGTTCCGATCATCATGGTCTTCTTCTGGGGCAGATACTGGGAAGTATTTATGATATGCTCTGATATAGGGTTTCCCAATCTTGTGCCGGGTGGGCCGCCATGGTGCAAGCTCATATTCATTGTGAGCGTAGAGGCATGGGGCGTCGAATATTATAGGCAAGTCAGTCGCGACATCGGTTGACGTGTTGCCATCCCACAGATCACTATGCACTAGGCAAGGTCGGATTTGCCTACCTCCTGTTTCCAAGGGTCGAAGCAGTCGAGGAATGACTCTATTGATCAACGCATCCTCGAGGCGTTGCATATCCGGATCAGGACCCTGCGATTCTTCCTCCACCGCCATCATACGCTTTATCGAATTGGTGAAAAATTGTTCCCATGTATCTGCCCAGGCGGTCTCTTGAGGGATTCTGCCTTGATAAGTCGGCACCGGAAAGCCGTATTTACCCTTCGGAGACACACTCTTCCTGTGAAGCTCGGCAACTTTTGAGGTGAACTTTTGAATATCTGGAATCTCGTCCGTCATGTCATGGAAGCTGCAAAGGAAGAAATGTATATTGGGATCGGAAGCATAAGTGCCCCAAGCTACAGGAGTTGGAACGAGATCCGGAACCGTGTCGTGGAGTGCTGTCATCGAGACAAATTCACCAGACATCATGCCCTTCCCAACGTCTTTGTGTGATACCTTCAGGAAAAAGGACAACGGGGATCCATCCAACTGCTCTGTCTGGATCTCAGCCATACGGGTCCAGTAGCTGGCTCCGTATGGAAAAATCCCTCTAACCTGGGAGCCTCGTGGAAGCCCTAACGACAACCGATCAGTCACCGTCTCTGTTCATCGATCACTTACTATCGAGATAAGCATGTGGGTCGAAGCAGGCTAAAAGCTACATTGGACAGCGGATCGACGAATTGACGACTTGACAAGTTCGCTGACTCGTTAAGTCGACGACTCGGGGCTCGATGATTTGGCGCTTAGCGATTGGTTGACTAGGAAGACCAGAAGTAGGTCAGGGCGGAAGTGGCAGCTTACTTGCCGAGACGTTGTCATCGACATACTGAATCACCTTCTCAGGTACATCGATCTCTTTATCCCATATCGTTTCGCCCATTTCTCACAATTTCCAGGAATTCAGTGGCGACGAAAACAGATTTTTCAGACGGGACATTCTCACACGAGGCTTTGAGCCTTTAAGGAGATAACAGAGGCCGATCGAGAGCCAGCCGCTTCGGCAAACTACAGTAGTTCGCTGGCATGGTGGCTACGATCGAGACCCCAGACAAGTCCGGCGAACTTGGTTGGGTCAGCACAGAGACCGGGGGCCGGGCCGTGGAGATGGAGATCCGGCGAATAGCATCTTTATTGGCTAGCTTTGGGTATCTCCGTAAGCCTTTTCCCATACTATGTACTGTAACTACCCTTAGAAATTGCTCAAAACTGGCCGATGACCGAAAAGTCCAAGAGGTTGGGATTAACTTCGTTTTTGTGAAGGTGTTGGACTTGCATGAGCATACCTTTCTGCCATAACCCTTATGAATAAGACCTCGGGGTCGCTTTGACTGTGTACAGTAAATGCTTACATTAGAATATGCATTGGCGAGAAAATCTCAGGTACGGTGAAGCAAGGTAAGAGACTACTGGTCCATGCATGGAATCCTTGCTATGGCGTCTAGAATCTGCTAGCCTGTCGGAGGATGCGAACCTGGTAGCCAATGACACGGACGACGACGGCGTTGTGCTGATGGCGTGGAAACGGGTTATCGGACCAGCACTCCTGTACACCATCAGTTCTTTCTCCGTCATGATTGTGAGTCAAGTCTTCAGCGAACTTTCGGAGCCCCTAAGCAAACGTGAACAGCCTTTGCTCTCTTTGTGTTTTCAAGAATCCGTCGAAACACTTTGAGCATTCTCCTATTACATACAGCCTGGACTGTACCTCAGCCTTGCGTTAATTTAGCGGACACCGACCGGCGATGCGATCGGCGATTGAGCCATGGACCATAGATGGCAGTCCGATCGAAACAAATCAGTGGCATCCGCCTCTGGTCGTTCCTTCCTTGCTCGCACGCTGACAAGGCGTGAGGGTGGCGGAGGCGATTCATCGGATGATATCAAAGGACCTCTGGGATTGAATACACTGTTCGAACCTCTGGATTCTGCGGTTGCCGACTTGGTCTTCGTGCATGGGTTGGGCGGAGGATCCCGAAGTACATGGACCAAATCATCGGATACTTCTCTCTATTGGCCCCAAGAGTGGCTTCCTCAGGATGCAGGGTTCAGAGATGTTCGCATACACAGCTTCGGATACAATTCCAACTGGGAGAAGGAGAGCACTCTCAACATCCACGATTTCGCGAAGTCATTACTTGGGTCGCTGCAGGATTGTCCTGCCATCCCGCGAGGTTCAAGTGTACGTGCCCTTTACTACAAGGTCAACCGTGTGCAATAACCTCACTGTTATGATCAATCTCACGACATCAGACTGCATCTAAGCATCCATGAGTGCTATGAGCTGATGGGTCCTGACCTGATAATACAACAATGTCAGATCTTCCCGGCATCTTCGAGCAGCTCTGGGAGGTAGGCACTATTGCTACCTACAGTCTGCGTTTTTCCGTCGACATGAACTACATTATTTGTGTTGTCTTCGTTGCGCATCCTACTTGTTGAAATAGTTGCTGACTCATAGGTCTAATAGACTCCACTGGTTCTTGTTGGCCATAGTATGGGCGGCCTTGTGATAAAGAAGGCTTACATACTCGCTCGGCAATTCCAAGAATTCGAATCGCTTGCCCATCGAGTTCGTACCATATTTTTCTTAGCAACACCTCACCGTGGCGCAGATCTTGCTCAACTTTTGACTAAGATTCTCCATGTTACCTTTGGGGCCAGGCCATTCGTTACGGATTTACACCGTAACTCGCTCGCAACACAGTCGATCAATGATGAATTTCCTCAGCATTGTCAAGACCTTCAGCTCTATTCTTTCTATGAGACATTAGCAACTAACTATGGTGTTGGTAAGGGCCTAGTCGTGGATAAAGATCTAGCTACTCTAGGATACCCCAATGAACGAACGGCATACCTCGATGCAAATCATCGCGACATTTGCAAATACAGCACCCCAAGCGACCCTAATTTTCTGACTGTTCGGAACGCTTTAGCTTCGACGATCGATAATCTTAGAGGACACACTGTCTTGTTGAGGCATGATCTCGATAACGAGCAGAGACAGCGCCTGAGTGAGTTTCTTGGTGTACACGATGCACCTGAGGATGACTTGATGGGCGTTGACGTAGTACGGATGAGCGGGTCTTGTGAATGGTTGATTGAAAAGGTTAAGTTTCAGCAGTGGCGAGACACTGCGGAATCGCAAATGTATTGGATCAGCGCAAAACCGGCGACGGGAAAATCTGTGCTCTCTGGATACGTTATAAATCATCTCAAAGACTTAAACCGAGATTGTGCCTTTTATTTCTTCGCTCATGGCGATAATGTTAAGTCAAGCATCGGCTCTTTCCTGCGGTCAATAGCCTGGCAGATGGCCTTCATACATCGGGAAATATTACAAACTGTCCTCGAAATCTGTGGAAAAGACCCTCAGCTAGGCAAGATGGACTATCGTACCATTTGGCGGAAGCTGTTCTTGGATGGAGTCCTAAGAGTCAAGCTTGATCGACCCCAGTATTGGGTGGTTGATGCACTAGACGAGTGCAAATCGGACTCCGAACTGGTTTCTTTGCTGCTAAAAGTTGAAGAAATTTGTCCTGTCCGCATTCTGGTGACTTCTCGAAATCGGCTTGCGTCACATCGGCAGATCGTGCATTCAAAGATCAATGTAGCCTCCGAGGAGATTCTAGCAGACGACACCAAGAGGGATATTTTGCTGTATCTCGAAGCGAACATGGATCACATGCCTTCAATTGACGAAGAGGATCGTCAAAAGATGGTCTTCCAAATACTCCAAAAATCCGCTGGCTGTTTCCTGTGGGTAAGCTTGGTTTTACAAGAGCTGAGACAAGTTCACACGTCTGCCGAAATTCGTCAGGTCCTTGAAGACGTTCCTTCTGATATGGATGAGCTTTATTCCCGTATTCTTGAGTCAATGTCAAGAGCACCTTACGGAAAACTGCTTGCAAAAGCAATACTGACCTGGACAGTGTGCTCGGCTCGACCTTTAACAACCGATGAGCTGTATCATGCGCTTCAAATCGATATTCAGGACACCATAGATAGCGTTGAGAAATCAATAACAACAAGCTGTGGTCAGCTGGTTTATGTTGACACACACTCACGAGTGCAGATGGTGCACCAAACTGCACGAGATTTTTTGCTTCGAACTGGAATTAGTTCAGAGTTTGCGATAGATAGAACGGCTGGTCATAAGCGGCTCGCCATGACGTGTCTGCAATATCTGAGCGGAAATGAGATGAAGGGACAAAGGCACCGGAAGCTTAGCGTCAGCAAAATTGTCCGAGAGCGTTGCTCTTTTGTTGCCTATGCTTGCAATTCCTTCTCAGAGCATATCGCCTACGTGTCATCGATCGATGATGAGTTCTTGATGGCGGTGGCGAGGTTCTTGAGCTCCTCGAACGTTCTGTCTTGGATCGAATATGTTGCACGAAAATCTGACCTTAATCGCTTGATACAAGCGGGAAAATCCTTTGACAGATATCTTCTGAGGAGATCAAAGCACATGCCGCCTTTTGGTAAGAAGGTGGCAGTTTTGGGCTCCTGGGCTATAGACCTTGTTCGGCTAGTGACTAAATTTGGCAAGAACCTAACAGCATCTCCTTCGTCGATTTTCCACCTTATTCCACCTTTTTGTCCGCCTGATACTGCCCTTAGGAAGCAATTTGCAGCCTCTATGCGTGGAATTGCTGTCCTTGGCCTGTCCGCTACGACTTGGGATGATTGTTTATCCAGCATATACTACCAGCAAGATCAAACCTCAGCCCTAGCATGCTCAGATGATCATTTCGCTGTTGGATTGTCTAGCGGAAAAGTCATAGTCTACGACGAGATGACTTGTCAGGAGGCCCAAACATTACAACATCAAGAGCCTGTCAAGATCTTGCAATTTGGCGAGACAGAACAGATACTTGTGTCTTCAGGCCTGAGAATAGTCCGTATATGGGACATTACTTCGTGGCAAGAGTTGTGGAATTTCGAAATATATCAGCAGTGTCTGACACTTGCGCTTACCGATAACGACAAGCTTTTGCTAGGAGCATTGAAAAATAACCAATTGATGTTCTGGGATCTTACCACCGGCCTTCTGAAGGATTCTGGAGACTGGACGCAGGATCTTGAAGGACAAAATGTGCACGCATTTCGCCGTCCGACTGCAGCGTCGTTCAGTATGGAACTAAACCTCATGGCGGTTGTGTACAGAGGTCAAGATATACTTCTGTGGGATCTTGAAAGAGATGCCCTACATGAAACTTATGGCAAGGAAACTGGCGCCCGCTCAGGGAGAGGAGTCGGCAATGCTACTGTATGGAGTGTGGTCTTCAGTTCAGCTCCAGCTGCTACTCTGCTTGCTGCCGCGTACTCAGATGGAGATCTAGTCCTATTTGATATTTCAGAAGGCATCGTCAAGGAAATGAGACTCGCAAACGCGCAGGCTCTGGCCTGTTCCCCTGACGGTCGTACTCTTGCTAGTGGTGATTCTACCGGCACAATACAGCTGTTCGACTTTGAAACGCTTAAACTCTTGTACCGTATCAATTCAGAAGAATTCGGTATCAACAAGTTAGCGTTTAGTGGAGACAGTCATCGTTTGCTTGACATCAGGGGATCACAGTGTCGAGTTTGGGATCCTGTAGCTTTGGTTCGCCAAGATGCGGATGACGAAAACAGTGATACTGTCTCCATATCGACCACTCTACAGGAGATCGAGTTAGACGCCTCCTATGTCGTACTCTTGATCACGGCTTTGACATGTGATGCAACTGGTGAAGTATTTTACTGTGGCAAAGAAGATGGATCAATATATCTGTACGAATCCAAATCTGGTCGGCAAGGTCGCAAATTATTTAGTCACGCGGATGGTGTGTCGGTTGTATTGCTCTGCTTCGATGAACACAGCAACACTCTAAGCAGCGCAGACTCGTCAAGTCGGGTGATGACTCATAAGCTAGGCCTCCAGAAGGAAGCCGACGGAGCGGCTGAGGTTTCTTTCGATCATCGCACGGGCGTGACCGTCGATCAATTGTTGAGCAATAAAGGACATTCAAGAATGCTCATCAGCTCAGCCAATACCGATACGATTTGGTCAATCACGCCGAACGGAAGCACAATTGGAAACACCATTTCGTGGAAGGACCGAGGGGTATACAGATGGGTCAATCATCCTTCGAACCCGGAGCAGTTGATACTAGTGATGGGAAATGTAGCACATTTATACGGGTGGGAAACGTTACAAAGAGTGACAAGCCCAGAAGGGATTTTACTGGAGGGTGCAATATTGCCAGAGCTTACTATTAGATCCATTTCGTCCTGTTTCAACGGCAGTATCATTGCGACCGCATTCACTACATCCTCGAGAACATATGCTAAGTCCAAACTTATGCTGTGGAACACTTCGGACTTCACTGTGCGCTCGTCAAAGGCAGCTCCTGTCCCAAGATATCAGCATCTTGCCGATCAAGTCGAGTTCCTTATCGGAGCCCATGGGCAAAGGTTGGTGTTTCTGCACAGCAGCGGCTGGATATGTTCGGCGGACCCAGAGACTTTTACTGTCGAACACTACGTACGCCATTTCTTCGTTCCGGCTGATTGGCTGAGTACCGATCGGGATCTAATGATTGAGGTATCTCGCCATGGGGACATCACCTTTGTCAAGGGTGACGAAGTTGCCGTAATCAAGCGTGGCCTTGAAAACACCGAACATGGATCTTACACAGCTCCCGGAAAGAGACCGTCTCTGGCAGTTCCTACGCTGTCTTATTAGAGGAATTTGGGAGAGGAGCCTGTTCTCGCTTTCTGCGTTTCGACGATGTTATACAACGGATAGAACGTTTTATCTTCTAATAAAAGCTGCTGCCTATCATCATTGTAAAACGCTTAGATACTCGAAGTGAGAATCTTTTTCTTTCTTCTTCGTTAAGTGCATGCAGCCTATGGCTATGACACTATCTAGGCGCTGTGTGTATGCTAAATTACATGTAATTTGGCCCAAATCGATGCTTTATATCTTCCCATTGAGCAGTCACACCGATAAAATGCGCATACGAGCGCGGTATGGATAAGTATAGAAATAGGAGGTTTCTCGGCTATTTTGGTGGGGTGGGGGCGAGAATTCTTTCCCCCGCAGTAGATGTAAAGATAAATTAAATCTTAGAAAGAGAAAAACTTGTGTAGTAAGGAGGAAATAGGAAGAAAATAATACATGACTGCTATCACGGATGACAAAAGTTGACGGATAACAAAACTGAAAATCTGACCTACAGAGTCAGCGATATTAATTCTGATACTTTAACTTCATCACTGTGCGAGTTAGAATTACAACACAAGCTGAAAGTTCCATCAGTCACATTAGCTCCAATGCTTTCAAATCAACGTCTAATAGAAGCCGAAATGTTCATCCGTAGTGTGAAGTACTTGACTACATATATCCGTTAGGTATGTATTTAGGGAGTACCGTAGATTCATCTAAGGGTATCACTCCTGAATCTATTGGGAATGAATGAGTGAGAAGAAATTTAACTCTGTGTACGGTTTCAGCCTTGCAAGGCTGACCCTAGTCCAGCTCAGGTTCACTCCACGGCTGTTGTAGGAAGTGTAGCTGGACTCAAAAACTTCGATTTTAGGGTTATATAGATTTATAATTTCAGCTTTCTTAGTCAAACCCGTCGTGGGCTTGGGCGAGTTGTGGTCTTTGCGGCCATACCACAGTTGGGAGAGCGTCAGACTGAGGTCAACTTCAGAATCATTCAATCCGCATTGGCCGCACGGTTTTTTGTCTTCTGCTGTGAGGCCTGGTTATTGAGGCCAGGGGTTCTTTAATGATTGGTTGGGGTGTAGTTGGTTTGTAACCTTAGCGGCACAAGATCGGTTTTCCATCCACGCTTCTTATTAACAGAGGTGTTCAGAGTACTTTTTTAAATTGCCAAATGCCAATTCCGTAATAGGTGGAAGCCAAATCGCTAGAATTCTACTGTTGTTGTTGTATATCGGTTTTTATTAAGGATGCAGGTCGCGCGATCAACGCTATGTTGAGACCGTGCCTAGAATCAATCCTGTGGAACCAATAGAGGTACAACTAGGAGTTTAAGAATACAGAAGAAAGAAGGTACGTGGAACACTATTTATGTAGTGCTCAGAGTTGGCGCTAGGCCCAAAGAGAACGTGTTGTGACACAAAGAAGGTGTTACCTAGAAGGCGCTAGATGGTGATGGAAGTGTCGGTTAGGGTGTTAGGGCTTGTAATGTGACGAGCCAGATCTACTGTAGGCCAGATCTGAGCCACAAATGACCAACCCTTCACGGAGACGATAAGCTCAACTTAATTGAAAAGATCGTCGAGATTGAAACGACTTTGGCCTCGACGTCTTTCAGAGAGTTTGGCAGTTTGTACTATCCGTGCCCCCCACTTTCGCTCAGTTCTTCGCTTAGTGCTCACCAGCCATGCATCACTTTCAGCCATGCACCACTAAATTCAACTACCCATTATATACACGTCGATTTTTGAGCAATTGCTTCAAAATAACCCGCCATTTCTTCTGATAAGCCTGAACGAACTTAATGCGAGCAGCCCTATGAGGCTTAGTAGCTCTGTAGCACTTCTTTAGTGCATTTAAATAACGCTTTTCCCAGGTCTCTTCGCGCTGCTGCTGTCTCTCGTCCTTCAATTTCTGTCTATCTTGAGTCATACTTCAAGCATCTTTGATGTACAAGATGTCTTCGATTTTGAGAATCTTATTAAACTGCTTTTTGCGTGCTTTGCAAGCATTTTCAACGACTTCTATTTGACTTAATTGATTCTGCAGCAACTTCATTTTACAAGTCATCGCATTAACGTCTTTTCAGAATGTACAAAGCTTTATAGTAAATTCTTCTGATATCAATTCATCAGTTAGCTCAAGCAGCTGATTTTGAAGTGCTGCTTAACTAGTAAAAATCTTTCAAATGATCAAATCATTTATAGTAGATGAAGATGTAATAAATTGATTTGAATGTTCAATAATTTGAACTTTATTCAGTATTATTTTTGAATCAAAAGAAATTAAGTCAGTATGCTTTTATGCAGATTAAATGATAAATTCTTTGAAGACTTTGATTTGAAATTCGTTGAAAACAGTCAAAAATTCAACTTTTGAAAAGATTTCATGATTCATTTAAACAGCTCAATTAATCATCTTTGAAGATCAATGCTTTAATGATTGAAATACATATACATTTAGCAATTGAAGCAGATGAATAGTATGCAAAGATAAGTTGAAGAGTATGATCTTGTGATTCTCACAGTAGAATAGAAATTCATGTGTATGATGAGATTCATAATCATT
>JAABUV010004666.1_pt1 | contig 16204 bp, 27 predicted proteins | sample 5559971 | NCBI WGS metagenome assembly JAABUV01 (sample SAMN10711881, study PRJNA513362) | rock metagenome | isolation source: Antarctica rocks | place: Antarctica: Victoria Land, Knobhead nord | collected 2015-12-19
TGGCACAGCTGACTGGGAGCCGTCAGCGTTCAGCACAGTCACCATTGCTGCGGCCGGGAAGCCCCACGCATCCGCAAACGCCTCCACCACAAATGCCAGCGGCGCCGCGAGGGCCGTGCTGATGCCTACAAACATTTGAGGCCTGGTTAGTGCTTGCAGATTTGCTGCCTGTGGTGCTGCCATTGGCACACCAGGGTGTTGTGCGAGATTGTCGATCAGTTTTGCTGTGATTAGATATATGTATGCATGCTCAGATGCCGTGCAACAGTGCAGAGCAGAAATCTTGCCAGGGGCGCGCGCCAGATGTGGCCAGCGCGCCGCTCGTGACCCCAGCTGCAATGAAGCTGCGCGGTTGCAGCGAGAAGGTGTCATAGGCGGCACCGCTGGTATCGCGGCTGTAGGTTATCCGCCCTGTCAGAAGGTCCACCAGCGACACCCTGCACGCCATCACCCTTTGGATTTAGCGGTGTCAGCTTCTTGAGCATCCAGCATATTACACGCTGCTCAACACGTCCCTGGAGACTCTTCAGCTGCATAAGGGCAGGCCAAGATGCCTGCATGCGATTGCATGTCGCACTCATGCACTCTGCAAGCTCGCGACCTGGGCGCTGTTGTGCACGGATGTCATGACTCCAATTTATAATGTAAGAGATCTTTTCATGCTGGAGACGGCAGTGAGCCCATGCGCAAAGCGGCATGGAGAGCATCATGCTCACGTTGTAACTGCGCGACCTGAAAGAAATACCTTCCACATGGTGCAGTACAGCCGCATCGGGGCTGCGCACGCTGTGCCGGCTGCCACAGGGCTGGTCTGGCCCGCGACGGTGAGCTTGCCGTGCTGTGGGGCCGCGGTGAGCTGGAAAGTCACGGCAAGCGGGTCAAAGCGCTCCAGCAGCAGGGGGTCTGGACTGCTGGTGTAGATCACCTGCGCCCAGGCGAGCATGGCCGGCAGTTCAGCCGCATCGCAGGAGACTCGAAGCTGGAACATTGCATTGGAGATATCATGCACATGCCCAGTCAGTGCCCACTTGCCAGCGTGCCCAATCCACTTAAGTACAGCTGGCAATAGTTACAAAGTGTTGCAGGCCCGGCTGGCAGACTTGAGGGTCCAAACCCTGATGGCCTGAACGTAAACCGTATGGATCAGATGGATCAGCAATCTGTCTTATCGGGCAGAAGGGGGATCAACATGCATGGCCAGTTTGCTGGCATTCAGAATAGCTGACCCATGCGGCTAACGTACAAAAGGTGGCGGGGACCTGAGTGACGGCGGACAGGGTGGCCTCGCTCTCGTTGGCTGCCAGGGGCAGCAGCGTGGGCGACGCAAAGCAGGGGAATGCCAGGAAGGTGCCGTTGAGGGGCCCCAGCAGCGGCAGCACCCCGCGCGGCACGCCGCCGCACAGCCACTGGTTGCCCTGCACCAGCACGCGCGCCGCGGGCGCCAGGCCCTGCGACGCCGATGCCCAGCGGTTTGCCATGAACCGCGCATGCGCTTACCGCACTTGCACGTGTCTGTATAGGCCAATTGCGACAGGCATCCTATCAAAGCCTGCTGCTGAGGACTGCGACAGGCTTCCCATGAACCCCTGCTGCTAAGCAGTGCAAGTGTTCGAGAACCTTGCAGGCAGCTCCAGCAGCTGCACACTGCACATGCATGCCGCAATTCTCTGTGCCGCAGTCTGCACAGAAAGTAGCAGTGTGTCCAAGGGGCGCGCCTGCAGGGACGCTGGGATGCCGCCCGCGAAGTTGTTGCGGGAGACGTCCACCGTCGCCGCGTTGGCCAGGCTGCCCAGGCCGTCTGGCAGCGTCCCCTGAGCCAGAACCCGCGGCAGCTGCAACATCGGTAGGAGAGCACCCACGGCCTTTGCCTTCAGCAATGGGCGCCGGCCAGCATGTGCCCAGGCGAGTACATGTGTGCAGCATGATGAGACCGCGGAAGGGCTGCCACGGACAGACTTTCCTGGCACATGGTACAGCCCACACCATGCAGGCAATTCAGTGCGTGTCTGCAGCGTCAACCAGGCGGGCTTGTAACAGTTGAAATGTTGTCACAATCGACCAGGTCGCCACCTCCCAATTGACCAGGTGGGCTCGTCCCAGTTGACCAGGTCTGCTGGCATGTGGCCAGCAGACATATTCAAGCAGGTGGGCGTGTGCGCCAGGGGTGTGACTCTGGGTCGCCGCGCGTGCCTGGAGGCTGTTGCCGGCGACCGAGAACAGCGCCAGCGACGCCAGCGCCTGCCACAGCGCGGCGTCCCCCGGCAGCGTCCCGGTCAGGCCGCTCCTGCTGATGTCCAGGCTCGTCGGCAGGCCTCCCAGGCAGGCGACGCCTGCAGCTGAGCGCCTGCGTTGGTGACTTGCATGGGGCTGTTCGACACGCATGTGCAGATCATCATGCACACCAGAGCTTCACGCTTCATACTGGCAAGCCAGGGCACGCACGCAAAAAGGTGAAGCAAACTTTGGCCCCCCTTCAGTAGTCTCGCCAGCGCGCCGGGCCGCATGCCACGCAGATGCGCGCAGCATGTGCTTGTGCACAGCCTCTGCCCTGCCAGGAGCAGACACAAGCGCGGCAATTGGTCAGCCAGCAAGTGCGCCAATGTGCGGTGCGCGCCCGTGAAGTTGCAGTACGCGCCGATCGGGCTCCAGCGCAGGACGCTGTCGCCCGGGTCCACCGACTGGCGCAGGCCGATCAGCGCCGCCAGCACGCCCCTGTCCGTGCCCGCGGGAGCTGCGCGGGGGAGCGCGCATGAGGCCCTGCCAGCCCAGGGCTTGCTTGCACAGGAACAAGGGTGCCGAGCCCGGTCAGCATGCGCTCGGCCAGGCGCACACTGCGGCCGGCTGCGAGCTGCCTGGCTGCATGAGGTGCTGCGCGGCGCTCGGCCATGCAAGCTGCACTGGCAGTGCGGAAAGGTATGCTGACTGCTCCATGCACAAAGTGGATGATGAGCGGTCCGACAGATGCAGCACTGTGCCGCGCACTGGCCGTCAGCGCAGTGGGGTCGAGCGCACGTGACAGCACATCAGCGGCCACCGTGAGCGCTGCCGCCGTCGCGTTCACGGGCGCCACCCGCAGCGTGAGCACCAGCTCGCCGACCACCGCCGCCAGCGCGCCCGCGGCGACCGCGCGCTCGATGGCGCCCGCGATGCAGGCCCTGCGCGCATGCGCGGGGATCCAGGACCTGTGTGGTAGGTCATCAGCAAGGGCTGTATTTTTCCGATGAGGCCGGTCCCGGCTCAGCAGGACAGAAGATCACCAACTTTTGCCGGACATGACCTTGACAACTACCGTTTTACTGGATGCTTTGCCGGCAGGCAAGGCCATGCAAGCATCATGCCTTTTGTTGTTGTCTTGAGGTCGGCCAGCGAGTACGAGCACTGTACGATAAAAAAAAGTGTGGGCATGCTAGCTATTGCAGTGAGCTGAGGCCAGGGCGCCGGGCGGCAAGCGTTGGCGCGCCTGCCGGCGGCAGTGGCGGCTGCCAGGTTGAGTGTCAGCGCGCCCTGGTAGCTGCCGGGCAGCAGCGCGCCCGCCAGCCGGAGCGCCAGGGTGGCCGGCGCGCCGGCCGCGAGCGCCGCGGTGCCCGGCAGCGCGCTCAGGTACGGCGCCAGCGCGCCCGCCAGCGCGGTTACCACCTGGCCGGGGATGGGGCGGGTTGAGCGGACAGCACGGGGTTGCTAGGAGAGAGACATGGCTGGAAGGACGCTGCCCACCATGCACATGCCAGGCAGATGTCAGCGCCTCAATCACGTGTGATGTTTGGGTGCATGCTTCCCTTGTGAGGTACTTGTTGTCACCGGGGCAAACGTGACCTGCGCATGCTGTAGCTTTGCAGCAGCAAAATCCAGGTTGGCTGATACACGGTTGTAATTCATTCGTCCATCATCAGACGGATTAGACACATGGCCCATGCGCCCAGATAACAAACCTGGACAGGTCCCGGGCAGCTCGCGGTGGACACCTGGACAGTCGTCTGCGCCGCCACTGCGCGCAGCCCATGCGACATGGAATGCCTTGATATGCGCGAGGACTGCAGCAAGCAGCCTCTGCTTGACAAACAGATGACTGGCAGCGGCAATCATGCCAAGCTGTGTTATTTTCACACAGCATGTCAGGCGCATCTCCGTACCTGGCACCGGCACGAGCGGTGCCGCGGGCACCGTCGCGGGCCCCGCGCCGGCCGCGCCCGGGGCCCCTGGCGCCCCCGCTAGGCCTGCAGTCCCAGGGGGCCCCTGCGCGCCCGCCGCGCCTGGCAACCCTGGGCTGCCGGGCACGCCAGGAGTGCCCGGGTCACCAGGCGCGCCAGGGCTGCCAGGCGCCCCCGGCGGCCCCGTGGTGGTGCTGGAGCCAGGGTTTGCTGGCGCGCCAGGCGCGCCAGGGCTGCCCGGGGCGCCCGGCGCGCCCGGCGGGCCCACGCCGCTGGTTGAGGTGCTGGGGCTGCCGGGGCTCCCGGGCGGCCCTGGCTGCCCCGGGCCGGCTCCATCGGGAGCTCCTGGTGCCCCAGGGCTTCCCGGAGAGCCGGGTGGCCCGGGCGCCGTGCTTCCTCCAGCCCCTGTGGCACACCCAGCAGAGCGTGTCAACGCTAACATCGTCTCAGCACTGCTAAGCCCCTTGTGCTTTGCCTCACTGGCAAGAGTAGCATGCGACCAAGGCAATGTACTCAAGCAGGCGTGAGGAAGAAGTGAAGAAGGTACCTGGCGCCCCTGGCGTGCCGGGCTGCCCAGGAGTGCCCGGCGGGCCTGTGCTGCTCCCGCCAGAGCCGTCCGGCGGGCCCGTCGCTCCCGGCGGCCCCGGCGCGCCCCCTGTGCCGCTGCCAGCGCCGCCTGGCGTTCCCGGCGCGCCCGGCTGGCCGGGTGCGCCCGGAGCGCCACCACTGCCGCCAGGCTGACTGCCCGGCGGCCCTGGCGGGCCGGGCTGGCCTGGCGCGCCCGACGCGGCCCCCCCGCTGCCTGACTGACCGCCTGACGGCCCTGGTGGCCCTGGCGTACCGGGTGCCCCTGGACTGCCCGTATCAGCACTGCCTGAGGGCCCTGGAGGCCCAGGCGACCCAGGCTGGCCTGGAGCACCGGGCGAGTCACTGCCGCCCGGGCCAGGTGACCCGGAGGGCCCAGCCGCGCCGCTCCCGCCGCCGCCGGGAGGACCCGGGGGACCCGGCGGCCCTGGGGGACCGGGAGCCCCTGGTGTCAGGCTACCCCCGCTGCTGCTGCCAGGTGCCGCTGCCGGCCCTGGCTGCGGAGAGCCGCCGGCACTGTCATCTGGTGGAGGCCCCGGCGGTGGCGGCTGCAGCGGAGGCGGCTGTGATGTCGGCGCGAGCGTCGCAGGTGCTGGCGACTGAACTAGTGGCGGGCTCGGCGGCGGCGGCGGCGGCGGCGGCGGTACCTGCGCCTGGATCGGCGGAGGGCTCGGCGGCGGCGGCGGCGGGGCTGGCGGCGGCGGCGGAGGCACCGCGGGCGGCGGCGGAGGCGGCGGCGGCGACATGGGCGCCGGCGGCGGCGACGGGTATAGCTGCCCCATCAGCCATGCATCGGGCAGCAGCGCATCGAACGCCATGCGCGGCAGGAAGCCATAGAAGCAGCCACAGCTCGTGCTGACTGTGTACCTACATTGCATCGCTTCTAGCGTTGGCTGTTGCATGCAAGTGAGCTGCAAGTGAGGAACATAAAGGCAGGCGCAGCTGCATGAAAGCCTGATGTCATTTGTCAGCATCATGGGACCATACCAGAAGAAAGCATAGCATACTCGCTAATCCGTCAAAGCGTGAAGGCGCACATGCATGCATGTGTGTGCTAAAGCTTCCCAGTCCCTGTCTGGAAAAGATGGGCAGGGCCCTCAGAACCAGGGCAAAGCCGATGCGTGTACCAAGCTCATTGTTGCAAGGGGGTGCGCACAGCAAGCTGTCCCCTGCCGGAGACTGCAGGTCCAGGCTCTGCTCATAGCCGTTGACGATGTCGACATCCGCGGGTGTCGAAAACACATCAGCGGCACCCGCAGGGCCCGTCCACGACACCGCGGCTGTGCTGTTGGCGGTACCTGCGTGCCTCTCGCGCCGTCACTGGCAGGTCTTGCTCCAGCATGGGCCGGTCTAACATGCCGCGGAAGGGCCTCAAGCTCCTACGGCATGCAAGCTGCTTTTCTGCCGTGGTGTTTTCCGAAGAAATTATCACAACGCTTGGGTGTTATGGCTGCGCCCATGCCATCGCATGTATGGCATCCTACTCAGAATCCTGCCGAGCTTGCGAATATTGATGTGCTATGTTGCATTGCGTGCGCGCCTGCAAGCGCGACATCACGCAGGAGCCTCGAAGCATAGCCAGAAGCAGTGAGCGTCCCGCAATATATTATCAATAGGATCATGGAGGCGCGCGCCTGGCAGCGTCCAGAAGAGCGTGCCGTCCAGGCCGGACTGAGCGCTGTCGCAGCCGGGGTCGTACACAGGGCTGCCGCCCAGCGCGCCGGGCACAGCCACGAGCGTGGTTGTCGCCCATGCAGCCGGGGCCGCCACATGCAGCGTCACGCCGTCCACCGGGCAAGCGAGCGTGCCCATGTGATGGGCCGTCGCCTGGCAGGGCAAATGTGGCGTGTTGTGAGGCTGCCAGGTGGCCCTGCATGTAAAGGGCAGCCACACATGCAGCCCCCTGCTAAGTTCCTTGTAATTGTGTCTGAGTCTGGTCTGCTGTAATAGGTGTTGCGTTTTCAAGCGCGCTGGGAGCACAAGTCTTCAGTGACCTAAATTTAGTCTGCAAAGTCGTGCAATCAGCTGAGTCCCCTGCGAACTCGCGCCTGCAGGACCACCGTGGTAGTGACAGGCGCGCCAGTAGCACCACCGCCGCTGCGCGCATAGCCTGCCAGCGACACTGCGCTCGTCTGTGCCACAAAGCACCGCGCGCAGGCCGTGCACCCGAGCTCGCCTTGTTCCTGTGCGGCAAGCAATAGCGGTTCACACAAGGACAGGCCCTTATATGTCACAAAGCGTGCCGGCACACAGCCTGCTTATGCTGACCTGCGACGCACCTGTGAGGCAGGGCAGGTCGCCTCTTCGAGGTAGCTGTCGTCACGGGCCTGCCCGGGGCTTATCTTCAGCGCACGGCGCGGCTGCGGGTGCACAGCGCCAAAGGTGCTGATGAAACTCGGCCGTGCCGGCAGCTTGTCGTGGCCAGTGAGCAGAAAGCTTGTGCGGCCCTGCTGCACCCCAGTCCTTTGTTTGTTGGCCATACCAGCTTGCGCGCATCAAGGGGCGTCAGAGACTCGCGTACCAGGTTCACAGCTCCTTCAGCACTCCAGCAGAATATGCACACGGTGAGCGGCACGGCCCATGTAACCATAGGTGCTCATCTGCGCGGGAGTTGGCACTAATCTTGTTATGTTCTTTGTCACTTCCTGACACCCAGCAGCCACATCTGGCCATGCTGTCTCAACACACGCTTAGTGCAGCACTGGCGAGTGTGGGAGGCCTTTGCCTGCATCTTGCGCTGTCACCATCAATCGCCTGCATTGACCAAAAGTGTCCGGCAGTTGCAGGGGCAGCAGGCTGGTCGACAGGTCAGCAACACAGCGCTCCTTTATGTTGTCTGAGAATGAGCATAGGGACGCCTTCCTGCAAAAAGGCGAGGAGGAGCGTCGGTCCAGCCAAGGGGAAGCCGCTAAGAGCGATTGCTTTGATTAGATTCCTAGAGGCAAGCGCCATGTACAATCCTGAGCGCAGGCATATAAGCGCAGCGCAGATCACAGACCAGGAGAAGATTGCGCATGGCAAAGGCTGGCGCCAAGAAGCGCCTGGAGGACAACGCAAAGCGGCTTGCGCTGCTGCAGACAGTCATCGCTGTTGCTAACGTGCGTGCAAGTGCAAGGTGCCAGAGCAGAGCTGCTGGGTAGCTGAGTCTGATAGTGTCAGTGTGCGCGCAGGCACTCCACCTTGTCATCAACTTCGGCCTATTCAGAGCATACCGCAGCTCTGCAGCGTGGGCGGGCCTGGCATTGACCAGCGCTCTGTACGCGTTTGCATACACCTCGCTTGCGGCAGTTGCTCGACCTGTGTATGGCGACGGCGGCGCTCTGGTGGACGGTGGCGGTGACCTCAACCTGGGAGGCGTGACCTCGTACTACCATGACTTGATCTGGCTGTCGGCTGCGGTCCAGCTGGGCAGCCTTGTGACGAGACGCGCGTGGTGGCTCTTCTTGGTGGTGCGCGTGGTCACCTCCCGTCAAAGATGTCGTCTTACAAACTGCTATCCCTGCCAGTCTCCTAGCGGCAGGTCAAAAACGAGAGGCAGGGTCGCTGTGCGCGCAGGTGCCCCTGTTTCTGCTTTGGCTGCTCTGGACAAACGTGCTGCAGCCCCGCTTTGCTGCTGGCAAAGTGCAGGTGCGCCTGGGCTCTGTCATGGAATGGGATGCTGTAGTGTCTGGCAAGCTGGACTGTTTCTATATAGGTGTGGCTACAGCCTTCCAAGCAGCGGCGGTGACAAGTCATTACTAGCCATAACTGGGTACTTTGGCAGGCCATGGACAGCCGTCAGGAGACCCCTGCAGAACGCAAGAAGCGCGAGAAGCTGGAGCGGAAGAGCACGCGCGGCGTGCGATATCGATGAGGTGCGAACGGAGGGAGGCTGTACGAGAGGGCAGAGCGTGAGAGTGTGAGAGTCCGTGTAAAGTGCGATACGCGTATTGTGAATACACCGTTACAGCCCACAGCCTGTTTGTACAAAGCATGTGATGTACACGATTAGTACGCAGACGCTAGGTCTCCCATTGGATGCATCCCAGTGTCCCTGGGTCAGACCAGGGACGAAGGTGTGCCCATTGTGCAGAACTCAGGTGCCCTACCAGCTACCAAAAGCTACATGCAAACCTCAAAGCGGACGGCAGTATTTACAGCGCTACATGGCTGCAGCATGGCTGCAGACGTTCACACAGTCAATACACTCTGCTCGTGCTTGTGAGCAGAGCGTCATAACCTCATGTCATGTGCAGACTTGTGCCCCAAATCACACAGAAATTGTACACATGAGCCCCACGCTGATTTACACGCTCAAAGCCAAGTCCACAAAGGCACGCCGACCACCCTCTGGCCATCACCTGTGCAGTCCCCCAAAGGGCTGCACCAGCCGCCTCAGCGATTCTACAATATGTACACAATTGCGCCCAGTGTGGTCACTGCCTGGAGGCCCACACCTCCCCGCACGGCTCACAGGATAAGGCCGGTGAGGGCGGTGCGCAGGATGACGCGCGAGGCCGTCCAGAGCGCAGCCAGCACGGCGCGCACGAGCCAGGGATTCTCGTACACGCTGAACGCGCCGTAGCTAAAGGCGGTCAGGCGGTAGATCATGCGGCCCATGTCCCACAGCCGCCGCACGCGGCTCTTGCGCAGCTCCTGCGCAGACACATCACACTCACCAGAGGCTTTGGCGCTGAGTAACGCGGCGTTCTGCCATCACCTCAGTTACTCCACCCGGGGCTCTATGCTTAGCCATAGTTCAGCGTTCAGGAGACCTTCAGGCCGGAGGCTTGGGAGCTCTGATGCTCCCACAACTTGCTTGACAAGCGGATGCTCGCATCCATGGGCTCGCATGAGCTGCAGCCACGTGCGCTCTCTCATGACAAATACACGCTCGATACGCACTTGAGCAGCGCACTCAAGTCAAGGCCTGCCCAGGCGTACATCAGCGCCCGCTGAGCCGCCGCAGGCGGCGCGCCTGAAACGCGTGCTTGAGCGCGGCCTGCAACTGCGCGGGCTGCAGGCCCTGCGCCTCGGGCAGCGAGGCCAGGTAGGCCGCGATGAACGCGCCGACCGCCTCCAGCACGTCCTCGCGCTCCACCAGCACGTAGCTGTCCAGCGGCTCGCCGGCCGCCGCCTCGTGCGTCACCTGCGCGCCGCGCTTTGCCAGTCAGCACGTGTGCACGCGCCAGCTGTCGTGCAGATGCGCCGGCTGTCTGTGCGCGGCCAGGAGTTTACTGCCTGTGCAGTGATTGCTGCACTTCAGCCGTGTCATGCACATGCGCACAGCGCATGCCACAGCCGCTTTTCTTTCTTACAGTCCGACTGTACACACAGGACCTCCATACGCAGCACTGCAGCACTGCGCCTGCGCAGTGCTCCCCTACTGTGAGCGCGGCAGCAGCATCTTCTGCAGAGCTCCTGCGGAGCCACACTGGGGCTGATAAGCACTACCAACAAAGCAGTGAGCGCGCCTCTGTAAAGCCCTCGGCCGCGGCGGCGGCGTCCAGTCCGTCGCGGGGCGCGGCCTCGCCCGCAGGCGGCTGCCACCACGCCTCACGCAGCACCTCGCTGCCGTGCTCGCCGGCGGCCACGCCGTCGACGCCCGCGCCCTGCGCGGCCTGTGCTGCGCCCAGCTGCGCCAGGAACGCGTCGCGCTCCACGTGCTGCTGCAGCAGACCGTACACCTGCAGCGCGCAACAGCACCGCATCAGTCCGCGCGCCTTACATATTGAAGTGCTATCTTAACTACACGAGGCAGGCCAGCGCACTGGAAGACCGGGCTGTTCCCCAGGTCTCTGCAAGCAAAATCTCCGGCCGCAGCGCATCACACCACGAGCCGCAGACGCGGCGTGCCTGGTCGGTGCCGCGGTCGGTCTCCAAACTGGGCTTCAGCCAGGCGACAGCCGCCTGCGTGCAGCCCACACGCTCCAGGCACGCCCTGCAGCCATGCCCCCCGCGCGCAGCGTCAGGGGAGGCCGCGTCAAGTAGCTGACGCTGGTCGCTGACAACCGTGTGGCCTTCAATTCGCAGAGCAAGCACCGCAGTGCACTGCTTGCTCAAGCAGCTCATCGACCGCGGCGTGTCGCGCAGATGCCTCAAGTGAAAGTAGCGAGGGCAATGGGCGCTCTGCCCACAGCAACCTGCCGTACGCTGCTCTCTGAAGCAGCGGGCTGTCAGCGTCGCACCTGTTGCGGTCTAGCACCTCCTGAAGCAGCTCATCGTCCGCAGCAGCAAGCGCGGGTGCTGCGGCCATCTCGCTCGAGACCCAGGGCCACGGCTAGGCGCACCGCCTGTGAGTCATGGTGCGCTGTGGGGGCGCTCGGGAGGGCAAAAGCGCATGAGCAGGAGTCCCTGCGCGCAGAGCGCCTGTCGTGCGCAGTGCAGCTTGCCGCGCAGGACGTGTCCGTTCCACAGACAAAGGCGCCCGTTGTTACAGGGAAGGCAGCAGCTTGTGAAGCGCGAGACGAAGAAAGCTACTCAAGTAGGGTGTCCCTCCCAAACTTTACAGAAAGTTTGGGAATAATACAGATTTATTGAACAACACAAGCGTGAAGCAGTAAGTCTCCTCTGTTACAAAAGCTTTTCTGCCTCAAGGTCAAGGCTGCGCTTGTGTGCGATACAGGGAAGGGGAGCCAGTTCAAGCGCCGACGCTTGCTCTGCTTGTGGTTGATAGCGCGGTGGGCTGTGACACCACCTAGCGTGTTGGTACCAAGCACTGCTCTTGGCGGTCGTACGTGCGGGGCCATGCCGGTCGGCGGAAAACTGCAACTCAAAGGTGCGCGAGGTCTCATGGATGTTTGCGACGCTCAGTGGCGCTGCCTGCGCATCTGCTGTTGAGCGCCAGTGCGTGCGTGCAGGCGGCCAGCCGTGGAGCGTCAAGAAGCGCAAGAAGAAGAAACAAGCAGAGGCACCCGACACAGAACAGCTGCCGGGGCTGGTAGGCACAGGCAAGCCCGCGCGCTGCTTGTTGCTGGCTTGCAGTGCGGCAGTTGCCTTGCTGGCTTATATGGAGGCACTGTGCTAGCTGGCTCTTGGTGCAGCAACTGCCTCTGCCATCATACCCACACTGCTTGGACCTGTTCTTATACCTGTACCTGGGCGGTGGGGAAGGCACTTTGAACGCCTTTACGTGCACGCCTGACTCCTGCTCTGTGGCCTGTGCAGACGGGAAGCCCATCAGCGCGAGCGCCGTGTCCGTGCAGACCGGCAAGACGTATGAGCAGGAGTTCTCGCTCGAGATTGAAAAGGCGAAGGTGGGGAGCTGCCACCGCCCCCTGCGTCATGCACGTTCCCACCACGTAGAGCACCGGGCCCAGCCCACAGCGTGCGTATGCGACAGGGGGGGAAGGTCAAGAACACGCCCTGGGGCTCTTCCTTCCGGGCGCCGCAGGAGATCCTGCACGGTGCGCACGACGTTGACACCCGACGCGTGTGTGTGACACTTGCTGTGCACACCGGCTGATGATGAGTGTCCTGTGCAGGGTACAATGCGCCTGTCACTGGAAGGACAGCGCAGGAGCGATTGGATCTGCGCTGCGCGTCCAAAACGGACAAGTTTTGCAAGTGAAAACCCAGCAATGTGCCGCCTGTATTTTACACCTGCTTTTGCGATGTAGAAGAGGCAGTAGTTGTTTATAGACTGCACACAGCATGCAGTACCAACCAACCTCAGAGTGTGCGCTTGGGCGTGCGCGGTGAGCTATGTCATGCTCCAGACTGCCTACCTGTTGGAATTCAGGTGCAGCCACGTAGTGCATGTTGGCAGTAGCAGGCCATTCTGTTGTCCGGTGAATGTGGAAAGAGGTAGCATGGCATCATATTTTTGGTCACATGCGCTGGTGCACCTCACATACCCCAAATGCGGCAGTGTGTCAGCCTCTCTTCGCATCACACTCTGTTTTTAGGAGGAGGCCAGTGCTGACTCTGCCTCTTTGCACTCTTGAAGGACGACACCCTGCACAGCTGCAAACACACCAAAGCTTCAAGAGCATGACTCCCAGCCTCAACAACAGCAGGCAGCTGCGGCGGTCTGCGAAGCTCAGACAGACGGCGTAACTATGCCACCTGGCAGCCACTCTGTGCAGTCGGCCTGCAGGAGTTTCCTGCCAGACCAGTCTGAAGCACGCAGAGCTCACGGCACAGCCCGGCGCATGGCGGCGATCGGCAGCGCGCGGCTGCTGGCTAGTGTGCGTCCGCGGCGACGCTGTCCGTGTGGAGCTCCGGGAACTGCCAGGGGCTGAAGCCCTTCCCGGCGCAGTCCGCATCTGGCCACGACCAAACCGTCAGGGAGTGGGCATGCGTGGCGTTGCACCTGGGTGGGAGCGGCCTTGGCTGCCTGGCATGAATGCGCTGCATGTTGTGTGCTGAGAGCCTGCTCTGTGCCAGAGTGTGACGCGCTGGGGAGGCAGAGGCATGCACCGCAGCCAGCTACGGCAGACGTAACGGCGAGCTGCCACTGACGGCAAGCGCACTGCAGTCGGGGCTTAAGTAGGGCAGCGAGCGGCGAGCAGCCCGGCGCCCAGCGCAGCTGCACAATGCGGGAGAGGCCAGGGCAGTGGCGCCGCAGGGCGGCGCCGGTCCATGCCTTTGCATGTGTCCTTGTCTGTGCATGCGTCATCACAAGGTCAGAGCGGGAGCACGGCAATGGCGCCCAGGGCGGGGGCTGGGGGCGCGCCCGCTGCGGGCAGGGGCCCCCGCTGGTGCTGGAGGTAGGCCCCGGTCCACTCCCACATGGGGCACTCCTCGCGCGAATACTCGCCCGGGTACACCGGCGGGTCGCCCTCCGGCGTGCGGAACCAGCGCGGCGCCCACGTCTCCCGCCGCCGCTCGCGCTCCTGCAGCGCGCGCACGCGCGGGTGGGTGCCGAGCTTGCGCGCCTGCGTGCGGTGCGCGCGCTACGCGCCCAGCCTCTCTTTGCGAACCTCGCCGGCCTGCGCCAGCGCCAAGGCGGCCCAGCTTGCCAGCCCCCCACAGACCAGAAACCTTCAACCAGGGCTCGCATTGAGCCACGGAGCGGCGGGCACCTGGGCAGCACTCCATGGACAGGCAGGTGAAGCTGTCAGCACCGACAGCGATCCGAGCCGGGGCCTGGCAGAGCAAGGGCTCCCAGAAGAGCGGTCTGAGGGCGCAAGCGCCAGGAAGCCGTCCAGGGCAGGCGCAGGCAGGGGGGCGGCGCCGGGGGCCGCGGCGCGCCGCACCCGCCGCTCGGCGCGCTGCGTCTCCTCCAGCGCGTACTTCTCGGCGCCCGCTGCCAGGTGGTCGCCCAGCTGCGCGGGCGTGGCGCCCGTCAGCATTTAGGGTGCCATAACCTCACACTCCTAAACCTAACCCTGCCCCCATCAGCGGGCGCTGCGCTGCACCGGCCGCTCTGCCAGCCTGGAGGCCGCCCATGCGCGGACAGGGCTGCCTGCCAGGCCCGCCCCCAAGGGGACCCGCACAGCGCCCACAGCAGGCCTTCTCAATGCGTCACTTCCAGGCACAGGTGAGCATCGCACGCTCACCCCGTCAGCTACATCAAGGCCCGCTGCATCCAGGCCAGCCCCCAAACTACCCTGCACAGCAGCCATGCCAGCGCCCCTTCAGCGTACCACATCCAGGGCGCAGCGGTCTGGTGGCCAGCACAGCATCCCCACCAAATCCGGCAGTAGCCTCGGCAGGGCCCTTTGGTACATCACCTCCAGGGCAAAGCGGTCTGGTCGCCGGCGCGAGTCCGACGCAAGCGGCGCGACGCCCTTGCCGTCGTTCAGGCGGCGCGCAAAGTGCGTGAAGCCGTACTTGTCGCCCTTCGGCTTCTCTTTGCACTGCCGGGCGCAAGCCCGGCCGTCAGGTATGACACCGTAAGCCCTGGCTGGCTGGCACGGCGACCTGAGACCTCGGCTGCCAGAAGCGACCGCCTGCTTTCCAGTGTGGGCACAAACATAAGGCTGCTTGCCCTGGGCGCGCAGGCACCCCGTGCACCCACCCTGGCAGGAACATCTGATCAGCTCTGACGAAGCAGGCCGAATCAAGCGAGTGCGCTTCCACAGGCCTCCGCTTGCACACGCCCCTGTGGTGAGCGCCCACGTGAGATGCCGCCAGCGACTGACGAGCAAGTGCGCAAGACGCCCAACACCCTGGTGCGCTGCCGCTTGCGTGAAGCCCTGCCAAAACCCTGCGTGGGTGCGGCTCGCTGCGCCGCGCGCGCCTTCCAGAGCTCCACGACGGGCGCGTCTGGCAGCGGCTCGCCGCCCGCGTCGCACTTGACCATGGTCAGGTGGCTGTTCCAGGCGCCGCGCAGCGCGTACACCCTGCGGCCCTGCTCGTCGAAGATGTGCCCCGCCACCTGCGCGCGCGCGCGCGCGCCGCGTCGGCCGGCCGGTCCGACACGCCCACTGCCTGGTGGCGGTGAGGTGCTAGGTTAGGGCAAGCACGGTAAGGCGCCGGGCGCTGCATGCGCCTGCGGCGATATCGATCAGGTGTGAGCGCGCCGCCGCCTGCCGGGCCCTTGGCTGCAGCCGCGGCCGGGCTGCGCTCTACAAGCGGGGCAGACGCATCGGCGCTGACAGCCTGTGTGGCAGCGACAACATGCAGCATGGCTGATGGGCCATGCCGTGCCAATCACGGGAGCGGCGGTGGTACCTCCAAGGGTGCCCAGACGATCCTAGCTATTATAAGATTCACACCCGCTCTGCCCATGTCGGAAGCCACGCGACCACGGTCGCGGACCGGCCAGAGGCACGTGAACCAGACAAGCGCGTGTGGGAGGCGTGGCGCGCGCGCGCCTCATACCGCCCGGCGCCGAACCAGCCGCAGGGCGTGAAGTGCAGCGCAGCCTTGGCGCCGGTGGTGGCATTGAGCACGGCGAAATCGCCGTGGCAGTCCACCCAGGTGCCGCCGACGATGACGTTGTGCGCCGTGCTGTTCGGCGGCACCAGGCTGAACTCCTCGCCCGTCGCGCGCAGCCGCATCCTGGACCGCCCTGCGCCGCGGCCGCCGCCCGGGATTACGGGAGCCCCACTGGCGGTCTGGACGCAAGGGGCAAGGCAGTTGGGACGACCGTGCCTCCCCAGCCCAGACAGTGCCGAGTGCGCTGCGCACGGACGCCATGCATGGAGGACGGCCCACTTCTGCATGCAGCGCATGGTCTGGGAGAGCGCGCAGAGCGCGCTGCGCGACATGGTGCGGCGTTCTGCGTCCCAGCGCGGGCTGCACGACAGGCCACGACCTGACCCTAACAGCCGGGGCGGCCGCACCCACGGTATAGATGTCCACGCTGCACGACAGGCCATGGCTAACCCTATTCCCCATCCCAGCCGGGGCGGCCGCACCCACGGGGTAGACGTCCACGCTGCACGACAGGCCATGGCTAACCCTATTCCCCATGCCAGCCGGGGCGGCCGCACCCACGGGGTAGATGTCCACGCTGTTGCCCAGGAACTTGGTGGTCGGCGCGGACACGATGTCGTACACCCAGGCCGCGTTCTCGGCGTGCGCGGCCGCGATCGGCGGGT
>JAABUV010004668.1_pt1 | contig 16195 bp, 12 predicted proteins | sample 5559971 | NCBI WGS metagenome assembly JAABUV01 (sample SAMN10711881, study PRJNA513362) | rock metagenome | isolation source: Antarctica rocks | place: Antarctica: Victoria Land, Knobhead nord | collected 2015-12-19
GCCCAAGACCGCCATCCTTTTGGCAGCTCGTAACCCAGAATTTTAGGATCGGTAAGTGGTGCCGTACCAACAAAAGTGTTTACATATTTTGTATAGCTTGTAGTTTGACTTTTAGCTGTAGTTGATGTAAGCACAATTATCATGACTACCTGTAAGATTTTTTTTATATGTGTTCTCATGATTAGATACTTCGGTTATTTATGACTTCTTTGTTAATCACTGCATGTAAATACCAAATTTGGTTTTACAATTAAGAATTTGTGCTTTAGCTATATTCATAAATATACTGACAAGAGGAAATAGAACTAATTTAACTTCCTGCTTTTTTTTTTATTGAAAGCTTACATACAAAGCCATGTTGTTCATTATTAATGGGCTAAGCGAGCAATTGTGGTTTCTGCTGATAGGTTTTCCACAGAAACTCGCCAAAAATAGTGTTGGCCCAGGCAAACCAGGTTCGGGTAAAATCAGCCGGATCATTTTTATTAAAAGTTTCGTGCATAAAACCTGTTCCGGCGTGGGTGGATTTCAGCATCGCGATACAATGTTTTATCTCTGCATCATCACTGCTGGTTAAGCCGCGCGCGATAATGCTGAGCGGCCAGATCATGCCATCCTTGCCAACGTGCGGCCCGCCGATGCCTTCGCCTGCCGTGCCTTTGTAAAAAAACGGATTGTATGCTGACAATACGAATTTGCGGGTGTTCTGGTAAACCGGATCGGAAACCGGAACGGCATCGAGATAAGGCAAAGCCAGCAAACTCGGCACATTGGCATCGTCCATCAGGTTATGATTACCAAAACCGTCCACTTCATAAGCGTAAATCTTGCCGAATTCAGGGTGTTGTACAATAGCGTATTGTTGTAAAGCCTGCTCTACTTCTGTTGCCAATGCGGTTAAATCTGATGCCAATTTTTGATCGGTAAAAACAGCATTCACCATTTCTGCGGCTTGTTTTAAGCTGATGACGGCGAAGAAATTAGACGGAATTAAATACGGATAAATCGTGGCATCATCGCTTGGACGAAACATGGAACAAATCAGTCCGGTTGGTTTTACCGGGAAACCATAGCCGTTCATCGGCAGCGTATCGGTTGGTTTTTCGGTTTGCCGCTGGAAATGATATGGCCCACGATCCGTTTTGCGCTGCTGCTGTTTGAAAGTTTGCAAAATCAGTTCGATGGATTTTTTCCACTCGGTGCCAAAAGGCGTTTTATCACCGGTTTCTTTCCAGTATCGGTGCGCCAAACGGATGGGGTAACACAACGAATCGATTTCCCATTTACGCTCGTGGACGCCGGGCTTCATATCCGTGGCATCCGTTTTCCACTCACTTATTTTGGTTTCGTCTTTATAAAACGCATTGGCGTACGGATCTTTCAAAACACAATGCGCCTGGCGATTGATCACGCCAGCAATTAATTGCCGCAGTTTTTCATCTTTTTTGAGAAAAGGTAAATACGGCCAAACCTGCGCGCAGCTATCGCGCAGCCACATCGCGTTAATATCTCCGGTGATGACACAAGTATCGGGCGTTGCTTCTTTTAGGGCATAAAAAACAGTGGTGTCGAGCGTGTTCGGGAAGCAGTTTTCAAAAAGCCAGGACAACTCCGCGTCTTTTACCCTTGCTTTAAACTGCGCAATCGCATCTTCCACCGCCTTGCTCGTAAAATTGCGCTTGGCTAATGGCGGACGGTGGCTTTCAAAGGGAATAGCAGCGTACGTAAGTTGCTTATTTAATAATATACTGCCGCTTAACAGAGAAGCGTTTTGAATAAATTCATGTCGGTGCATTGCTGGTGTTATTATGAACAAAAAATTGTGATAGAGATTCGGATGAAAAAGCAGGTTATTTAATTTTTCCTTCTGCCTGTAGTTTCGCTGCTGCTTCCATCATCATCATTCCACTAAGCTGAGTAGTAAGATCAACGCTGCCAGTGGTTTTTTGGGTCCAGTCTGGTCCTGCTAAGTAAGTGGGTTTAGCAATGCCAACTGTATATAAGTACAATGCATTATTTTGTAGGAAAGCTGCAAATTTAGTGGTGCTGGCAGCGTCTAAACCTGAAAGTTCTGTAAGCGCGGTCAAGTACCTTACATCAATGCCTTTAAATAGGCCACCATCTCCCTGACCTTCGCTTTTTAGAACACCAACCGATACCATACGGGAATCTGTGATGGCATTATTTGCTGTAAGCACTGCATCGGCAAGGTAAGTTTGATCTTTGGTCGCGTTATATAATTCTATGGCTGCCCCGATAAAGGCTCCTTGGTTATAGGTGTAAACATTTTTGTCTAAAGCACCTGTGCCGCTGCTGTTAATGCCGTCATACACTACACCCGTTGTGGGGTCTACCAGGGTAGCTTTCATCCAGGAGTACAAACTTTTGGCCAGGGCCAGGTCATTGGCGTTGTTTTGAACTTCATAAATACGGGCAGCCAGGATAATAGCATTGGTAGTAGATGGAGAATTTTTATAATTAAGCTGGGTTTTGCGCCAGGCAATGCCCCCGCCCTGGCTGTTATTGAAGCCGGTTTTTATATCGGTATATAAAATTTGCGCTACATTTAAGTAATCAGCATCATTAGTCACAGTATAGGCCCGGATACAGGCATTTGCCATCCAGCCCATATCATCGTAATAATCATTGGTATAGGTGCCGCCGTTAGTGGCTTTCAAGCCGGTAAGCAAGGCTTTCATGCGCTGCGGATATACCGTATTCTTGGTGCGCAGGTAAGCATCAATAAGCACATCCAACATGTGGGCCTGGGGCCAGTAGTTGAAGTTGGTGTTGCCGGTATTATTCTGAACATAGTAATTTCCGTTGGCCGAAAGGTAAGTGCTGTAGGTTTTGCTCTGCATAGAATCTGCTACGGCGGCATACGTATTGGTTGCAGGCGTGGTTGTACCACCTGTTCCGGTACCGGGGTTTACCGGTGCCGGCGAATTGCCTCCTTTAGAGCAGGAACTTAAAGTTGCTATAGTTAATAGCATGTATCCGGCAATCCGGCAGTTAAAATTGTTAATTTTCATAAGAACCTGATTAAATTTATGATCGGAAAAATGACAATGCTTCTTTTAGCCTATAGAAATCAGTGCTGTGCACGATCTATTTAAAAAAAGCATTAGAAGTTTGAAAGTTTTAATGGGATAAAAGAAGCATGAAAAACAGGCTAAACCAAATTTAAACAGGCCCTAAGATCGAATTAAATTAAATGGGTTACTACTTGCAGCAGTAACCCATTTACTAACTATTTTATGGTAACGGTATTATTGTAATCTGATATGGCCGGACTAAAATTCACATTAATACTGCAATTTTTATTGTTGGTAGCCGGAAGCAGCTTAAAGCAATAATTGAATTGTGAATTATCTACAGGATAAATATAAAAATAAGAGGGGAGCGTAGTGCCGTTTGGATCAGGATTATCCGAATTTTTGCTTCCATACCATTCTAATGATTGCTTCCCGGAGGCATCTGCTACCGTAAACTGATATTTGTAGCGGCTATCCAAACCATAGGATTGCTGCGGGATAACGACAGTCGTAGTTGTTTCCCATTGGCTGTTTCCAACATAAGGCAGCGTAAACGAAACCTTACCCAGGGGCGCAGACCAAAAACCTACAGAAACGATTTGAGTGAATGCTGCGGAAGCAGTAGTTAGATCAATAGAAATCCGGTAAACAGCTTTACTACTGGTTACTGTGGTACTGCCGTTCAACTGAATAGAAGTACCGTTTTGTACGGAATAAACGGTAGGTGTTCCGCTGTTTTTATCTGCCAGCGTATAAGTGCCCGGTTGCAGTGAAGTGTAAAGCTCGAAAACGCCGTCAGTTACTTTTTTCATGGCAATTGCTTTAGTAATATCAGCACCAGCCTCTGTAGCCGTTCCGGTAATGTACAAAGCTGCCGGCAGCACAGCAAAACCGGCAGGCCTGTTAATCTGAATAATGCGGCTGCTTGTGCTAACTTGTTTATTGGCTACTTTAGAAACAATGACTGTCCATTTTAGTGTCCCGGTGCTGGAAGAGGCAATTCCGGCCATTGAGGCTATCGTATTCATTAATTTCTGCGAAATAGTAGCTTGTGTTTGTACACCCGAACCATCAGAAAGCACTTTATATACCGGGTTGCTAAAATCACCGGTAGGTTTATCAAAAGCTATTTCGTACAATACCAAATCTTGGGTTGAACTGGCAGCCCATTGAAACACAATACCCGAACTTGATTTAGGATCCAAACTAAAACTGGCCTGATCAGCGGGTAAATTAAGTGTACTTACCGCTGCAACATTGGTATCGAGCGCGTGGACATCCTTTTTACAGGAAGTAAAAGCAATCACCCCAAACAGGAGCATCATACTTATGGTGAATATTTTTCTCATTTTATTTCAAAAATTGTTATTCAGTAAATTAATAGCCCGGATTTTGGGTGAGGTTAGCGTCTTTCTGCAGATCATTATACGGGATAGGCCACAGATAATTCTTAGCAGGATCAAAACGACGCGATTGCGCCCTGATATAACCGTTATCTACTGTCAGGTCGCCACTAAATTTGGCACCATGTGCATAACCGTTCAGTACAATTTCAGAAAGTTTCCAGCGGTTGATATCTTCCGTACGGATACCTTCCATGGCAAGTTCCACCCTGCGTTCTCTCCTGATGAGGTTGGTCATATCTGCATTGCCAGGATAGTTCAGTGCATTTGCATCGGTAAAGCCTGCACGCTGGCGCAGCAGCATAATCGTTTTGTTCCATACAACGGCATTCATCTGCCCCAGGCTGTTTTCTGCCTCTGCATAATCCAGTAATACTTCTGCCCAACGGATCAGGTGCAGGTTTAAGCCTGAAGCTAATGCTGGCAAATGGTTTGGGTCGAAATATTTGTGCCAGTAATATCCTGTAGAAGAAATGGATTGAACAGCCGGCCTGTACTCGTTCGGACGGTTAGAATTAGGATCGGTCCCTGGTTTAATGTAAATGGTTTGGGTAGAGCCGTCAGGGTTCAAAAACTTATACTGATCATATACAATAGTAACCGTAAGCCGAGGATCACGGTTTATATAAGGGTTGCTTTCATTGTAGCCGGATGTAGGATCAGTAATAGGTTTACCGTTTAGCATAAGGTAATCATTTACCAGCTCCTGCGTTGGTGCCATACCGTTATCACGGGCTCCTGCCGATATTGGGGCAAAATCATAATAATCACCCCACGTTCTGCCTGTAATACCTTCCTGATATTGCAGTGCCAGCACAGTTTCTGTATTATTTTTGTTTACTGCCATGTTGCTGAACAAGCTGCCATAATCACTAACCAGTTCATAATTGCCGTAAGTTCCCGGGTTATTCATCAGCTTTTCGCAGATGGTTACAACATCCGCCATCCGGTTCCCCTGATATAATAGCACACGGGCTTCCAGTGCCAAAGCAGCACCATTGGTAATACGCCCGTTATCAGCTGATGAATACTGATTTTTTGAAGGCAATGCAGCAGCACAGGCTTCCAGTTCACCGGTGATAAAATTTAGCACGGTTGCTTTACTGACGCGAGGTTGTGTTTTAGATTCATCCGCACTAATTACATTGGTAATTAATGGCACGTCACCCCAATGGGTCATTAGGTAGAAGTAATGAAATGCCCTGATAAAGCGTACCTCGGCTTTCATCCGTGCGATAGTGGCGGCATCTAATGTTTTATTTTTATCAACATTGCCCAAAAACAGGTTGCATGAATTGATGCCTGAGTAATGAAAACTCCAGTCATTCAAAAATTTATCCAACTGCGAATTATATGACCCGGAAGCAACAGCAGTCACATTTCCTGTTGCACCGCCTCCGGGCGCATAAGCATTATCAGACATGGCATCGTTATAAAAAAACATGCCCGAGTTATACATGCCGCTGTAATTGTTGTTCAGTGCGTTGTTAATGTTGAGGCTGGTTGTATAAAAGTTCAATTCTGTAAACGTGTTGGTAGGTGCCAGATCGAGCTTTTTACAACTGCTGGCAACAGTAGCCGCCAGTGTTAGAAAAAGTAGTTTCTTAAAATATTTCATTTCGATATTTTTTAATAATTAAGGCCGTGTTTAAATTTTATTCAAAATATTTTTGTATGCTTCTTCTATCCTATAAAAAACAGTAAAGCTTTCTATATTTTCCTACAGCTCCTTCTTCCAGTTGGAGAGGATTTGGATGAGGCTGCGAACACCAAATGTTATGTGCTAAAAGAAGCATTGTTGTTTTTTTAAGATATAAATTTAAAAAAGTTCTAAAAAGTTACATCTATACCTGCGCCATAAAATATAGGCAGCGGATAGCTGCGGCCGCTATTGGAATTGGTAAAACCTACATTATTATTAAACTCAGAGTTTTCCGGATCTATAAATCTCAATTTGGTTAAAGTATATAGGTTTTGGCCGCTTAAAGATATTCTCAGCTTTTGGATACCAGCGCGTTTGGTTAAGGCAGCAGGCAGGGTATAACCGATATTTACGTTTTTCAATCTTGCATAAGCACCATCAAATTTGTAAATATCCGATCCGTCACGCCAGTTGTTGGTGTTAGAGTCAGAACCAATTACCGCCAGGCGTGGATATTTAGCCCCCGGATTGGAAGGCGACCAGAAATCTGTTTGATTTTCAAACAAAGTGTTGCCATAGTTATAATGGAAAGGTTCTACCAGTTCTCCCCTGATAAATTCAGTACGTTTACCCACTCCCTGTACAAATATGGATAGGTCAAACCCTTTAACCGCTAAGCGATAGGTAAAACCGAAGGTATATTGGGGGAAAGGATTGCCCAGCGGCACCATATCCTTCTGATCGATCACACCATCTTTGTTTTGATCCACATATTTCAAATCGCCGGGCGCAAGGTTAAGGCCCGCTGGTTTGGCAGAGTTTTGAACTTCAGCAGCAGTTTGGAATATACCAGCAGTTTTATAACCATAATACTGTGTAATAGGCTGGCCTACCTGCCGCAGCAATGAGTATTCGCCTAAACCCTGGATCTGTTGATTTGATCCATAACTTAAAGCCAGAAGTTTATTACTGCTGTTGGCTACATTTAAGCTGAAACTTTGGGTAACTGATGAATTACTCTTTAAATTGTAAGTTACTATAGCCTCCCAGCCTTTATTACCTACCTTAGAGATATTATAATTTGGCAGCCCGGCACCAAAAAGTGCAGGAATGTCAGTTCTGCTTGCCAAAATATTGCTGGTTGTTTTATCAAAATAGTCAACAGATGCAACCAACTTGTCATTAAAAAAGCCCGCATCTAAACCTAAATTCAGTGTAGTAGCTTTTTCCCAGGTCAAAGAAGGGTTTCCTAAAGCATAACCAGCTCCACTAACCGCGGTATTATTAAATACATAAGCATTACTATAGGAGGAATAACGGGTTTGATATTGGTAGGCGTTTACATTTTGATTGCCCAACGTACCATATGATGCCCGAAATTTTAGGGTATTAATTACGTTGGCTGTCGATTTCATAAATGATTCTTCTGAAATCAACCATGAACCCGCTATCGACGGAAAAAAGGCCGCTCTGTGGCCTGATGCAAATTTAGATGACCAATCCTCTCTAAAATTCCCTTCTAAGAAATAGCGGTCTTTATACGAATAATTTGCCCGGCCGAAAAAAGAATCTAGGCTGGTTTCAAGTGTATTGCTGATGGTATTAAAGGAGTTGCTTGGATCAAGTATAGTGCCGGTAGTAGGCGTGCCCAGTTGCGGATCGGTATAAAGTTGCTGCACTTGACTGGTTTTTGATGTATAGGACTCATTAGATACACCCAAAAGCACCCTGAATTTATGTTCCTGTATCTGCTTGTTATACTCAGCTAAAAATTGCGGCGTTAAAAAAAGGTTGTTTAAGTTGTTGTTAAAAACTGCCCTGTCCGTATTTGAGGTGCCGGAAGGGTAATCATAAACTTGTATTCTTCTGATGAATGTACCCGCATCAGTAATTGTTGCGCCCATAATACCGGTCAGCTTGATGTCATTGGTAACATTAAACTGAGCGTTTAGCGAACCGAAAAACTCATCGCCGGTGCTCAGGTTGTAGCCGCCATTTTGAACGGTATTGAGCACATTGAATTCAGAAGCCACCTGATTGGTAAGGTAGCGTCCCTGATTATCCTGCCAACTATAATTGTAAGGAACCCGGTTGGCATCAGCAAAAATATTATTGTCACCTGCGGTATTATATTTACTTTCATTCCGGTCATAACTCAGGATCATGTTTACCCGCAACTTTCCAATATTGGTAGTTTGGTTCATACGCAGGTTATATTTATCATAACCATAATTAGAACCTGAACCGCCATTGCCTATGATGTTGCTTAGCTGGTTCTGATAACCGCCTGAAATAAAATAGGAACTGGTTGGGCCGCCACCGGTAATGGCAACGTTTTCAGATAAAAGCGGTGCATTGTGCAAAACATGCTGTACATCCCAAGTACCGTTGCCCTGCGCTTGTAGTTGCGCAATCTGGTCGGGTGTATAAGCCGGTGGCAAGCCGGAGTTCACTAATGATTCATTTTTATAATAGGCATTGTCCCAGGAGTTTACTTTTTTCAGCAACACATCAGCATGTTGTATGCCATAGCTACTGTTAAAGGTAATCGTAGGTTTCTGGTTTAATTTACCGCCTTTAGTGGTTACTAAAATAACACCGTTGGCAGCCCTTGAACCGTAAATTGCGGCTGCACCGGCATCCTTTAACACAGATACACTGGCAATATCATTAGGGTTTAGGGTTTGAATATTGCCGCCAATAATACCATCAATAACAATTAGGGGTGAATTGTCGCCTGTTGTACTAATCCCCCGGATGTTAATATTTACGCCACTGCCGGGTTCAAAGTTAGTTTGCTGGATGATCAAATTCGGTGACTCGCCCTGCAATGCCTGCAACGGGTTTAAAACAGGTTTATTTTCAATATCCTTTGAAGTTATCTGGTTAACCGCACCAGTTAAAGAGAGGCGGGTTTGGGTACCATAACCCACCACCACTACCTCGTTCAAAACCGTTTTGCTTTCCCGTAGCTTAATCTCGAAGGAGGTTTTGCCGGCTACCGGGATTTCCTGCGTTATAAACCCAATAAAGCTTAGTTGAATTACTGCATTTTCATTGGCCACTGTTATAGAAAAGTTACCGTTTGCATCAGTAACTGCCGCGTTACGTGTATTTTTCTCCAATATAGATACCCCGGGCAGTGGCTGCCCTACCGTATCCGTTACCCGGCCCCTGATGGGGATGGCTGCTGCTATTTTACCTTCAGTTAATATTGGCTTGCGAGTAATTAAAATGGTGGTGTTTTCTATAGAGTAGGTAAGAGATTGCTTGCTTAAACAAATATCTAGCGCTTGCCTCAAAGGCATCTTTATCAGATTAACGGTTACCAGTTTGGCCTGTTTTAAATCTTCAGTTTTATACAGAATATCATAATTGGTTTGTGCCTGGATTTTACCAAAGACTTCTTTCAGTTTGGCCTGTTTAAAACTGAATGTAACTTCCTGGGCATAGGTTGCTGCAGCCACTTGCAGGGCAGTAACTGTAAGCAGGATCATAATTAGCTTCATGATAAGCAACGGTTTATAAAGGCAGCAGGGTTGCTTGCCCTTAATAAAAGCAGTAAAATTTTTATACATTTGAGTGTTAGGTTAATTAGTAATTGGTTGTATAGCTGCAATAAGTTACGGTTGCCCAACTGGGCCTCCGGCTCATCGGCCAGGGGTGCTGCAAACACCTCTGGCTTCTTTCCCGGATAACCGCTTGTAAATAGTATTTATCTGGTTACGGTTATCCTCCTTCCTGTAATTAAAAAGTGAATATTTCCAATTTTTTCGAGGTAATGCAACAGTTCGGTAATGCTTTTTGACCGGTAAAAAGTTCCTCCGAACTTCTGATCATCAACAGGGCCATAATATTGAACATCGACATCATACCAGCGGGCAACCTTTTTCATAATACCGGCAATATTGTCTTCATCAAAAATAAAATAACCGTTTTTCCAGGCCATTACTTTCTCAATATTGGCTTTAGCTACCCTGATATAATCTGATCCGCGGCTGATACTTGCCTGCTGGCCAGGTTTAAGCAAGGAAGATGACCGGTTTTTGGTTACCTGGACTGCGCCTTCCAGTAAAGTAGTTGAAGTTACTTCATCATCTAAGTAAGCTGAAATATTAAAATGCGTGCCCAGCACCCTGATTTGCCCGTTTTCTGTATTTACAAAAAACGGTTTGCGGGCATCTTTGGCAACTTCAAAGTAAGCTTCCCCGCTTAATTTCACCCGCCTTTCTTTATTGTTGAAAGTAGTAGGATAGGTAATGGAAGAAGCAGCATTAAGCCAAATTTTAGTTCCGTCAGCTAGTACCACTTGGTATTCGCCTCCTTTGGGTGTGGTTAAGGTATTATAGCTAACCTGCTGTACCGGAGAAAGCGGTTTTTGATCCTTTAAATTGTATATAACTTGTCCGTTGTGTGTTTTAAACACTTTTGCGTTGCCACTTTTGGCAATCAACCCATTCGCCGCTTGTTCCAATACAAGTATTTCTCCGTTGGCCGTGGTTAGTGTTGCCTTAGTACTGCCGGGCAATATGATGTTTGTGTTTTTATGCTTTACATAGTGCTTGCTAGCAACAGGCTGGCTAAACTGCCGGTTGAAAAAAATGAACCCAACAGCAAGAAAAACCAGTAAAGTTGCAGCCACTTGAAACCAGGTTCTGCGATATAGTTTAATCGCAGGAGATTGGTTGTCTGCTATATGAACGGCACTGGAGATATAGCGGGCATCTGCGGTAATTTGCTTCCATATATCCCGGGCTTGAGACGGCATCAGTTCCGGCCCATTATCTAACTGCAACAGGTCTTCTGAAATATACGCTTCTACCTTGCTGGCATCTGCATTTTTAAGATATTCCAACAGCTCCATACAATCTGCATAGCTGATGGTATCATTAAAATAATCGTGCAACAAGCGTTTCAGCTTTGCCTCGTTCATGTTCTAATTGGTTTATATTGGCCCTATTGCGGGGGAGATATATACAGAACACCAACTTAAGCTGATAGGACTAGTAAGAAGTAAAATATTTTTTATTTGAGGGCTTGTTTAAATTAATATCATAAGAATTTATAATGCTTCTTTTATGCCTGTAAATTTGGTGTTTAAATATTATATCGATAAAAGCACAGTGAACCAATGATTTTTAGGTGATAAAAGAAGCATCAAAAATATTTGAACAAAATTTAAACAGGCTCTTAAACCAATATCAGAAAAAATGCAATGCTTCTTTTATCAGGTAAAGATTGGTATTGGCATCAATTTTTATAGATCAAAAACTAAATACTTGCCATTTTTTAGGTGGTAAAAGAAGCCTAGAAACCTTATTAAAAAAAACAGGCTCTTAAAGAAGTATAAAAAGAATCAGACAAATAAAATCGGCATATTTTAAATAAGATTTTAAAGTTTTTAATGCTTCTACCATATGGTTTTTTACGGTATTGGGTGAAATATGCAGCCGTTCTGCAATTTCCTTATGGGTTAGGCCATCTCTGCGGCTCATTTTAAAAACCTGTTGCTGTTGCTTAGGTAATTTTTGCAATATCTTCTCTGTAAATTGTTCCAAGTCGTGCGCTATAACCTGTTCTTCAGTTACATTATGGATTTTTGCCATTCGGATGGCAAGCTGCTCAAAGGCATTAGCGGATTGATCATGTTGGCGAAGGGCATTTATAGACAGGCGCTTGGCAATTACAAACAGGTATAACCATAAATTGCCTTGCGGGTCCAGTTGGCTTCTCGTTAACCAAAGTTTTATAAACGTTTCCTGTACAATTTCTTCACTCTGTGCCTGATCTTTTAAAAACCTAAAGGCAAGGCGATAAATTTTCTCCCCATACCGTTCATAAACAGCGGCAAAGGCAGGCTCATCCCCTGCCATTAATTGACGGATATAGCTGCTATGGACAAATTCGTTACTCACCTTACAAAAAGCGGTTATATTGGTTGATTAAAGGTATAAAGTTATATGTAATCTTCAAAATTAAACAGTAATTGTGATTTGGCTACCAAAAAGAAAGATAGTCATGCCAATTCTTTTTACAGTAATTCGTCTTTAAATAGATTTATTAAAAAACGAATTACAATTTATGTAAGATAAACCCATCTATTAACTAGGGTATTAGTTTCTGCGTTCAGCCTATTACAGCAACCAACTATTCTTTTGCTGTCACTATCCGGCTTAAACTTTTCAGTTAAGTAGTTTTTTCCCCCAATAAGCAACCTTGTTTCCTTGAAAAGCGGTATAGCCGGTTATATACTTAACCATGCCTAATTTTAGAAAACAACATCGTTCGCCTTTAATAAACGCCTTACGCAAAGCTTTTTTTATTGCCCGAGAAGCTCAAAAAGCTGGCAGTGTCCAGGCTGAAGACCTGATTGAAGAATTTGTACAAAGTAAAGTACAACGAAGAAGTTTATTGAGGGTATAGTTAAAACAGGAATTGTAATCAGTACTGCAGGGCTTTTAAGCGCATGTGAAAAAATAGCAGACCTTGCCCCTGTTGTCAAGGACCCGGAATTCATTACTGGTTCAAAGAAAAATCAACCCAAAATCGTAATTATCGGCGCAGGCATGGCAGGGTTAAATTGTGCCTACCAGCTAAAAAAGGCCGGATATACTTCTGCTGTTTATGAGGGTTCAAAACGGATCGGGGGTAGGATTTTTTCCGAAAGCAATTTGCTGGCAACTGACCTTTATACGGAGCTTGGAGGAGAATTTATTGATTCAGACCACACAGACATGCTTCAGTTATGCAGTGAGTTTAGGCTTTCTTTACTGAATACCAGAACTGAGGCAGAAGTAAAGTATGCAAGAAACAGCTTTTATATAGACGGAAGGTTTTATTCGCAAAACGAAGTAATCAGGGCTTTTCTGCCTTATGCTTCAAGGATCAATGCCGATATCGGTTCATTGCTTGAGGAAATAACTTATGATAACTATAACCAGGCCTCGAAGCACTTTGATGGCATGAGTGTGAAAGGATATATAGATCGTAGGGGAAACTAACCCCTTTATGAATTCGTTTCAAAAAGCCAATCGCTTCAAGTCTTCTAAAAAATAGTTCGAGAATTGTCCAGTGTGGGCTACTACAGCAGGAAAATATAAAACACTTTATTTTTCTGATATTTTTATCTTACGTAAGCTATTAAGATTCACATCTCAAAATTTAAACATGCTTCTTTTAGCAATAAAATTTTGATGTTTTATTAAATTGTATAAGCTGTAAAATGTCAACAAATACCTGATCAATTATCAAAAAGTATAGAAAACATACTAATTTTTATGTGATAAAAGAAGTATAAACACAACTGGTAAAATTTGAAGAGTATCAAATTAAAATCTAAAAAACACTAAATAGCTTCTAAAATAAAAGGACTGGTGAAGGTTTGCAAAAGACAATATCATACTTTATTGCGTTATAAGTATGTGTCCACAATTAGTTTATAACATAGTTAAAATCAGAAAAGTTGATCATCAAGTCTTTTCCTACGGCCGTCAAGGCAAGGTGAACGGCATAGAACAAGGTGCCCGTTGTCAGGCAGTCCTTTGGTTTCGGCCACTTGGCCTTCAGCTCTTTCCACAGCCTTTCTGCCAGGTTCAAGTGGGGGGCAAGGCGGCAGATAAAAAACACAGGGGCACCTGTTTTGCCAGTAAGGCAACCGTTCTTTCACCTGCTTTGCCGTGTGCACCCTGGCTTTGGCCAGTACCGTTACCGTTGGTTTGGCCAGCCCCGGCGACAGCCCCACAATAAATCCGGCCGTTATCGCTTGCACTGTCGCCTTATAGATTAGCTTGTTGCCCCTGGACAACAGGGCAAAGCAGTTGATGCCCCGTCCTTTAGCTGCCCCCCATCTTTAAACTGCCAGCCGTAAGGGACATGGCCTTCTTTTGACACACGCGTCCCGTCGCCATACGGCAAACCATCAGGCCTTGCCTGCTTTGACCTTCCAGCAGCCCCAAAGCTTCTTTTCTTGCCGCACATGGCCGCCCTGTCGCATTTGCCTTTAGGACGCCTTCTTATACGCTTGTATCGGCAGCCAAGCTTTTTAAAAACCGCATCAGGGCCTTCCCGCTGAACTGCTTGCCCAGTTCTGCCTCCAACAACGCTTTGGCCTGGCCTAAACGCTGACGGTCTTCTTTAACGGCACGGCAGGTCCGTTCCTTGTCTGCCCTTTGGCCCAGTACCGGCTTGCGGCAATGGCCGGCTTTGGTATGCAGGCCCGCCATGCCCCCACTTTCGCAACGGTCAAGCCAGCTGTTGACCGACAACTGGCCCATCCCTGTTGCCAGGCCGACATCTAAAGAAGTGCGCCCTTCTTGCTTTAAAAGGACAAGATGGCAGCGTTTGCGAAAAGCGTGCCCTGGCCTGTGCAGTAGCCTGCTTCCAAGGCAGTCCGCTGCCCTCCTGTTAAAGCTATTTTTCTTATCTTTCCCACTTAAGCCCTAACGATACTAACACAAACTAATTGTGTCCTCGTACTTACGTTTAATTAGATAGTAGGTTAAGCGAAAAATTTAACTTTATAAAAATTTAACTTTATTATATGTCAAAAACGAGAAAGCAATCTGATAGGGAGTTCAAGGTAATGACTGGAGAATTAAGCAAAGTCCGTCCAAATAAAGGAGTGCTTGCAAAATATCTGGACAAAAGACCAGCACTATTACACCACTGGCGTTAGAAGTTGGAAGAACATTCTGGAACAAGTTTTTCCAGTAACGAAAAAGTAATCCATACGTTGAAACAGGCAGAAATCAGCCGACTGAATAAATATCTGCTGGAAATGCAGACGTAGCGCAACATACTAAAAAAGGCAGTAGGCATCTTCTTTAGTGGCGACAGCAAATATTCCGGTTCATTAAAGACGACAGGACTGTATTTGGTGTCCGGAAGATGTGCAACGGGTTTAATATTAGCAAAAGCGGATTTTATGCCCGGTTGAAAGATGCCACATCCAAAAGGATGCTGGCCAATTTAAAACTGCTGTTGGAAATAAACTGATTTTTCATTCTGTCCGAGGGCGTTCAGTATGCCTGTAATGAGTCCTATAATTTACTGGTGTGATTGATAAGGGGCATGAGACGCAAAAGGCAACCAGCCGGAACAATGCAGTAGTGGAGAACTTCTTCAAAACGCTTAGAGCAGAATGCTTTTACCAGAACAAATTTGCAACTAAAGAACAGGCAGCACTACTTGTATTTGAACATATAAAAATACAGTACAACCACAAAAGGTTACATTCTGCTTTGGGGCGTACATTTCCCTACAGGATTTGAAACACAACTAAACAAACAAATTGTTACAACTTAACTCTTTGTACATTTTGTTGTTGCAAGTCCATTATTTATGTCGTAGGTTTTGGTTGATAAAAGGGGTGTTGCAGCAGTTTTAGGCATAAAAAAACCCCTTGGCCGTTTATGGCCAAGGGGTTTTTAAGGGTTTGGCACCGACCTACTCTCCCACCTTTTACGGCAGTACCATTGGCTCTGGCGGGCTTAACTTCTCTGTTCGGAATGGGAAGAGGTGGACACCGCCGATATAGGCACCTGAATGTTTTAAAAGTTTTTGAAGTATTTAGTATAGAGCATCAGGTATCAAGACAATATTTAACTGTTTATCCTGCTACTTGACACCAGCTACTTGCTACTGTCATAAACAATGACATATGATTGAAAGAAGATATTGTGTAGGGAAAACAACAATATGTTAATGTTTGCCTTACGGCATGATTACCTGCCATGAGAAAGCTTCGGGCTATTAGTAGTACTTGGCTATGGTGTCGCCACCTTTACACCTGTGCCCTATCGACGTAGTCGTCTGCTACGGCCCTCAATGGAAGTCTCATCTTGTGGCTAGTTTCGCACTTAGATGCTTTCAGCGCTTATCTATTCCCAACGTAGCTACTCTGCAGTACACCTGGCGGCATAACAGATTCACCAGAGGTTGGTCCAACCCGGTCCTCTCGTACTAAGGTCAGCCCCACTCAAACTTCCCACGCCCACAACAGATAGGGACCGAACTGTCTCGCGACGTTCTGAACCCAGCTCGCGTGCCACTTTAATGAGCGAACAGCTCAACCCTTGGGACCTTCTCCAGCCCCAGGATGTGACGAGCCGACATCG
>JAABUV010004669.1_pt1 | contig 16190 bp, 32 predicted proteins | sample 5559971 | NCBI WGS metagenome assembly JAABUV01 (sample SAMN10711881, study PRJNA513362) | rock metagenome | isolation source: Antarctica rocks | place: Antarctica: Victoria Land, Knobhead nord | collected 2015-12-19
GGGCTTGGGCTCGTCGTCGGCCGCGGCCGCGCCGCGCCGGCCGCGCCGCGCGGGCGCGGGCGCGCTCCTGCGGCCGCGCGCTCCGCGCGCCGGCGGCTCCTCTTCGGCCGCCTGCCACAGGCGCAGCCGGCCGTCGGGTCTATCCGCCGCGCACAAGCGCGGGTGCCAGCAGCGCAAATGCCACCTTGTGCAGAGCGGCCCAACTCACAGCTTATCACAGGGCCGGCCGTGTGCTGAGGAGGCTGCGATGCAGCGGGCGCTGTGCTGCTGCGCTGCGTGGGTCGGAAGAGCCCACAGGAAGCTTGGGGGGTGGTGGAGCTGGCCGATGTCTGCTGCAGCACACTCGCGGCACGGCAGGCGCACACAGCTCACACGACGTTTCCTCCACACAGCGCCTTGTAAACGCTCCAACTTTTGCGCGCTGGAGCCTGAGGCCGTGCTGCAGATCGCGTATGCAAACAACCAGAGCCTACGACGGGCTGAAACGTGCCGGCGCGGGCTGGGGCGCGCCTTGCCGCGCTGGAAGAGCGCCGCCAGCGGGTTGGCGGGCGCGGGCTCCTCCTCGGGCTCCGGCGCGCGCAGGCGCTGCGTGCCCAGGCCGCCGAACAGGCCCTTCTTGGGCGCCGTCTTCTCCTCCTCCTGCGCGCAGCAGGAACCCGCTGACATGCTGAGGGCACACGCCATGCGCCGTTGACGTCAGCCTGGCAAGCACCGGCGAGCGGTGGGCGCGGGTGCCTCCTCAGGCTCGGGACCGTGCATGCGGCGCATGCCTCGGCCGCCAAGCAGGTCATCCTTGGCCGCGGGGCTGCAGCGCCATGTATGGGCCACGCCAGGCGCGGGCACGTCGCAGCACGGACCGCACTTCCTGATCACAGGCGCCTGGCAGCTCACGCACCCAAGCTGGCAGCCCACCTAGCAGATCCTTCGCCAGGACATGTGCAGCTGGCGGGGGTACCGCTGCCACCCACAGCGACCAGCCGTTGAATAGGCATGGCCTGGGTCAAACAGAGTGCATTTTGCCACAGCAGGGCACAGCGCATGCGCCGCGCCTTCTGCTTGCCGCGGCCCAGGCCCCCGAACAGCGGCTTGCGCGGCGCCTTCTCGACGGCGTCCCGCGCGTCCTCGGCAGCATCCTGCGTGGTGGCCTTGGCACGCCCGAAGAACCCGCCCAGGCGCTTGGCGGGCTGCCGGCAGCGACACAGCGCAAATTCATCTCTGCATGTGCATGCGCACAGAATGTTCTTGTCGTGCGCGCAGCTCGGTCACTGCAGGACCAGGGGCGGCTGCTGCACCACCGCGCCCTTGACCGATAGGCGACTGCAGAAACGCTTCCAGAGAGACGCTGCATCAGATGGCTATCGCCAGCTGTTCAGCGCAGGCTGGTGTATGCTGCAGGTGAGCAAGTGTGAGCTACTGCTTGTGAGCTACTGCTCTGTAGACGCTTTGCTCATCTGTCAGAAAAAGCAGGGAGTTGTGTGCTGTCGCGCAGCTGCATACCAGCACCAGAACTGCAGGACCTTTCATGCTGCAGCGCGACACCACGCGCTGCAGGCACCTGCGGCGCCTCGTCGGCCAGCTCCTCGGCCTCGTCGGCGGCGGCCTTGGCGCCCCGCTTGGCGCGCCCGAACAGGCCGCCGAGCGGCTTGGCCGCCTCCGCGACCTCCGCCACGGGGTGCGGCGCCTCATCAGGCGCCTCCTCTTCCTCCTCCTCTTCCTCCGCCGCCTCCTCTATTGCTGCTGATGGCAGGACCTGCCGCAGGGACAGCCGTCTCACTCCAGCAGAGCCCTCGGCTTTCCTTTACCTGCATTTGCAACGCAGTGCTGCAGCACCAGCGGTACTGCTCTGCATCTGGGGCCCCGCATGATGTGACAGCAATGAACACGTCCTCAGCTCATCACTAGGGGACCAGAGCTCGCGCTTCCGTCTCTGCTCGACAAGCACAGCACACATCACTGCTTAGGGCACCAACTGTCCAGGTCGCCTCTGCCAGTGGGTCCCCCTGTTAGTGGCCGCCGCATCTTGCTCCCGCGAGCGCGCACCTCAGCCACACGCGCAGCGACGTCGTCGCGGCTCTCTGCTGCGCCGTCGGCGGCCTCCTCGCCGGCCCACGCCTCCAGCAGCACGCTGCCGCTGGCCTGCGCGAGGGCCTGCGCCACCACGCGCGCCGCCTGCGCGCAGGGCTTGGCAGCTTGGGCACGCCCCCATGCTGGCCCAGGAGCTGTGTGAGGGGCTGCACGGCCGCGCATGCCGCCAGTGCCTCATGCCCGCAGCTATGATCGTGCCTCTCGGCTGTCCGAGGAGACAGTCTCGTGCATGCATGTCTTGGTGCAGGAGTCAGCCGCAGTCGACACATTAGTACATATGCACATCACAAAAGCAGTTCTGTCTGACTTTTCAGTTGACAAGTGTGCAAGCACCATGTGGCCAGCACCGCACTGCACAGCTGGCCCCCTCTCAGGTGAGTTACTCAGACAGCACTGTCCACACCCATCCACACAGCCGCAGGTTGTGAGCAGCGCTCTGAAACCGCGCCTGTGTGGGGCTGATGGTCGCGCCCGCCGGCAGCGCGCCCTGTGCGGACACCTCCACGCGCCCGCCGCTGGGCGCATCGGCCTCGATGCGGCCCGTGCGCACGATTATCGGGCTCATGCCGCTGTCGATGAGCGCCTGCGCGGGTGGGGGGTCAGGCATAGGGCCCTTCACCCTGATCGCATCCGCCGTCGCTGCCTCTGTGCCAGACCTTGCAAAGAGGTGCGCACCCGGGCTGCCAGGCAGCACGGGACATGGCATGGAGGCGCCTGCTTAGGGCGTGGGGGCGCCTGCTTGACCTGGACGGCGCTGCCCCCGCTGCGGCTGCTGCCACTGGTGAAGCAGCACAGGGCATGGCGCCGCCGCCGCTCGGACACCAGCAGGCGCTACGGGCACAGAGCCGCCAGCAACGGCCTCCAAGCAGGGGTCGGCGTCAGCCTGCAGCGGCCCGCTGACGCTGATGGTGGACGCGCCTGCTCCACCTGCGCGGCGCTGCCGCCGCCGCCGCGCCCGCCGAACAGCGAGAACATCGTGCCGCCGCCGCCGCCGCGCGACCCGCCGGCAGGCGCAACCAGCACAAAGCGCGCGGGCGCATTGCGATCCGCCGCCTCTACCAGCTGCAGCGCGGCGCGCGCGCCCCCGATCTCATTCAGCACCGCCACCACCGCGCTGGCCCGCCTGCCGCACATGCTTTGCTCGTGAGCTCGCCCGTACCGACACAGCGTCAGCGCTGCGGTCCGCGCTGTGCGATCGTTCGCGAGCACCAAGGCCAGCGTGCGCTGCAGACGGCGAGCGCGCGGTGTGACAGGAGGTCGACACCGTGGCCGCCGTGCTGTTTGCGTCTGGCGAACGGGCGGAGTAAGCGGGCCGCGGCCTGTTTGAGTGCCTACGGGTGGTCATGAGAGCGCGTGTGTGGGAAGCTGAGCGCCGTTGCCAGCGCGGCCGTTGATCCACGTTCGCCAAGCAGGGCCGCGCGCGCTCTTCGCACTGATGCACAGCACGGCACAAGGGGCCCGCGGCCGTGGCAGACCCTCTCGGTGAGGGTATGCGTGAGCGCACCTGGGCAGCGAGGCCGCGACCGCATCAGCACTGGACAGGTCCAGTGCCACCAGGCGCAGCCGGCCAGCCTCCTGCTTCCCCAGCAGCTCAAAGCGCACGGCAAAGTCGAGCACTGCCTGCGCTGCGGCCACGTCCGGCACGCCTGCGAGGACAGGCGCACTGGTGTGGCTGACAGTCAACGCGAGCTTGCTGGTGGGTGAAGGCTGTCTTTGCAAGCTCCCCTGTCAGCTCAGTAGCGCAGCTTTGTAATGCACGCCAAGGTAAAAGGCAGTACCAGCGAGCTCCACATCAGCACTTGACAAGCTTGCGCTCGTGCCTGCTGCCACGCGCTGGCCGGACTTCAGCAGCTCCTGGACCAGCCGCGTGCTCACCAGCCCGCTCGCGCCTGCCGATATACACACAAGCTCTGTATGTCGCAGATCGCTCACAGAGCTACACTATTGCACCATCTTGTCTGTCTAGAATGCATGCACACTTGCTTCTGCAAACAGGGGAGCTGAGGCAATGAGGAAGCTCACCACCTGCGACGAACACCTCGCTGCCTCCACCCCCAAACGCCTTGGCCGCTGCGAACAGCGGCTGCGTGCCGATGGTCTGTGTAGCCGTGACGCGCACGCCTGTCCGCAGCGATGGGTGCTGGAACGACTGCCGGCGCGGGGCGCATGGCAGCGCGGCACCCCTGAAGCACTGGTGCGGGTGGATAAGCGCCCGTGCATTGGGCGCAGCACTCACAGCCGGCCTTGCCGCAGTGCTCATGCTCGCCATGGTGGGCGCTGAAGAAGTGACAGGGAGTTTTGCCTGCAGGCACTGTCCTCGAGATAAAAGCACTGTCCTCGAGATAAATAGGATTCGGGTAGGTTGGCTTTAGGTCCCAACGGCTACATGCCAGACAGGCTTGTGGGTCTCCCTGGTGTGCACCAGTGGTGTCTTAGCTCGCTGCTGCAACGCCGCGCTTGCGCACACGATGCCCTCAGGCTTTGTGAAGTTCTTGAGACGCTGCCTGCTCCTCCCAAGTGAGTCACCAGCGCACCTTTGGAGGGAGGAAGCCGGTGACAGCGGCACTACATCTGTGCCGACGCGCATCAGTCTGCGTACTGTGGACGCGAAGCAGATAGGTTGGGCAGCCTCATGCACGTATGCACGCACCTTTTTTGCTTCACCTGTGCGCATGAGCAGTGCTCCACTGCGCAGAGGTGAAGGTTGTCTACCGGCTCAATCCAGCGCTTCACAAGCAGCTCTACCAGGTGCGCCGAAGGATTGATGGCAAGCATCAGGACGAAGCAAAAAGTGGTGCTGCCCGCAGTGCCTTGGCACTACACAGTCCGGTGGCTAGCCGCTACTGTATACCTGTACAGGTGACTGCGCCTGAAGGCCTTCTGCCAGCGCGGCAGGTCGAGCTCCACCTCTTCTTTGACGCTCTGCTTGAGCCGCAGAAGTCCGACATCTATCAGAGCGTGTGGAGAGTTGTGCGGCTGCATACACCCAAGGTGTGTGTCCGCCACTTCGCGTGAATTGCTCCTCTTTGCTTTGGCGCTTTGGCGGCATGCTCCGCTCTAGACATACCCTTGGGACGCCGCACAGAAGCTGAGCGCGCACCGCGCGTGGCAGGCCACAGTGGAGTCCCTGGCGCAAATGCATGGGCCTGGGACGCTGCTGGGGGCGATTAAGGCGTCCGCGGCGGCGGCCACCGCCCCCGTGGCCCCGCACGAGGCCGAGGAGAGGACGGCGGTGCTCGTGCGGCAGATGCGCCTGCAGGTGCCCCCTCCCGCCAGCTCAGCACGTCATGCTGCAAGCGCGTGCTGCTGCTGTCTGCTCCAACACTAGGAAGCCGCACGCCGTGGCATCCTGCCGTCTGCGACTCATGCATGTGCTGCCGCATGCTCAAGCACTGCCTTTGCCTTTACAAGCTGCTTTGCGCTCAGTGCAGGGCCCGGGGTCGCTGCCGGGCGCAGGCGTGCATGTTCCGCGCGGCGGTGCGCAAGGCCGCCAAGCGCCTGCTGCGACAAGTGCAGCGGATTGAGGAAGGCAACGAGACGCTGTGCGCAGGGGCGACGCGCGTGGCGGCCGCCGCCGCGCTCCTGGCGCAGCGCACATGCGCGGCCGTCGAGGCGTTGCAGCAGGTGCAGCCTCCACCAGCTGCTGCGTCAGCCGCTGGCAGCATGCGGGCTCCACTCCGACCTGGGTTTGTGAGGCCATGCATGATGTTTCGGCCAGGAGGGGGAAAGACGGGCCCGATCCCGCCGCTGCGCGCCGCTGCACACCGCGCGTACTGCCTGCCGTCACGAGCGCGTGCGGCCAGGTGTGCGATGCGTGCGTCAAGGGCGGCGACGTGCCGGACGTGGTGGCCGCGGCCTGGCTGCTCGTGGACGAGTATGTACTCAGCGAGGCCGCGCGCTCCCTGCTCAAGGTGCTGGCGACCACGGACGCGCTGCTGGAGGCGCTGCCGCCGGCGCTGCTGCCCCCGGCCGAGGTGCGCCGCATGCGCTGCCGCGTCTATCGCTCCCTGGTGCCAGTTGAAGCTTGCGCGTGGGTGCATATCCACCTGCCTGCTGACTGACTTGGGTGCGACATGGTTCTAACAAAGTCAGCGCTGGCACCAGGGCCTGTGTGCTTGTACAACGGCCTTGTCGGCCCTGTGTGCTGGTGCTAAAAACAGGCTTGGCGGACCCTGGGCGGCAGGCCTTGCCGGGCGCTCACCCGGGCGCGCTGCCGTCGCTGCGCGCGCTGCAGCGAGAGGCCGCCGAGGTGGTCGCGCACCTGACGGAGCTCGCGGACGCGAGCGATGCGCGGCGGCCGTGCGGCGCGCCCGGCGCCGCGCGCGACTGCTCGGCGCGCAACAGCTCGACTGATGCGCCGCAGCTGGCCGCGGCGCGCGCGCGCACCGGCAACGCAGCGGCTGCGGAGGCGCCCGCGGCAGGGTCGGGGCGGGGCTCGCTGCACGATCTCGAGGCTGGCATCGGCCTGGCGGGCGGGCCGGCGAGCCGCTCCCTGCCGCCAGCGGCGGCCTCGGGCGGGCGGGCGGGGGCTGCGCACGGCGTGCTGCCGCGCCTGCGCTCGCGCTCGCGCTCCGCCAAGCTGGAGTGGCGCAATGAGGCGGTGGATGAGGAGGGCGACGGCGACCTGGCGGGGCTGGAGGACCCGCCGGCCGCAGGGCCCTCCCGGCGGAGCGGCCTAGCCAGCCAGCGCACGGCGCCTGCGCTCGCAGGGACCGGCAAACAGCCTGGCGGGCACTCGAGACCGCGCGTGCCAGCGCCAGCCGCTGCGCCCCGGTCGAGCGCCTCGGGGCTGGTGAACGGCACGAAGGGCACCCATCCTGAGCGCTCGCACGCGCTCTCGAGCGCATCTCATGTAGAAGCGGACACGACGCCGGCGGCTGATCGGGACCCCACGGCGGCACCCTGCAGGTTCGCCGCGAGCTGCGGCGCTGCACAATTGCCGAACGGTGAAGGAGCGGCGGGCGGTGCCAGGGGGGCCCCGGTAGGGCCTGATGGCGCACGCGCGGCCGGGGGCGCCACATCGGCCAGCGCGAGGGCGGTCGCGGACACAGGCAGGGGCGCTGGCCCGGCAGCTGGCGGGGACCCGGCGCTGGAGAGCGCGGCGGCCGGGGCGCTCGCAGCGGCGCGCGCGCTCGTGGGCCGTGCGGTGCGCGCGTGCGAGGAGGCCGCCCGGCGGCGCGGCTACACGGAGAGCTCGCCGCATGGCCACGAGGCGTACACCGATCGGCACGCTCCCTTCATCTATGGAGGTGTAGGGTTGTGCATCATGTGGTATTGGACAAGTATTAGTGCTCTGAGAGCTCTGGGAAGCGCTGCGTTTCAGAGCGCGGCATCACATCTGCTTCTTGACAAGTAGGTTTTTACGCTGGTAAAGCATCCTGCAGCTTGGGACGGTGCTGACCGACAGTCTTCTGCATGACCATGTGGCCCTCTGCTTGACTACATGGCGTCGTCAAAGCGTCTAGTCACTTGCACATGAGGTGGGGTCCGGGGCGCCACACTCACTCCATGCAGGCACTGCGCACATACAATGTGCGTGTGCACTGACAGGATCACAGTGCTGAAGCGACACGCGCGCGCCGCTATTGCGGTCTGGCCGCGCGTGCAGAAACCATCCACAGTCCTGGCTGACGTCGCGGTGCGCACCTGTCTTGCCACACTGAAGGTCACCCTGTTGGGTGTGCGTGTACATGCTGCACAGGTATGCTGACTTGCAGCCACAGAGGGTGCAGTGTGCGCTTGTTTGTGTAGGATTTCAGGCTTGTCTGCTTGCCCTGTTTTGATCAAGCGCCTCAACACAAAAACATAAGGGTCTCTTTGTGATGAAATAAACACCGTATTCACATAAGTGGTCTTGCGTTTCCTGAAGCACTTGCCTCAGTGAAAGCCGCGCTGAGGCAAGCTTAAGAAGCCGCGAGAGTGGCCGCGCAGGGTATGGCGGTGGCTGGAACTGCGATGGGCGTGGCACTGGTGACAACTTGGGCTGCACAACGGGCCTCCAACATGTATGGCGTGCTCTACTGCATGGTGCGGGAAGCCCTTTACCAAGTGCGGAGTGCTAAAGCAATGTTTGCATGCTGAGAACAGTGTCGACAATTATGCTTCCATATTGTTATAACTGCTTAATTACATCCTTGCACAGTGGCTGGAATGTCCCTGCAGCAACCTGGTGCCGAGTCTCGCTGCGGCATGCATAGGCAGACATATTGTGATGAGGACGGTGCTGCAGGGGACGTACGAGACCATATCTTGCACTCACAACATTCACTGAATGATGAGGGTCTGCTTGCGCGCAGCTGATCATTGTTGGTTACATCCTGAAAGACAGGCGCGCCCACAGGCGCACGCATAGTCGATCACCAGCATTTGATGTGGTTGCCAGCCGATGGGCAAGGACGTCAGAATCACACAGCCCATGCTGTCAGTGACTTGCAAGTGGCATGCTGAGCTTGTCCTTTCGGCCCGCAGACTGGCAGCATCGCCAGCCTCGCGTGTGGCCGTGCAGGATGAAGGAGTGGGGGAAGCGCTTCCTGCAGCCCGTGGCGGAGTGGTTTGGGATGCGCTTCCCGGATCGCATTGTCCGGGTGCCCCACTGCGCTGGCCTCCACCCCTCAGCGCCCCACCCGCCCTGTCAGCCGCAGAGCTGTGACGGGGCATGCTGTTGCTGAGCTCAATATTCTGCACATGGGCTGGCACAGGCAGCAACAGAGCCCGGTCTACACGCCTCGCTGGACGGCACGGCCTCCCGCCTCCTGCTCTGAATGCACAGCTAGTCCTGCTATAAGGTAAGGCGGCAGGACGGCCGAGGCGCACCATGGGGAGAGGCCACAGGACGCCGCTGGGATCGCAAGGCTCGCTGCCTGCCATGGTGACGGAAGGGCATCGCATGGCCAGGCGTTGCAGCAACAGGGCTGCAGCGACGGGGCGCCCCGGGGCCGCAGGTGGAGGACACAGGCGGCCGCGTGGTGGGCCGCTGCGAGGAGCACTGCACGTGGAAGGACGGCGACAAGGCCGACGCGCGCGTGCTCGAGGCGCGCTTCGCAGGGTGCGCGCCCCGCGCACGGGGGCCGGCGGGTGCCGCACGCGGCCGGTCCTGGTGCAGGCGGGCGCCTGCAGGGCTGGCGCCGCGGGCGCCGCGCGTGGTGCCGCGGCCACCTTGGGCGCTGTGCCAGGGCCCGGCGTGCAGACGGCCCTGTAAAGGGAGGCGGAAGCTGCATGCGGAGGGCACGCAGCTTACCTGGGAGGGGGCCGTCGCCCGCGCTCACAGAGGGCAGAGCGCGCGCGCGCGCGCAGGCGGGCGCCGATGCCCACGGCGCTGCGGCACGTCATCAAGCCCGAGCGCGTGATGTGCTACTCGCGCCGCACGACGGTGGCCTGGGCCGCGCTGGACCCGCGCCTGCAGGTGCACAGCCATGCTCCAGCGAGTCACATGCCCGGTCTCACTGTGACATCCTGGTAGCTAGTCATTACATGCACTCACTGTCCTGGCTGCTTGACATGCGCGGCACTGCTGGCAGTTGCACTGACATGGGCACTTGCCCTGCAGGGTGTGCGCGGCCTGTCCGACATCCTGCGCCTGGACCTCGGCCACTTCTGCAGGCGCGCGCCGGCCTGTCCTTGTGGCTCCCGCGCCGAGCGCCCCGGGCCGATGCAAGCGCATGCCTTCGCAGCTGCTGCACCTGATCGTCCAAAATAAATGCGGCAAGCGCGCTACGTCTGTGACGTGCTGAGCAGAGGCCCAGCAGGGTGCAAGCACACGCATGCAGAGCGTCTGCATGGGACGCACGCACATGCGGCCGCCGAACCAGGCTCGTTTGCGCAGGACGCAAGCGGGCGCTTCAGCGATAACATGGAAGTGCTCTTTTATACCCTACCTCACCCTACCTGCATGAGGCCGCAGGCACATGCCGCTGCTGATTGAGGCAAACCTGCGGCCGGCGGAGGATGCGGGGGGGCACAGCAGCGCGCATACATGGAACTGGCCAATGTACCCACCCGACCCTATCTGCATGAGCCGCAGGCACATGCAGCCGCCGAGCGAAGCGCACCTGCGGCTGGCGGAGGGCGCGGACGGGCGCTTCAGCGCCGAATCCGTGGACTGCCTGCGCGTGTACCATCTCAACCTGGTCATGCGCGTGCGGAGCCGGGCGCGCACCCGCACCTGCACGACGCCAGGTCTCCACCTGCTGGCTCCGATTGAAGCCTGGTGGGGCTTGGTGCTGCTTGCGATGCACGTGGCTCTTGTCCAGCCTTCTGGCCAACTCACTGAGGACATAGAGCAGGAAAAGATGACACCTTCTCCTGTTCAGTCAGACGCCCAATACGGCTCTATCAGTGCGAGTGCTAGCGCTGGCCTACACTGCCTGCATGCAGGTGCCTCTCCGCGGCGATACGGCCGAGCGGCGGGGCGGCCGGCTGATGCAGCTGGAGTGCGCGCGCATTGTGGCGAACCAGGTCCGCGCCTGGAGTGCCCGACTGCCGCTGCTGACAAGCCCTGTTCCCCCTGCATGCCTCCAGCTGGTTATGCATGACTCTGCCATCCACTTGCCCTCTGAGTTTCCTGCACGTGCACATGGTCCGTTTAGGTTGCATATGCTTACATAAGACAGTCTACCTACAAGTGCCCAACATCAACTTGCTGGCTCGCCTGATCTTGAATGTCATTTAGTCACGCGGTTTGATATGTCTGAAAAGCTGCGCCACAGACCGGCATCCTGCGCCTGGAGCCAACGGGGTCGGGCCTGCTGTCGCGCGCGCCGCCGCCGCGCCTGGCCGGCCTGGCGCAGCCGCTCGCGCACCTGTCAGCGCCGCTCGCGCGCCTGTCGGCCTCCACGCTCGGCGCGCTGGAGCGCGTCCTGCACCGCGGCGCCGCCGCCATCGCACCGCTGAAGCCCGTACCGGAGGGGGAGCATGCGGCGACGACGGCGCCGGAGGCCACTGCGCAGGGCGGGGCCGTGGCGCTGGCGCAAAGGAGCGGTGCCTGAGGCACCTGTGGCGAGGCTCTCGCGTGCAGCATGGGTGTTGCTCACCACACTCAGCACGATGGAGCGTGCGCTGCTCCGCATTGCCGCTGGCGCGCCAGCAGAGGCCTGTCTCGCAGGGGGCCGTACTGGCTCGTCCAAGCGGAGTCACAGGACGGGGCTGCGACATGGTGAGGCTGCGGTGCAGTTGCAGGCAGGCGCCGCGGCCCGCAACATCAGTGCACAGGCAATTGTGGCGGGTTCCAGCGATACCAGCCCACCATACCGGTACTTTGCTGTACATTGCCCCCGAGGTTTGGTGGACAAAATTCTCAGAACTGTCCTGTTCAGATGGGCCTGGTCAGCGTGCGGAACATGTTGTTATTGGTTTGCGCAGGATGCCGAGCATTCCCTGGTCAGCCAAAGTGCTCGTGCTTGTCCTGCTGTACATGCCCTTGTGTCACTTGCATATTTTGTTGCAAATAGGTTTGAGAAGTATGGACGCATTGACTGTGTATTGCCGCATGACATGACAGAAGGAGTTAGCTAGCATGTTCATGAGTTGCCTCGTGATCAACCTAGCGCTAGGTTGCTAGCTTTACACTCTAGCATAGCGTCCCTGTGTTGCTGCCAGCTGCAATCTACCACGACGTCATGAAGTACTGTACATACTGCCCCTCAGGGCAGCGTCCAGCAATACAAGCCCAACAGGGGCACAAAATGTTACATCTTCAAAGGCATGTGGTCCTATGCTTGCTGCTTACGCTGCAGTTCATGTTGACTGCTGACTTCAGTTCATGACCCCTGCAAACATCTCTCAGTTCAGCTACAACTCACCTGCTCACAAGGGGTCACACTCTACACACATGACGACAGGGCTGGCACGCAGCCTCAACGGTCCCCATCCAGGGGCAGCTCTTGCACAAGCACCCGCGGCGCCGCCATGGTCTGTCCGCGCTCGACATCGCCCTGCGCCTCGGCGCCTGCCCGCGGGGGCAACCCTGCCAGGGCGCCAGACCCTGGGCTACGCTCGGCTCCGCTGCGCGCCTGCAGGCCTTCAGAGTGCCGCTCGAGCTCGGCGCGCACGTCCCTCGCAAGCGCGCGATACATCGCGCCGGGCTGCTCATTGGCCCACGACAGCAGGAAGCGCAGCTTGAGCTCGCCGGCCTGCAGGCTGCGGCGCGCGCCCCTGGACCCCTTGCCAACCCTCGATCTCCGCCCAGTGCTCCCCGGTCCCGCGCTGCGGTGCGTGCTGTGAGCGCCCTCGCGTGCTGTAGCGGCGGGCGCGGCTGCCCGGCGGGGCGGCCGCGGCGCCGCCGCTCGGCCCTCGCCCGAGGTCGGTGCCTGCAGCTCCGCGACCTCCGCTGCCAGGGCCAGCTGGTGCAGGCGCTGCAGGTCTGCCAGCGCGCGCACGGCGGCCGGGCGGCCCAGGTCCAGGAGCGCGGCCGCGTCCGCCAGCACCGCCACCGCGGCGCCGCGCCCGCCGGCGCCAAACAGCGCCGACCCGAGCGCGGCCTCCACGCTCGGCAGCAGCGCCTCGGCCGCAGACTCTGGCGGCGGCGGTGCGGCCGAGGCGGCGGCGGCGGCGGCGGGAGCACCGGCGGCGGGCCGCGGCGCACCCGCGCCGTCCAGCACCGGCGCGAGCGCTTGCACGGCTGCGGCGGCCTCCTGGCGGCACACAGGCAGTGCCTCTGCTTCCTTCACTGCAATGCACGCTGGTGCGCCAGCAGGCTCCCGCTCTACCGACACTGCAACAATGGCCACGGTCGCTCATTATTCTGATCAACAGAGACAAGCGCTGGGAGCTGCCGCGAGTGCTGCTTCCACTCTAGCCACCTACTATCAGGCTTCAAGTTCCGACCCGCTGCGGCCGCACACCGTCGCATCGGCGCGGTAGTCGCCGTTGTACAGGCGCAGCATGGCGCAGTAGGCGTACAGCAGCTGCGGCAGCTGCCAGCGCAGCAGCGGCGAGGGCGCGCGCGGCGTCAGCGCCGACAGGCGCGGCAGCGCAGCGTCCAGCGGGGGCGGCGGCGCGGGCGCGCCCGCCGCGCTGCTCTCACCCGTCACCGCATGAGGAGTCTCCGCACCTGCAATGCGATGCACTGGTTGCAGCTTGGAGATCCACCCAGCATGCTAGACTTGCATCAAGACCGCTAGCACAGGTCACGCTGTGCAAGCCCGGGCCTGACTGGCGAAGCAGTTACAGGCGCACACGTGGTGCCCCTCACAACCAAGCCCCGCTGCAAGCGCACCCGCGGTCTCGCGTACCAGCGCGGTGCCATCGGCAGCCAGCGCCAGGCGCGCCGCATTGCACGCGAGCCACCAGGGATGCCAGGGCTCGGTCGCGCTGCGCAGCGCGCCGGCCGCCACGGCGCGCTCAAAGGCCGCCCGCTCCGGTGCAGTCAGGTCTGTGGGGTCCACCTCCAGCTCGCCGCCGTTGGCCTCTGCCTGGGCAACCACAACACCTGTCTGGCACTTGCGTGCTCCAGATACAAAAACAAGTCACAGGAACTGCTTCCCGAGGTGCAACACGGCATAGCAGTGGTAGGCCTGCGGCAGGCGTGTCCCAGATACGCATATGGGTGACAGAGAACTGCTCCCTGAGATGTAATACTGCATAGCAAGGGTAGGCCTGCTGCAGGCGTGTCACTTTTGGCGCAACGCTGCCTGCTGAGGCGCTGGGAAAGTAATAAGATGCGCAGTTTCCATTCTAAGCTGATAAACTAGCGCTCCTGCCGCAGGCAGCTTTTCCTGCAGTGGTTGGTAGCCAGGCTCCTCTATACCACGCCTATTGTTAGCAGGTCAAGGCTCATTGGCGCACCCGGAGCAGCAGCTTGGTGAGCGTGGCCTCAGACAGCTCGCAGCAGCTCTCCTCCGCACCATCGCCTTCACCATCATCCTCGCTGGAGCTGCTGTGCCCCGGTGCTTCACGCTGGCGCTGCTCACGCTGCAGGATATCGAGCATGTGCTGCCGCTCTGCATCAGATGCGCTCCGGTCCCGGAGGTCAGCCTCTATGCTCTCCCTGCAAGTAGTGAGCGGCTGCGTCAGTGAAGCAAAGCTGAGCCAGCCTGTCTGCAGGCATTCAAGGCCGGCACGCGCACCTGTAGAAGCCCTCTGTGCACTGCAGCCCGTGCTTCTGGTAGCACGGCAGTGCGCAGTACCGCAGGTGGCAGCGTGGGCACGTGTACCTGGCAAACTGCTTCAAGCACCTGCAGCACGGGAAAGAAGTGTTCACGGCCTGGGACGTCGGCGCAGTCACAGCACACGTGCTGTAGAAAGACAAGTGGAGGGAGCATACACGCGGCACACGCCCTGAGGTCCGGCATCCATGCGTCGCTCAGTAGTGCTGGCAGAAAGGAGGCGCACAAGTTTGCTAGCCCCCGTAACTTGGCCACAGCCCGCTGGCCAGCACCTACCCTAGCCTAACCTACAGTCCAAGACTCTCGGCCGCAGGCTCAGGGAGAGCAGTAGCTAGTGTTGGAGTGCGGAGCGCGCGCAAACTGAGTGGAAGCTGACTCTGTTTTAGCATTGTGGCACTGCTCAGGGAGCGCCCACGGGCACGCAGAGATGAGCGGGAACCTGCGCGGGCACCCGCTGTCTTCTGCAGACTTTGACGACGCGCTGAGCTGGCCGGACGACGACGACGTGGACGTGTCCGGCGCGGAAACGCTTGCCGAGCAGCTGCAGTTCCAGGACACGCGCCTGCCGGAGGAGGCAGGCGATGCGGGCGAGCCGCGGCAAGGGCTGCGACCCACGCAGACCTGGACGTTCTCCAGCTCTGGCTGGGTGGGTCCTGAGCAGCACTCCTGCGCAGGCGCTCCAAACGCATGCTGCCTGCAGTGGCCCCAGTGCCTTCCACACGCGACCCTGCACCTCTCTCCTGACGAGCCTTTGTGGTTGGCGCAGCTGTTTGTCTACCACTTTGGCGTTGTGCGGGCGCTGCGAGAACTGAAGCTCTCCAGGTATGCCGCAATCCCCCGTCTATTCTTTGGTCCGGTTGGTCCTGCCAGTGCCAGCTGCTGTGTTGTGAAGTAACTTAAAGTATGCACTACCGCGTGCCTGTGTTGCCAGAGGTGTCACTGCTGCAGGGATATGCACGTCGTTGGCAGCTCTGGGGGCGCGTGCGCGGCGGCGTACCTGATTCTGACCGAGGTCGACACGGACAAAATTGTGGAGTATGTATGCGACTGTGCGACCTACGCGCGCTCGCACCTGGCCGGTCCCGTGAAGATCAAGCAGTACGTCCAGGGCGCCGTCAGGAATTTCTCGCCCCCCGACGCGGGTGCGCACGCGCCCTGCCAGCCCGCACCTTAGCCGTCCGAGCAGGCACTTATTTGTGCTGTATTATGGTGTACATCGACACCATGTGCACAGGATGGCTAGTGGCAATTTGCTACCCTCAAAGAGCTACACAGCATGCTTGGCGAGCTCGGCTGGGCGAGCCTGGCAGTGTACTGCACGCTGGCGGGCGCGTCTCTGCTTCAGGCCCCAGTGCGTACTGAGGCCCCTGGTCGCAGGCGTGCGGCTGTCGGGGAACATGGAGGTGTCCGTGACGACGCTGCCGTGGCTGCGCAACGCGCGCGTGACGGAGTTTGCGGACAATGCGGTGCGCCACGCCGCTCGCGCTGCCGCTCATGCTGCGCACCTGCCTTCCCTGACTGAGGGGTGTTCTGCTGTCGTCCACGTAGAAGGCGTGGGCGCATGAATGAGGTGAAGGGCTGAGCACCCCCATACCCTAACCCTGGCAGGAGATGGAGACGGCCATCCTGGCGTCCAGCTGCGTGTTCCCGGCGCCGCCCGTCTGGGTGCCCAGCCTGAGGGCGTGGGGCCTGGACGGCGGGTACTCTGACTTCCAGCTCTTGAAGGCGCGGCCCTCCCTGCCGCAGCTCCTGCCGGGGAACGGCGACAGCTGCTGCAGCTTTGCGCTCGGCACGCGCGCGAACATGGCGCTCAGCTCCATGTTTGGCAGCTGAGCCTTGGTGTCGCGCAACTGGTCCATCGTGGGCACACTGTTCCTAATGCGTCGGCAGTGCGCGGCAGGGCGCGCTGCTCGGCCGCTCCTTCTTCAGCTTCCACAAGATGGAGGACGCGATCTCCGTGACGCCCTTCTACAGTGCGCCGCTGCCTGGCGTGCAGCTCAACGA
>JAABUV010004670.1_pt1 | contig 16190 bp, 17 predicted proteins | sample 5559971 | NCBI WGS metagenome assembly JAABUV01 (sample SAMN10711881, study PRJNA513362) | rock metagenome | isolation source: Antarctica rocks | place: Antarctica: Victoria Land, Knobhead nord | collected 2015-12-19
TTGCAAAAAACTTCATCAAACAGCCCATTCGCATAGTTGTGAACGGTATCAAAGGCTTGGCTTTGATCGCGCATTTCTCGTGAATAATGGCGGCTAGGAAGCTGGCTGAGGCAGGTGGAGCATTGCCCAGCTTGGCTTGCACCGCAGGCCCTGCAATGGCGCCTGGATGTCGCGGCGCCCAGGGTTCCAGGGCAGGTCGTTGAAATTGGGCGCGTAGCTGTCCCGAACGCTGGCAAGATAGGCGCCGACCGTGGCCGGCACCGGCACGAGGCCGGCGGCTGCGCGCCAGGCGCAGCGCTGCCAGCGCGCGCGTGTTGCGCACCATGACGCCGCGCATCAGGTCGCGCAGCCGCTCGCGGTTGGCCGGCTCGCGCGGCTTGCCCGGAACCATGTAGGCGGCGCGGAACTCCCTGGGCGTCTTGAAGATGCCGGGCTGCAGCAGGGTCAGCAGGTTGTAGAGCTCGATCAGGTTGTTCTGCACAGGCATCGCCGACAACAGCAGCAGGAAGCGCTTCTGCAGGCTGTTCACCAGGCGGTAGCTGGCGCTCGCCTGGTCGCGCAGGTGGTGCGCCTCGTCTGACCACCACGTCATATTTCAGGCCCACCAGCAGCTCGGCATGGTCCTTGCGGCGCGCAGCAGCGATCGAGGCGATCACGCGCGGCTGCGCCCAGAACCGCTTCGGGTCGCTGCGGAACAGGGCGTCGTGGCTGGTGGCGCACTCGATGCCGAACTTGGCCGCCATCTCGTCGCGCCACTGCCCGACCAGGGAGGCGGGCAGGACGGGGCGCGACCGGGCGGTCGCGGGCGGGCGGAGCGCCCGCGTCGCTGCGGGGCGGCGTAGCCGGGCGCTCCCGTGCTTGCCCTTGCGGGCGCCCCTGCGTCCGCCGGAGCGCGTGCAGCTGGTCATGCAGCCAGTGCCCCATGGCGTCGGCGCCGACGAACCAGGAAAGGGCCGCGCAGCCAGTGTGCAGTCCCGCGTCCTGCAACGTCGTCCAGGCCCGGGTGGCGTGTCCCTGCTGGGCAAGGGCCAGACAGGCGAGCGGGATGGCTGGCCTGCCTGACCCGTAACGCTTGCCGTAGCGCTTGAGCAGGACGAGCGCGCGATCCGGCAGCGCCGTGGCCAGGGCGGCCAGCGCCGCCAGCAGCAGCAGTTCGGGATCGGCCGGGAAGGCGCGCAGGGCCTCCTCGGCGATGTCGCGCGCCTGGGGGGACCGCGCTGCCAGGGCCTAGCGCAGGCAGCCAGCCCAGAGCTCCTGTGCCCGGTCCGCACCGGCCATGTCGTCCGGTGTCAGATCAAAGCCGGGCGGGACGTCCGACCATGCCTTCCACGCGACAATATTTAGGGAACTGGATTTGGGGAACTGGGCATCGCCCGCGACGACGCCGACGGAGGTGATTGAAGTGTCCGGGAGTGCAGCGGCCGCCAGTGCTGCCCGGCTGCACTCGGCCGCCTGGGCTTGCTGGACGGAGACGAGCAAAGCCACCGCCATAGCCAGACTGGTCACGGACGGACCCGCGGCTGCGTGTTGGGACTTCAAGGGGACCGCAAAAGCGTTTTGCCCAATCATCATTCGACCTCTCCAGCGCCGGCGGCATACGATACAATCAGTTTGACGGGCACCTAGCAACTTGCATACGCTACGATTCCGATGGGAGTCGTTTGCAACTGACGAGTAGCATTGCTAGCCTGATCAGAATTCTGACCGAACGATAGACTGCGTCGGCCAAACAAACGAGGGCACCGGGCCCAGCCCGAAGAGTGCCCGAACAAAGGGAGGGACGAACATGCAGCGTGGCTTGGGCTTCGCTGTACTTGCAGGCTTGATGGCCGCAATGCTCTCCGGCCCGGCCCGGTCCGAGTCGGGCATGAGCAAGGGCGAGATCATCATCAGCGCCTATGCCGGGCTGACCGGCCCGATCCCGCTCACCGGGGCGCAGATGCAGATCGGATGGCAGACCGCGGTCGACGAGATCAACGCGGCGGGGGGCATCAACGGCCCCAAGATCAGACTGCTGATCGAAGACGACCAGTACGAGCCGTCACGCGCTGTCTCCGCTGCCCGCAAGCTAGGTGTTCAGTCCCGGAGTACGATGGTGCAAACTTACCCCTGACCCGTCAGCAGGAGGAGGCAGCATGGCAGCAGTTCTTCACGGCAGCGCCCGAACAACGCCGCGCATTCGAGCCGAGCTCCAAGCGGCGCAAGCGTCGTCCCGCGCCCTCGCCCCCTCCGCAGTCATTCCATCGGCTGCGCCGCTGGAACCTTGGACCGCTCCGCCCAATACGGCCTCAACCCCGAAACCGTCCTGAAATGGCGCAGGCAAGGCCGCAAACCGACGCTGCCATGGGATCCAAGGCCCGCAGCGCCGTGCTGATCGAGGCCGAGGAGGCCATTATCGTCGAGTTCAGGCGCCGCACCCTGCTGCCGCTTGATGATGCCCGGCGTTCCTCTCGGAACGACGTCATGGGATGCCTCAAGGACCAGATCCCCAGGCTCACCCGCAGCGCGCTCCACCGCTGCCTCGTGCGTCACGGCATCTCCCGGCTGCCCCAAGACGAGAACGCCGGCGCAAACCGCAGGACGTTCAAGGAAGCCAGGATCAGCTACGTCCACATCGACAGCGCCCAGTTCAGATCAGCCGAGGGCAAGACGCACATGGTCCGGGCCATCGACCGCGTGTCCAAGTTCGTCCATGTCGAGTTCCACCCCACCGCTGAGATGGCCACCGGCGCTGCCTTTATGCGCGGCGCCGTCGCAGCCTTTCCCTGCCAAATCCACACCGTGCTCACCGACAACGGCGTCGCGTTCACCAAAAACGCCTCGGCCAAGTGGGACAGCATGTCCGGCGTGCCGCTTGCACGACGCGCCACGTGTTCGACCGCATGTGCGACGAGCACGGCATCGAGCACAGGCGCACCTTGCCCTATCACCCCTAGACCAACGGCCAGGCCGAGCGCATGAGCCGAACCGTCAAGGATGCCACCACCAAGGCGTTCCACTACGAAACCACCCAGGCGCTGTGCGCCCACGTCCTGGCGTTCGTCGCTGCCTATAACTTCGCCAAGCACCTCAAGGCGCTCCGATGGCGAACACCGTTCCAGGCCATCTGCGACGCCTGGAAAACCGACGCCGCAGCGTTCAAGATCGACCCGCACCATCTCACTCCGGGATTATACACTGGCGGATTACTGCTATGTCTTGGTCAACGGCGGGATCGCCGCCTCGGGCTCCGCCGACACAATGGAATCCGAGGCGATCGTGCGGTCGCTCTATCTGGGCAGCACGGGACACGGAGGGTGACGCGCCCGCGTGCCCTGCCGTGGTTGGATCAAGAAACGAACGGGGGGACTGGATGCGGAACATCGGCTCGGCGCTGAAGGCACTGGGATCACACATCGGACTCGGTGCTTTGGCACTCGTCTGGACTGCCCAGGCCACCGAGGCGCGCGTGACACGGTTCACCGTCGAGGAACGCATGCCGTTCGCCCCGGGAACGGAATGGGGAACGGCCGGCGCTTACGAACGGCTGCGCGGGACCGCCACCATGCAGGTCGACCCTGCCGACCCGCTCAACTCCGTGATCGTCAACCTCGATCGGGCGCCGCGGAACGCGCGTGGCATGGTCGAGTTCAGTGCGCCCTTTTTCATGTTGAAGCCGGTCGACATCAGGCGCGGCAACCAGAAGCTCTGGTACGGCATCAACAACCGCAGCAACTGCATCGAGCTCGCCTTCCGCACCTTCCCCTTCCGTCCGACGCCGTGCACCGTGCTGAAAGCAGATGACATCGGGGCGGATCACCCGATCCTGCAGGAGGGGTTCGCCTTCGTCGATGCGGGCTGGCACGCCGACGCCATGCCGGACCCTACCGGTGCACGCCTGGTCCCGAACTTTCCGGTGGCGACGCAGGCGGACGGCAGCCCGATCACCGGCCGGGTCCGTATCGAACACCAGCCGAGCGAGGCGTCGTTCACGCGTCCGCTTGTCTACGAGAACGGCTCGAGCAACCTCGTGGCCTCAAGGGTCTGGCGCCCGTACGAGCCGGTCAGCGCCGACACCGCGCAGGCAACGCTTACGGTTCGCGACCGGACAGATGCGCTGCGGGTCCAGATCGCCTCCGACCGCTGGGCGTTCGGACGGTGCCCCACCGGACAGGCCAGCCTAGTCACGTCGACGAGCGATCTTTGCCTGTTCGAGGGTTTCAAGCCCAACCGCATCTACGAGCTGACCTACACCGCCAAGAACCCGGTCGTGATGGGGTTGGCATATGCGGTGACACGCGATATCGGTTCCTTCCTGCGGTATCAGACGCAGGATGACGACGGGAACCCCAACCCGCTGGCGCTGAGCCCGCGCGAGACCATCATCCGCCGGGCCTACTCGTCCGGCACCTCGTCTACCGGGATGTATCAGCGCGAGTTCCTGTATCTCGGCTTCAACGAGGACGAGGCGCATCGTCGTGTTTTCGATGCTGCGACGATCTACTCGGCGGGAACGAACCGCCTGTTCGCTAACGTGCAGTTCGCGCATCCCACCTTCTACTCCCGCCAGGACGCCAATCAGGACTACACGTCGAACGCCATCGCGCCGTTCACCTTCGCCGTTACCACCGATCCGCTGACCGGACTTCGTGATGGCATACTCAAGCGGCCCGCCACCGATCCGCTGGTCGTGCAGATCGACGAGGAGCTCCCCTTCTGGCAATGGAAGGCGTCGCTGAACGTGCATGACGGCCGCGGCAACCCGGTGCCCGTTCCTGACAATGTCAGGCTCTACTTCCAGGCTGGATTTGGCCATATCTCCGGCGCTGGCTTGCTCGCACCCGCCGGAACCCTCGACATGTGCCAGTCTCCGGCAAATGGCGTCGGCAACAATCAAGGGAGCGCGGGCCTGACGTCGCGCGCGTTCGTCCGCGTCATCGACGACTGGGCCGACCGCGGCATCCAGCCACCGCCGAGCAACTATCCGCGTGTGGAGCAAGGCACGCTGGTGACGCTCGCCGACTATCGCGCGCAGTTCCCGGCCCTGCCGCATGTCGAGCTGCCGAGCGTCCTGAACGAACTCGACGTGCTCGATTTCGGTCCCGGTTTCAACGCGAACGGCGGGGTGCAATCCAAGCTGCCCCCTGCTCACGGTGAGGGCTACCGCGTGCTGGTTCCGCGCCCCGGCCCCGACGGGGTCGCGATTGCGGGCATCCAAACCATGATGACGCGCGTGCCGCTCGGCACCAACACGGGCTGGAACGTCCGCTCCGCCTTGCGCGCCCCGGACCTGTGCGGGCTCGACGGAGGCTTTCTCCCGTTTGCCCGCGACGCGGCCGAGCGCAACGCCAACGGGGATCCCCGCCGGTCGCTGCAGGAGCGGTACAAAGACAAGAGCGGCTTCTCGGATGCCGTGCGGAAGGCAGCGGACGAGCTCGTGAGTGAGCGGTTCATGCTCAGGCAGGACGCGGACAAGTTCCTCAGCGGCGCAGCGTCGGGCCAGGTGCTGCCGTGATCGGGGCCGAACGCAGGAGCCTGCCAGGAGGAAGGCCAATGAGCTTCGGTAAACTACTGCGAGTGGGTCTGTGCTGCTTGCTCGCCGGCCGCGCTCTTGTTTTGACGGGGTGCTCGGGCGGATGATCCGGGGGCGCCGGTCAAGATCGGCCTGCTGCTCGGTATGTCCGGCCCGCTATCGCTGGAAACCGACCGGGGCGATGAACTCGGCGCCCGCATTGCGGTCGGCGCGCTGCGGCCGCCAAATGCCCGGCGCGACGAACGAGGGCATGTACATTGCTCTACATCGCTATATCAGGGCCGTGAAAGCCTCCGGCACCATTGATCTGATCCGGACGTCGTCGCGGCCAAGATGCGGAAGCTTCCGGTGACCCATATCGTGAACAAGGACGCCCGCATCCGGAGCAACGGCAACCGGCACCAAGTTGCGGGTGCAGGGAGTAAACGTGCGGCGTTTGGTGGATGCCGCACGCCGAGGCTACCGTCCGCCAACACCCTTTCGGCCACGCTGACGCCGGCCGAAAAGGGCAGCAGATTTCATCCGTCGTCCATGGGACGAGACGAAGATGCAAGGCGGTGCAGCATGAACATGCCCGCGAAACCGGCGCCCACCACGACCGCATCGAATTGCAACGCTCGCACCGCTCCCTCCCCTATGCCTTGCCAAGCGGACAAGCCGGGCTCGCCGGACCGAAAGCCTCCTCGGCCGGGATGGTGCCCACGATCTCCTCGAGATCCCACTCCGATTTGGACTGTGCCGGCGATTTCACCTTGAGGATGTACATCTCGCGCATGACCCGCCCGTCCGGTCGGATCCACCCATCATGGGCCATGAAATCATTGATCGGGATCGACCGCATCTTGGCCAGGACCGGGCCGGTCTCGTCGGTGCCGGCGGCCTGCACGGATTTGAGATAGTGCGTAACCGCACCCCAGGCGCTCGCCTGCGTCATGTTCGGCATGCGGCCGAAGCGCTTGAGGTAGCGCATGCCGAACGCGCGCGTCGCCTCGTTCTGGTCCCAGTAATACGGCGCCGTCTCAATCAGGCCCTGGCCGGCCTGCAGCCCGACGGCCTTGACGTCGTGCAGCGTGAGGCTGAGCGGGACCACTCGCTGGCCGGATTGGCGCAGCCCGAACTCGTCTGCCTGCTTGACGATCGCCGAAGCGTGGGCGGTGGTGGTTGCGAGCGCGAGCGCGTCGGCTTTCGACGCCTTGGCCTGGATCAAGGAGGAGGAGAACTCGGTCGTCTCGAACGGATGCAGGCTGGTCCCGAGGACCCGGCCGCCGCGCGCCTCGATCATTGCCGTGCTGTCGCGCTGAACGTTGCGGCCATAGGCGTAGTCGACGGTCAGGAAGTACCAGGTCTTTACGCCGTTGTCGGAGAAATACTTCACTGGGCCGAACGCCTGCGAATAGCTGTTGAACGTCCAGTGAATGCCGTTCGGCGAGCAGTTGGCGCCGGTGAAGTCGGCGCTGGCGGTGCTGGTGAGCACCAGGATGCGGTCCTTCTCGCGGGCGAGGTTCTGGACGCCGAGTGCGACGGAGGTGAGGCCGATGTCGAAGATCGCGCGCACCCCTTCGTCGTACCAGGTCCGGGCGATCGAGAGCCCGACGTCGGCCTTGTTGGTGTGGTCGCCGCGCAGAAGCACGATCGGCCGGCCGAGCACGGAGCCGCCGAAGTCCTCGATTGCAATGGCGGCGGCGGTGACTGAGCCCATCCCGGAGTAGTCGACCATCATGCCGGAGAGATCGGTGAGCCACCCGAGCTTGAGCGGCGGCGGGGTCTGCGCCCGTGCCGCTGTCCCGAGCAGGGCAGCGCCGGAGCCGCCGATCAAACCACGCCGTGTGACGGTCATCATGATGTCTCCTCCCTGTAGCCGTTTTTCTCGTCATGCCGCCTTGACCGCGCCGGTCCCGCATAGCCGGCGCAGGTCGGCCGCAAAGTCGCGCACGGCGTTCGCGGCCGTGTCAACCATGTTGTGCAGGCGGATGAAGCCATGGGCCATCCCGGGATAGCGGCGGATCGTCACTGGGGCGCGGCCGTCCCAAGGGCCGCGGCGGCCACGCCCGGCCGGCTCCGGCGTCGGCTTCTCGGTGCGGACGGGCGGCCCCATTCTCGACCGCGGCCCATGCGTGCATCTGCGGTTCTCCCTAGTGGTCCAATCCTGCCGCTTGACCTCTGAGCGTCAGGTGAAGCGGTCCACCAAACAATGGCCAGTGGTGAAAATCAGGCGGACGCTTCCGTCTGATCCTCACCACTAGTTCAAGCTCAGCGCGCCAGCGGGCAGCCGCCATCCCGCAGCGGGCGGAAGGCTTGGTCGGCAGGGACGGTCAAGACCAATTTGTAGTCGTCCCACGGACCCTTCGACTCGGCCAGCGACTTCACCTGGAACAGGTGGAAATCATGGATCGCGCGCCCGTCCTTGCGGACGGCCCCCTTGCCCATTGCGTCGTCTTCGGCCGGCACGGCCTGCATCGCGGCCATCACGGTTGGGGCGTCCAGCGCACCGGCCTGCCGGACCGCCTTGAGATAGTGCAGGACGCCGGAATAGACGCCGGCCTGCAGCATGGTCGGCTTAGCCCCGCGCATGCGGGTGGCAAACCGCTTGGAGAAGGCACGCGAGCGGTCGTTCAGGTCCCAGTAGAAGGGCGACGCCAGGTACAGACCCTGCGCGGCATCCAGCCCGAGCGACTGCACGTCCGTGATCAGGACCAGGAACGCGGCGAGATGCTGTGCCCCACGCCCCATGCCGAACTCGCGAGCCTGCTTGATGAGGTTGATCAGGTCGATGGAGGCATTCGCCAGGCCGACGACCTGCGCGCCGCTGTTCTGGGCGGTGAGCAGGTAGGAGGAGAAGTCGGAGGCGAAGGCCGGGTTCTTCACCGCCCCCACGACCGTGCCGCCCAGCACCCTGATCGCCTGCGTCGCATCACGCTCCAACGCCGCCCCAAAGGCGTAGTCTGCAGTGACGAAGAACCAGGATTTCAGCCCCTGGCCGACCAGCGCGCGGGCGACGACGTTGCTCGTCGCGTAGGTGTCGTAGGTCCAATGCACGGTGTTGGGCGAGCAGGAGGGACCAGTCAGGTCGCTTGTGCCGGTCCCGGACGCGATGAAGATCGTCCTCGGCGAGTTCCGCGCGGCCTCGCTGACCGCGAGGCCTGCCGAGGAGAACGGCACGTCGGCGATGACGTTGACGCCCTTGGTCGCGATCCACTCGCGGGCGATGGTGGACGCGGTGTCGGCCTTGTTCTGATGGTCGGCGCTTATCACGTCGATCGTCACGCCCGGCAGGATCGCCACCGCATCCTCGGCCGCCAATTGCGCGGCGACAACCGAGCCCTGGCCCGTCGCGGCCGCATTGCCGGCATTCAGGTCGGTCAGTACGCCGATCGTGATCCGGCGTCCCTGGATGTCCGCCCGGACGGGGCTGGCAGTGATTGCCACGAGCACCAAGACGAGCCAGAGTCGACGCATCATTCCCCCCTGTTCTGCCGGTCCCAGCCCGATCGATATTGGCGACTGGCCGGTTGATCATCTAGCAGATCGACCGGAAAAGCCAGGAACACGGCACTACGGGATTGCCGTGCGTGTCGAGCGCCAAGCTGTCGTTGACCCCGCCTTGCATAGGAGCCCACGAGCACGAAGTTGAACGACGCGAGCAGGGGCAGGTCATACCGGCGCACCTCGCTCTCGACCAGCGGTTCGAGATGCCGCCGCACCGCCTCTGGCGCGACAGCTCGCGCGAGCAAGGCGTAATCCGCCCGGTCACACGGGATCAGTGACACGGCCTGGCCGTTGCTCCTGGCCGTTGCTTTTGTCTCCAGTCCGGCTGTGGGCCAGATAGAACAACTGCACCATCATGCCCAGGGTTCGAACATGCCCAGGGCTCGAACGTCGTGCGGCGCGGAGCGACCCGGGCGCGATCGATGAACGTCGTATAGGTTTTGATTGTCGGCCGCAGACCCGACCGCACCCCGCCGCCGGGCCGGTTCGTTGATGTAGAGCGCGTCGACCTTCGTGACGCAATGGGATCGAGCGCCCTGACCGTCTCGGTGACGCCGTCCCCTGATGCCGCCGCGATTCGCAACGGCCCCAGCCCGGGCTGGCGCACGACGGACCGGATCATGTCCGCGGTCGCCTCCGGATCGACACCGCCGCAATTGGAGACGACGACCGTGCCTTGCCTGCGGCAGACAGGCAGCATCTGCGCCATTCGGTCCGGCAAACCCGGCATCTAGCCGGCGCCGCCCGCACGGTGCGCGGCTTGCAGCATCGCGGGCGTCCGCTCGGCGAGCGCCGCGTCCAGGCGGCCATTGAAGAACGCGGCCCCGCCGTCGATCCGCATGCGGCCGGGGCGTTTTGCCGCCCTTGCCACCACGGTCAGCCTGCTTTGTTGATCAGCGGGCACTCGCTCTCCGACAGCGGGCGGAATGCGCTCTCGGCGGGGATCGTCCGCAGCCGCCGCATGAGGTCCCACTCGCCCTTCGACTCCGCGGAGGTCTTCACTTGCATCACATACACGTCGTAGGTGACACGGCCGTCCGGCCTCGTGTGACCGGGATGCTCGGACATGTAGTCGATCGGCAGCTCGCGGAACTTGGCGAGGACGGCCGCGCCTTCCGTCGTGCCGGCCGCGTCGACCGCCTTCAGATAGTGGCGCGTGGCCGCATACACGCTCGCCTGATACTGGGTCGGCATCCGCTTGAACCGATCCGCAAACAGCTTCGCAAAGGCGCGGGTTCGGTCGTTGAGGTCCCAATAGAAGCCGGTGCCGATGACCATTCCCTGCGCGAGCGGGAAGCCAACGGCTTTCACATCCGTGTCGAACATCAGCAGGGGCGCCATCGCCGTGCCGCGGGCGAGCAGGCCGAACTCGTTGGCGCCTATCAGCAGGGGCGCCATCGCCGTGCCGCGGGCGAGCAGGCCGAACTCGTTGGCGCCTTTGATGGAGTTGATCAGGTCGGCGCCTGCGTTCGCGAGCGCTATCACCTCCGCTCCCGCCGACTGCGCCTGCAGCAAGTAGGCCGACATGTCGGGCGAGCCGAGCGGATGCCGCACCCGGCCGATCACTGTCCCCCCCGCCGCGTTGACGGCCTTCTCGCCCTCGCGCTCGAACAGCAGCCCGCCGGCCAGATCAACGGTGATGAAGAACCATTTCTTCTTGTCGGCCAGCGCCTGCACCGGGCCGGCCGCGAGCGAATAGGCATCCATCGCCCAGAACACGCCGGTTGGCGAACAGCCCTTGCCCGAGAGCTCCGGGGTGACCGCGCCGGTCACGATTGAAACCTTGCCAACTTGAGCCGCCAAGTGCTGCACCGCCAGAGCCACCGCCGAGTTCTGGATGTCGACGATCGCGTCGACCCCGCCCTCGTCATACCACTGGCGGGCGATCCCCGTGCCGACGTCAGGCTTGTTCTGGTGGTCGGCCGACACGAGTTCGATCTGCAGGCCGGGATGGGTCGCGCGGAATTCGTCCACCGCTATCTGTGCCGCGACCACGCTGCCGGGGCCGCTCGTGTCGGAATACGGGCCGGACTGGTCATTCAGGACACCAATTTTCACCCGGTTCTGGGCAGAAGCCGGAACCGTCGCCAGCACCGCCGCGAGCGCTGCGGCCACGAGACCCACTACCATTCTCGTCATTGTTCCCTCCCCTAGGATCCTTTGTTTGATGCTACAGCACCTTCCCGGACCCGCGTCCAATAGGGATTCGATTGCCCACTGAAGCGATCGGCATTTGCCCGCACCGTGCGGGCCTGCAACGCTCCCGCAGCGAATAATGGGGAGGGTGGCGCATGCGCGGGGTCGTGTTCACGGACGACAGGAGGCTCGAACTGGCGGAGATACCCGACCCGGCACCGAGGCCGCTGGACGTCGGGGCGGAACCCATCCGCGTAAAGGCGCACTGTAGCGGTATTGCACGCAAAGTGATGGGTCGGGTTAGCGGCGGCTGGGGAGCCGGCTGCCGAGGAGCGCCTAAAGGCCGAGTTCGACGTCACTCATGTTTATGACGCGCTCGATGGTGCCTTTGCGCAGTTCGCTGGCCAACGCGAGGACGTCCGCGGTCGTGGCCCGGAGCTGCCCGTTCTGCGCCTCCATCCGGTCCAGCTCGCGCGTTTGATCGGCTGATGGTTTTCGGTCCGCCAGCGGCTGATCTGCTGGATGTAGGTATCGACGAACTGCATCTGCTCAGCGTGAACCTGCTCAACGCGGTCGAGGGTGGCGTCGTCGAGCACGTGCGGGCGCACCCATGCCTCGGCCAATGTTTCGAGGTGTTCGCGCGTGTCGTCCAGGGCGCCATCGATCATGCGGGCGATCAGCGGCATTTGGTGGATGGGCTGCCAGTTCACCGGGTCTTCGTCTTCGTGCGGCATGTGGGCTCCTTCGGCTCAGGCCATGGCGGGTTCGGGCGCCGCTTCGGCGCGTCGGCGGGGTGACTGGAAGTAGCTGCCGTTCGGGATGACGTGGGCGTGCGCCAGCGGCGAAACGCGCGCCAGGTCCTCGTCCCTGACCTCGTGGCCTGCGGCGCGGAGCTGCTCGACGATGCGGGCGATGTGCACCGTGTTCCAGACCAGCACGGCATTGGAGAGCAGGCTGAGGCAGCTGGCCTTGTTCATCACTTCCTCGTAGTCGCCGGAGCGGAAACCGCCCTGGTTGGCGAAGAACAGCGACTTGGCGAGGATGTGGTGGAACTCGCCGCGGTTGAGCTGCAGCTGAATGGCGTCGCGCAGCGGGGCCTCATGAATGTAGCGCAAGATGTGGATTGTCTTCATCAAGCGCCCGAGCTGGGTGAGGGCGCCGGCGAGGCGGTCCGACGCGTTGGCGTTGGCCAGGCGCTGCATGACGACATGGGCTGGGGTCAGCCGGTCCTTCAACGACGCTGCCAACCGCACGAGCTGGTCCCACTGCTCAAGGATGAGCTCGACGTTGATGCGGCCGCGCAGCAGCGGCTGCAACACGCCGTAGTCGGCGTCGTGGTCGATGCGGCTGAGCACCTGGTCGGGCAGGTCCTTCAGCCGCGGCATGAAGGCGATGCCGAGGAGCGCGCACAGTCCGAACAGGTGCTCGGTGAACCCGTGGGTGTCTGAAGTGTGCTCGCGGATCGGCAGCGCCGTTTCGTTGTCGAGGATGCCACCCAGCACGTAGCCGGCCTCGCGCGGCGCACACGAGATGGCCTGAGTGGCGTACACGCTGTGCTGGTCGGAGGTGTGCGTGTAGAGCGCCAATGCCCGGTCGTAATAGCCGAAGTAGCGCGGATAGACGCTGCCGAGCAGGCTGTCGCGTTCGACCACGAAGCGCTGGCCGTCCGACGAGGACCGGCTGCCGTCGCCCCAGACGCCGCTGAGCTTCAGGCCGTGATGGTGGTCGACCAGGACGGCGTTTGCGCCCTTGAGCGTGGCGTTGCGCAGGAACCATCGGCTAGTGTCCTGCAGGGCGTTGGCGGTGAGGCTGTCGATGCTGTGGCTCATGGCGGCAGGGCCGGAGGTTGGTGCCGTGCGCGATCAGGGTGGCGAGCAGCGAGCGGTGCGGGTCGGTGCCGCGCGGCTGATAGCCGCCGAGCGACTGGAAGGCGCGGGTGAAGCCGCACCACTCGTCGATGTCCTGCAGCAGGTCCTCGATGTCCGGCGAACCTCTTGGTTCGACGCGCACGCGCGGCAGGCCGGCGACGATGGTGGCGCGCAACTCACGCAGCACGGGCGATCAGCAGCGCGTCGCGCCGCTTGAGCTTGAGCCGGCCATTGCGGACGGCAGCGAAGCGGTTGCCCTGTCAGCTTCGCTGACATCCTTGTAGGTCGCGTTGGTGCCTGCGATGGCCATCGCAGGCATAACCCCGGTGAGCCTGTCTATCCCTTGGGCTTCGTGCCCGTCCCGGAGATCAGGACCCGGCGCACTGTCCGTCTCTGGGCTGAACGGTATCCAGGGCACCGGCCGGCTGGAAAGCCTGATTGCAAGGGTGGCTGACAGGGGCGGAGCCAGACAACCGGCTCGGAGGCTTTATGGACAGCCTCGGCATCGACATCGCCCGCACCAAGTTCGACGTGGCCCTGCTGATCGGCGAGCGTGCGCGCCACAACACTTTTTCCAACACGGAGGCCGGCTTCGAGCAGTTCCTCGTCTGGCTCGCACGCCATCGCCTCAACCCGGACGCACCCATGCACGCCTGCATGGAAGCCACAGGCAACTGGGGCCTGGATTTGGCAGCCTTCCTGCACAGCAGGCGAATCCAGGTCAGCATCGTCAATCTCGGGCGAACCTTTTGGTTCGACCCAGCGCGCATCGAAGCCTATGGCGACAGTGAACTCGCCCGCAACAAGACCGACAAGCTCCATGCTGCCCTTACAGCCCGCTTTTGCCGCGCTCACACCCCGCCCGCATGGACGCCAATGTCTGCCGCGAGGGCTACGGCTTCTATGGCGAGGACATCAGCGGTGGCTACGGCGAGTTTGTGGTCGCAACCGAGCGCAATGCCGTGCACCTGCCGGACGGCATCGATTTCATCACTGGAGCGGTGCTGAGTTGCACCGTGGGCACCGGCCTTCACGCATTGGGCCGGGCGCGGCTGAAGCCCGGCGATTCCGTGCTGGTTACGGGGGCTGGTGGCGGGGTGGGAATGCATACAGTGCAAATCGCACGCGGCCTAGGGTGCCGCGTCATTGCCTTGACGAGCTCCGAACGGAAGGTGGCGCAGCTCCTAGCGGCGGGGGCGGACGAGGTGGTGCTTTCGCCGGACATGCAATTTCATGGACAGGTGAAGGAGCTCACCAAGAGCCTAGGCGTTGCGGCGGTCATCGAGATCACCGGCACGCCCACCTTCGCCTCCAGCATCCGCTCGCTGCGCCCGGGGGGGCGCCTGGTGGTTGTCGGCAACGTGCAGCCCGGCACTGTATCATTCAACCCGGCCACTGGCATTCTGAAGGAGATCGAGTTGGTCGGCAGCAGCCACGCCACGCTGGATGACTTGGTGCGCGTCACCGACCTTGTCGCACGTGGCCGCATCAAGCCGGAGATCGCGGCGGTGCTGAACGTCGCGGATGCCGTCACAGGGCACGCGATGATGGAGGCGAAAGAGACAACCGGGCGCGTCGTGCTGTGCCATGGGGCTTTGCCAGCACGAAACCCGTCGTAGAGCCGACGCACTGGATCGAGCGCTCGGTCGAGAACCAAACCGCAACTGGTGGATACTGTTTGCTGGCACCAGCGACGCATCAAGACGACCTTTTGCCGTATGGATCAGCGTGGCTGATGCTGGCCCAGGAATCTCACTGACGCAGCAGGCACACGCGTCTTAGTAGGGGTGGAAGGCCCACGGCTGTGAAAACGTACGGTAAGAAAGGCGAACACAGACCAAGTTCCTGTGATCTCGGCCTGAAAGGGCCGACGGCATTCTGATGCCGGTACGGACTGCCCGCTTATTGTGTGCAATCATGGAATACAGAGCGTCGACGGCCAGATGCAGGTTGCGCCACGCCCGGGTGCCACGCTCGCCATGCTTCTCAATCAGCCACTCGTCCGCGCCGTAGACCTTCAGGCCCGTCGCGTCGACCGCCACGTCCGAGTAGTCACGCGGACGACCGCGTTAACCGGTATGCAGTGGATGCCAAGCCGCGAGTGCCTCGGGCGTCACCCAGACCGTTAGGCTGCCACGCCGTTGGAGCGCCCTGTCGTACTCCGGCCAGTTGATGACCGTGTAGCGCGCCCGCGGGATCTTGTGGCGGCGCGCCTCATTGGCCTTGTAGGGCATCAATCATCCAGAGAACAAAGGAGCGGCCCTAACGCCCGTCCATCCCGTCGCCAAAGCCGGCAGACGGCGATCTATGCACCAAGGCCTTACCCACCGCCTCACCACCCGATCCGTGAGGCCGGCGCCAAACGGCTGGCACTATCCCTGCGGCCGTTCGTAGCTCGTCGATGAACAGGCATCCCATAGCCACCAAAAGCCAAGCCCCGCGTTTATTGCGATCTAATTACGGATTTGTGAGTTCACTTTAGTAGAATATCATATATATCTATTAAACTGGATGATGTGCTGTATCTGCTCATGAATGATGCGCAGCAGATCAACGGCACGTCGCTGCAACTCAGGGGATTATACCGGTGGTGAACTCGCTTACACGTGGCGCCCGGAAGGGCTGCCTCGTCATCGGCTGCCTGCTTGGCCTTACGGCGCATGCTGATCGGGCCGTTGCGCAGCCCGTGGGCGCTTGGACCGCCGTAATCCCGCTGCCAAACATTGCGGTAGCCGCAGCGCTTCTGCCCAGCGGAAAGGTCCTGACTTGGTCATCGAACAACGAGTTCACCTTTGAGGGGGATATCGTTAGCAATCCAAGCCAGACGCAAACGGCGCTGTTCGACCCGATCACACAACAGTCCACCTTGCGCGTCGTGACCAACACGTTGTCCGACATGTTCTGTCCGGGCATCACGACTCTCTCCGACGGTCGGATATTGGTGAATGGCAGCAGCAGCAGCAGCCATAGCGCGAACATCTACGATCCCCAAGCTGGTACGTGGTCGGCGGCCGCGCCGATGAACGTTGCTCGCGGATACAATGCCGATGTCATGCTGACGGACAGGGCCATTCAGTTCTGCCGTAGCGGCCTGGGCGTGAGCGGTTGCGAGGGGACGTAACGGCTGTATGGAGGCGACTTTCCAGCTTTGTGAGGTCGCCCTGTGCCATTCGCCGTCTTGCTTGCTG
>JAABUV010004673.1_pt1 | contig 16187 bp, 16 predicted proteins | sample 5559971 | NCBI WGS metagenome assembly JAABUV01 (sample SAMN10711881, study PRJNA513362) | rock metagenome | isolation source: Antarctica rocks | place: Antarctica: Victoria Land, Knobhead nord | collected 2015-12-19
GGCGTAGAACATACCGGCAGTATACGCTACTTATGCAAGAGGTCAGTATACGCTACTTATGCAAGAGGTCAGTATACGCTACTTATGCAAGAGGTCAGTATACGCTACTTATGCAAGAGGTCTATTGTACTCTCATTCCTATTCTAAACGATCTTCCTGTTTCTAAAGGGGCGTTACGAACACTCCACTCAGAAAAGCTTCCCGAGGAAAAAGGTGCGGCCTATCGTGAGCGTGTATTTCGGGGCGGAGCGCGTCAGGCCGAAGCCGATGTAGCCGTCGTAAACCACGCTCGGTCGTGAAGTGTAGGTGAAGCCGTAGCCGTTGACGATACTGGTGCCGTTCAAGGCATTACCGGAAAAACCGTAGAGTTCGGTCTGCACGGTGAACCCATGCGGAATCTGGTAAGAGAACGCCGCCGATGCGAAGAATTGCTTGGCATAGCCGGACTGATCACTGCGGCCCAGCAAGGCTTGACCTAGGTTGTAGTCAGCGTGAAAGTTCTCGGTGTAGTCTTTCGAGGCCAGAAGCAACACGTTATAGTCGGATTTTCCCGTGCCGATACGGGTTCCCCCTGTCGGCAGCTTGTATTCCAGACGGGCCGCCAGGTTGTATGTCTTCGGGGTCTGGGCCACAAACAGGTGCTGCACCCCTAAGGTCGTGTCGCCAAAGCCCTGCGCGAATGAGTTGGTGTTCGCGGCAACCGCTGTTGAACCGTCAGGAGTTCCCGTGGTGACGGCTGCCGTGCCGCCGGTGGTCCTCTGAACGACATAGCCATTCGTGGAAAGCCGGAACTCCGTGCGGCCCGGCCTGTCCGTGAGCTTCAGCAGGAACGCTTGGCTGAACTGATAATCCAGGCCCGCGCCGCCTTTGGCATAGTTCAAGCCGCTTTCCAGTTCCAGGTAGCCGGGGAAAGTGAGGTTGGCAACATCCGTAACCGTTGGCCGTCCGGGGTTGACCGCTGGCTCTGACTGAGGCGCGGCTGCTGATGTTGTTTTGGGCGATGGGGTGGCAGGCGGCGGGGCGGGCTTCTGGGCCAACGCCGTACCGGGGAGCATGATGCCCACCGCCGTCGCAGCCAGCATAGTCGTTCGCGCCCGGAATCCAGGATGCCGGCCACGGAAAACGCTGCTCCTCATCTGATTCTCCTTTGTGGTGATCCCGCCGTCGGTGAATGATACGCCGGTGAATGACGCCGGGATGTCGTGTTCAACATAGAGTGTTCGTCTGGGAAACCCATGCCTGGTGGAACCCCGTTTTCTTCCGTAGGTGAGGCCGACGGTGGGACCTCCGCCGACCTTCATGGTTTCAAGGGTTCAAACGGTGCCCGTGACGAAGCCTGCGACGACATGGGCGATGACTTCCACGATGAGCAGCGTCACGAAGCCCATGACAGCGGCGTTCTTCCAGAAGCGGTTCTTCCAAAGGCGAATCAACATGAGCTTTCTTCCTGTCCTAGAGATTCTGTGCGGCGGGGCGACACGAACACGCTGCTCGCCAGGGAAGGCCCGACGACGTGCTCCCTGCCCCCCACCTGAACCGTCAGCAGGCGGTCAATGGCGTCCAAACCGACGACGGTGACGACCGCCCCGAGCCGCATGGCGCGGGCGGACAGGTCGCGCAGGACGTCGGCATTGGTGTCCTTGACGCGGCCGATGGCGACGGTCTCGCCGGGCCGGCAGTCGCTGAGGGCGCGCAGGCGCTCCTCGACCAGAGTGCCATCCACGCGGGGGATGGGGTCTCCGTGCGGGCAGGTCTGCGGGTGCCCGAGCAGGGCGTCAATACGCGCCTCAAACTCCTCCGAGATGACGTGCTCCAGCTTTTCCGCTTCGGCGTCCACCTGATCCCACGAGTAGCCCATCGCCTCGGCCAGATACAGCTCCAGCAGGCGGTGGTGCCGGATCACTTCCAGGGCGATTTTCTCGCCGGGCGGTGTCAGGCGGACGCCGTGGTAGGGCGTGTACGAGACCAGGTGCAGGGCGGCCAGGTGCTTGAGCATCTTGGTGACGGCGGCCATCGTGGTCCCAAGCCGATCAGCCAGGGCGGACGTCGAGACAGCGTCCTCCTGCGCTTGCAGCTTGTAGATCGTCTTGAGGTAATCTTGAACGGCGACGGTCGGCATGGCTTGTTCCTAAAACTTATTTATTAACCAGGGTTAATTATCGGAGCCAGTATACCCGGACTGGAGACGAAAAACTCGGGCGAGAAAAAAGAAGCGCCGACACAAACTGTGCCGACGCTTTTGCAGAACCCACCCCTCTGCACTGGCAGACCCAAAGGGCGGGGGGTGGCGAAGAATGAGCCGGGAGGGGTTCCTCTCCAGCCCTACCGCTCCCCGATGGGCTTCACGGTCAGGCCGCGCGGGCCGGTATAAATGGCGCGGGGGCGAATCAGGCGGTTGTCGCCGAGCTGCTCCAGGACGTGCGCGGTCCAGCCGGCCACGCGCGAAACGGCGAACACGGGCGTGAACTGCTCGCTGGGGATGCCCAGCATGTGATACACCGAAGCGGAGAAGAAGTCCACGTTGGCCTTGAGCGTCGTCTTGCCCTTGGCGGCCAGCGCCTTGTCGGCGGCCTCCTGCACTTTTTCGCTGATCTCGTACCACTTCGAGTCGCCGGTCGCCTCGGCGAGCTGGCGGGACATCTCGCGCAGCGAGACCGCGCGGGGGTCCAGGGCACGATAAACGCGGTGGCCGATGCCGGGGACCTTCTTGCCTTCGGCCAGCATCTGCGTCACGACCTCGTCGGCGCGGTCGGGAGTGCCGATCTTCTCCAACAGGTGCATCACGTTGACGTTGGCCCCGCCGTGCAGCGGGCCGGCCAGCGTCCCCACGGCGCTGGTGATGGCGCTATACATATCGGTCAGCGTGGCGACCGTGACGCGCGCGGCGAACGTCGAGGCGTTCAGCTCGTGGTCGGCGTGGAGGACGAGCGCGACGTCCAGCGCGTGGGTCGCGGTGTCGCCCGGCTCGGTCCCGGTCAGGCCGTACAGAAAGCTGCCCGCCGTCGAAAGCCCGGCCTTGGGCGCGACCGGCTCCTCGCCCGCGCGCAGACGGGCCAGCGTCGCGACGAGTGTGCCCATCTGCGCGGTCACGCGCAGGGCCTTGCGCTTGTTGGCCTCCATGCTCTCGTCGCCCTCGTCGGGGTCCGACAGTGCCAGCAGCGACGTCGCCGTCCGCAGGGCGTCCATCGGCGGGGCCGTGCGCGGGAACTGCCGCAGCAGGGCCAACGTCGGGGCGGGGATGGCCCGGTTGGCGTCCAGCTCCGACTGAAACGTGCCCATCTCCGACCGGGACGACAAATGCCCGTTCCACAACAAAAAGACGACCTCCTCGAAGGTCGTGTGCTCGGCCAAGTCGTGGATGTCGTAGCCGCGGTAGATCAGCTTGCCGTTCTTGCCGTCCACGTCGCAGATGGACGACTCGCCGGCGATGACGTCTTCCAGTCCCTTCGCGAACTCTTTATCGTCTGCCATGTCTCAAAGACCTTCCTTGCGCGGGGAGCGCCTCGCCGATTTTACCCGGTTTGGGCCACTTTCATGGCCTCAGTCTTGACGGCGGGCGCGGGGTCCTCGTCCCACTTCCCGGCCACCGACATCTTGGTGCCGCAGCAGGCGCACAGCCCGATCATGGCCCGCCGTCCGTTCTTCATCAGCGTCCGCGTGGCGGACAGCATCTCCTGTTTGGCGCGGCAGCGCACGCAGTAACCTTGCAATGAGGACCTCGTATGAATGCTTGGGGATAAACGACTTCGCATTATAACACGGCCCGGCCAAGGCTTGTCAAGCGCGGGCGGCCTGAACTTTTGCCCCCCGCGCCGCGTCGAAACGGCTGGCAGCCGCGCCCCATCCGTGATATAATACAACCGGCACAGCAGATGAGAACCCCCATGAAAAATCTTCGCCCGCTCGTCGCCCTCGCCTCAGTCGCCGCCGTGGGCGCGGTCGCCGTGGCCGCCTCCGTCGCCCCGCCCCGGCCCGCCGTCGCCGCCGCGCCGCGCGCCGACGGGGCGCAGGTCAAGGCGCTGTACGGCGAGAAGTGCTCGGCCTGCCACAACCTGCCCAAGCCCGACGAAAAAGGCTACTCGCGCGCCGAGTGGCAGCGGACGGTCGGCACGATGCTGAACAAGTACCACGCCTCCGAATCCATCGCGCCCGGCGAGGCCGCGCAGATCGTGGACTACCTGGCGACCTTCGCGCCCAAGCAGGCGCGCGGCGGCGGGCACAGTTCCGACCCGTGGGCCACGGACACCGCCGACGTCTGGACCGACACCCCGCAGGTCTCGCGCGTGTTCAACTTCGAGGGCGGGGGCCTGGCGGGCCTGGCACCCGTCGGCGCGGGGACGCCCGGCCCGGCCCCCCTGTGGACGGTCAAGCCCGACCGTCCGGGCGCGGACGGCCTGGTCGCCCGCGCGTCCGGCCCCGCCTTCCGCGCGGACCGCTTCGCGCTCCTGCTGGACCGGGCCGACGCGGGGCGCAGCGTGGACGTGCGCGTCCGCTTCCGCATCGACTCGGGCAAGGCCAGCCCCGCCGTCGGCATCGTCTTCGGCTACGCCGACCCGGACCACTACGCTGTTCTGCGCTGCAACCAGACTCTGGACGACCTCGCCCTGATCCAGATCGCCGGCACGGTCCACACCACCGTGCAGCAGACGCCGCTCGTCCTGCCCGCCGCCGCTGCCCCCGGTCAGCCTCCCCCATTATTGGGGGCCGGGGGGACAATTCCCCTCGCCCCCGGCTGGCACACCCTGCGCCTCCTGGTCCGCGACGGCCAGGTGCGCGGCTGGGTGGACATGCAGAAACGCGTCAGCGTCGCCCTGCCCGCCTACAACGGCGGCAAGGTCGGCCTGTGGACCCAGGGCAATACCGTCGCCTCGTTTGACGACTGGACCGTGGATTGGTACGACTCCTCCCAGGCCGCGCCGCTGAGCTGAAGGGTTACAATATGGGGCGAAAATGCTTCTTCTTCGGCTGCCTCGCGTGACTGCTGTCTTTTTATGGATCAAGCCGCTGCCTGGCGGATGACGCCAAGCCGCCGCCGAGGTTCGTCGCCACCGTCCCGTTTACGCTCGGCTCCGACGGCAGGATGTACGTGCGGGCGCGCATCAACGGTCAGGTCGATGCCACCCTGCTGATTGACACCGGTAACGACGTCAATTATCTGAGCGCGGACCTCCAAAGCAAGCTGCACCTGCCGCCAACGCCCGTCACCGACGACGGCAAACCGGGCGGCAAGCCGTCGCTCATCGAGGGCAGGCAATTGATGGGCGTTGAGCCTGCCAGTGTCCTGTTGGGCAACCTCAACGTGACGCGGACCTGGTTCCTCCTTCTGCCCGCCAAAAAGCTGTCCGAGTCCGCGCTGACCCACCGCCCCGTGGACGGCGTCATCGGCTCACGCACCCTGAGCCGCTTTGCCATGCTGCTGGACTTCAGCCACAGCCGCCTGGTGCTCTGGTATCCCTCCGGCCTGACGAAGCCCGAGATCAGCGCCCTGAACCTCACGGTCCTGTACACCGTGCCCATTTCCCCGTCCCCCGGCAACCCCGACATCTGGGTCGCCCACGTCCAGTTCACCAGCGACACCGCCGCGGCCCGGCAGGACATGATGATCGACACGGGTGCCATGATCACGACCATCCCCGCCGAGACCGCCGACCGGCTCAAGCTCGTCGGCAGCGAGGGCGGCACGGCGACCCTGTTCCTGAACAAGAAGGTCACCATCGAGGCGAGCCAGGTGACGCAGATGCAGATGGGCGACTTCGTCCTGTTCAGCCACACGGTCCGCTACCCCGAGAGGCCGCTCCCAAGCTACCCCGTCAGCGTCGGCATGGACATCTTCCGCGGCTACCTCCCGCTGATCGACTTCGGCCAGAACGTCATGTACCTCGCCTCCGCGGGGCTGGGCGTGGACATGAAGGTCAAGAAGTGATTCCGTGAACACAATCTACCAGGACGGGCGTGAGTATGACCACCTCGGCATGGGGCAGGGGGCGGGGGACGAGATCGAGTTCTACTTCGCACAGGCTGGGCGCGGCACATCCACGCTGGAACTCGCCTGCGGGACGGGGAGGCTCACCGTCTCGCTGGCAGAGCGGGGGAATAGACATCAGCACAGCGACTGGGGTAAGCGCGGTTACGGGTACACTCACGGTATGGCTAAGTATGACTATGACATCATCATTTTGGGGGGCGGCTCGGCGGGTATCGTCTCCGGCGTGATGGCGGGTGCGCTGGGGATGCGGGTCCTGCTGATCGAGAAGGGCAAGATGGGCGGGGAGTGCCTGAACACGGGCTGTGTCCCCTCGAAGGCCCTGATCCACGCCGCCCGCGTCGCCCACACGCTGCGGACGGCGGGCGAGTGCGGGCTGAATTCGGTTCCAGTCAGCAGGGAAGACGCGGCGGGGGTGATGGCGCACGTCCGGGCGACCATCAAGGCGGTGGAGGGGGCGGACGCGACGGTCAAGCTGCTGGAAGACAACGGGGTCGAGATACGGCACGGGGCGGCGCACTTCACGAACCCGCACACGCTGGAGATGGGCGGCGAGACGCTGACGGGGGCCAATTTCATCCTGGCGACGGGTTCCAGCCCGGCCCCGCTGGACGTGCCCGGACTCGCAGAGGCGGGGTATCTGACCAACCAGACCGTCTTTGATCTGGACGCCATCCCCGAGTCGCTGCTGGTGATCGGGGGCGGGCCGAACGGGGTCGAGATGGCGCAGGCGTTCCGCCGGCTGGGCAGCCATGTCACGCTGGTCCAGAACCGGGAGCGTCTGCTGCCGCGCGATGATGTTGCCCTGTCGTCGGCCCTGGCGGGCATTTTGCGCCGTGAGGGGATCGACATCCGCTTCGATGCTAGGGTGACGTCCGTGCGTGTCGAGGACGGCAGGCGCGTGGCGACGGTGACGCAGGGCGACGGGGATAGGGAAGTGATCTGCGACGAAATTTTAAGCACGGTTGGGCGCGTCCCCAATACCGGCGGCCTGGGCCTAGAGGCGGCGGGAGTGAAGTTCGACGGCAAGCGCGTCCAGACCGACGCGGCCCTGCGGACGACTACCTCGCACATCTACGCGGGCGGCGACCTGCTGGGGCACGATCAGTTCTCGCACCTGGCCGAGTACGAGGCCAAGCTGATCGTCCGCAACATCGTCTTCCCCGGCACGACGCGCACCGATTTCCACATCGACCCGTGGGCGACGTTCACCGACCCCGAGGTCGCGCATTTGGGCCTGACCGAAGAAGAAGCCAAAGAGCGCGGGCTGGCCTACGAGGTCTATGCCCAACCATTCGCCCAGAACGACCGGGCCATTGTGGAGGGCGACGCGCAGGGCTTCGTCAAGATACTGTCGTCGGGGCTGGGCGGCAAGATACTGGGCGTCCACATCCTCGGCCCCCATGCGGGCGAGCTGATGCACGAGTGGATACTCGCCATGCAGCACGGCCACTCCATCCGCGATGTCGCCGACCTGGTCCATATTTACCCGACGCTGTCGATGGCCTCGCAGCACGCCGCCCAGCGCTGGTACGAGCGCAAGGGGCAGGAGCCGCTGGCGAAGGCCGCGCTGGGGGCCTACGTCAAAGGCATCCGCCCCCACCAGACTGCCCTGGCACTGGGTCTGGCGGGGGCAGGCCTGGGTCTGGCCTGGGCACGGCGGGGGAACAGCCGGCGTGACAGGTGAGAAGAGGAATACGCCCGCCGCCTCGCGAACGATAGGGGTATGAGCACGTTCAAGGCGCTGCTGGTCGGCGCGGGGGGCATGGGGCGGAACTGGGGCGAGAACCTTAAAGCGCACCCGGACGTCGAGATCGCCGGGTGGGTGGACCTGCGGCCCGGCGCGGCCCAGGAGGCTTCAGACGGGCTGGAACTCTCCAAGACGTGGGCCGGGGACGACCTGGGCAGAGCGCTGGCCGAGACCCGGCCCGATTTCGTGGTGGACGTGACGGTCCCGGAGGCGCACCACGATGTCACGCTGCAAGCTTTGGCGGCTAATGTGCCGGTGCTGGGCGAGAAGCCGATGGCGGACAGCATGGAGCGCGCCCGCGCGATGGTGGCGGCGTCCGAGAAGAGCGGCAGGCTGTACATGGTCAGCCAGAGCCGTCGTTATGACGCCCGCCTTCATGTCTACCGCGCGCTGATCCGTGATAGGGTGGGGGAGCCGGGCATCCTCAACTCCGACTTCTACATCGGGGCGCACTTCGGCGGCTTCCGCGACGAGATGGACAGCGTCCTGCTGCTGGACATGGCGATCCACACGTTCGATCAGGCCCGGTATCTCTCGGGCGCGGACCCGGTCTCGGTCTACTGCGAAGAGTTCAACCCCGCCTGGAGCTGGTACAAGGGCGACGCCTGCGCCACGGCCCTGTTCGAGATGACCGGGGGCCTGCGCTATACCTACCGGGGGTCGTGGTGCAGCGAGGGCAGGAACACGAGCTGGGAGTGCGACTGGCGCGCGGTCGGCCCGCACGGCACGGCGGTCTGGGACGGGGCGGGCACCCCTTCGGCGGAGGTCGTGACGGCGGGTGGGGGTTTTATCCGGCCCGGCGAGAGCGTTGCGGGCCGGGTCGCGTCTGACGTCCCCGGTGGAATCGCCGGTTCGCTGCGGGACTTCCTCCACGCCCTGCAAACGGGTAGGACGCCGATGGGCGAGTGCCACGACAACATCAAAAGCCTGGCGATGGTGTTCGCCGCCATCGAGTCTTCGGCGGCGGGCCGGCGCGTCCCGGTGCGGGCTTAGGGGGAGCGAAACGATGGCATTCTTTGGCGGCGGCGCGCTGACATTTCTGGGACACTCGACACTGCATCTGCGGACGCCGGGCGGCGTCAACGTCCTCCTCGACGCCTGGGTGCGGTCCAATCCGGCCTGCCCCGAAGACAAGAAAAACGTCGGCCCGCTCGACCTGATCCTGGTCACGCACGGCCACCTCGACCACATCGGCGACCTGGTCCCCCTCGCCCGCGAGAGCGGGGCCACGGTCGTCTGCACGTCCGACATCGCCGACTGGCTGGCGGGCCAGGGCCTGACGAACGCCGAGAGCATGAACATCGGCGGGACGCTCTTGGTGCGCGGCCTGGCGGTCACGATGACTCGCGCCGACCACGCCAGCCAGATCAACGACGGCGATCACTCCATCCCCGGCAACCAAGCGGTCGGCTATGTCGTGACCCTGGAAAACGGCGTCACGCTGTACGTCGCGGGCGACACGGGCCTCAGCAGCGACATGGCCCTGATCGGCGCGATCCATCAGCCGGACTTCGCCCTGCTGCCCATCGGAGACCGCTACACGATGGGGCCGCGTCAGGCCGCCCATGCCTGCCGCCTGCTGAACGCCCCCCGCGTCGTCCCGATCCACTACGGCACGTTCCCCATGCTGACCGGGACGCCCGAGGCGCTGGGGGTCGAGCTGGGACGACTGGAGCTGCGGCCCCAGGTCCACGCCCTGCGGCCCGGCGAGACGCTCGCCTGAACCATGTCCCTTTCCCCGCTCTGGCTTTTGCTGCTGTCCCTGCTGCTGCCGCTGCCGTTCGGCACCGACCGGCGCGGGCGGCGCGTGCCCTGGGTGACGTACACGCTGATCGGCCTGAACGTGTGCGCCTACCTGTTCACCGGCCCGCAGAGCTTCGGGCGCTGGGGGCTGGTGCCGAGCGCGCCGCACTTCGCCGCCCTGCTGACCGGGCTGTTCCTGCACGTCAGCCTCGCGCACCTGTTCTGGAACATGGTCTTTTTGGCCCTGTTCGGGCCGCACGTCGAGGAGGCGCTGGGCGGCATGGCGTTTCTGGCCCTGTACCTGGGGGGCGGCATCGCGGCGGGCCTGCTGCACATGGCGATCATTCTGACGCGCGGCGAGATCGTCTCCGTCCCGCTGGTCGGGGCGTCCGGCGCGATCTCCGCCATCCTGGCCCCCTTCGCGATCAGGTTCCACCGGGCGCAGATCCGGCTGGTCTGGCTGCCCGCCCTGCTGCTGCGGCCCACCTGGGGACGGCTTGAAGTCCCCGCCGTGCTGGGCCTGGGCCTGTGGCTCCTTCAGAACATCGGCGGCGGGCTGTGGTTTTTGTACCGGCCCCAGCCGGGCGGGACCGCCTACTGGGCGCACATCGGCGGCTTCGCGTTCGGCCTGGTCGCCGCCGAGCTGACCGGGCTGCTGCGCGACGGGCGGCAGGACTATCTGCTCCAGGACGCCCGCGCGTCGGGGGCGGCGGGCGTCGAGCGGCGCGAGGCGGCCTTAAGACAGTACCGGGCTTTCCTAGACCATGAGCCGGCCAACGCCCCCGTCCGGGTCGAGCTGGCGCGGCTGCTGGCGGCCGAAGACCGCGACGCCGCCGGGCGCGAGCTGGCCGACGCGGTCCGCGTCCTGCTGGCGGCGGACTCGGCTTTCGAGGCGGCCCAGGCGGCGGGCGAGGCACGCCGACTCGGGCTGGAACTGTCGCTGGCACCGCGCGAGCGTCTGCGCCTGGCCCACGCGGCGTCCGAGGCCGGGGATTGGGGCACTGCCGCCGCTTTGCTGCGCGCGGTGATCGCTCAGACGCCGGACGCGCCCGAGGACGAGATGGCCCGCCTGCGCCTGGGACAACTCCTGCTGGCGCGCGACCCGGATGCGGCGCAGGACACGCTGACGAGCTTCCTCCACAAGTACCCGCACAGTCCGTGGGTCGCCCGCGCGCGTGAACTGCTGTCGAGCGACCAAACAAATGTTTGATTCCAGGGCTGACGGGAAACAATGCGCTAAGACCGACGCTCGCTTTAGGAGAACAGACTCATGGCCGTGGAAGACCTGCAAAAGAACGCGATGATGGCGCACCTGCTGGACGCGCTCGACCACAAGAAGGACATCGGCCACTATGGCCGGCTCGTCTTCGTCATGGTGGCCCGCCATTTTTTGACCGAGGAAGAATTAGTCGCCGAGCTGTCGAAGGACAAAGACTTCGGCGAGGCGCAGGCGCGCTCGCTTTACCAGCAGGTGCAGTCTAAAGACTACAACCCGCCCAAGCGCGAGAAGATCTTGCAGTACCAGTCCGAGCAGGAGTTCCCGATCATCCCCAACCCCGACGACCCGGACCAGGGCAACGTCTACCGGGACCTGAACTTCCCCGATCACGTCTACCAGCACATCTCGGAATACTACGAGCACAAGGCCGAGGCATCGGCTTAGAACCCCCCGGCACAAGAACCCACCCCGTCTCGCTGAGACGGGGTGGATTTTTTGGAGGCTGTAGAGAAAGCACCGAAGGCATCCCCGCCCCCCCCCCGTGCCGCACAAAGGTCACGCAGTTGAACGCGAAGTGAGGGTGGATTTGTCCTCCCGTTCAGAGCGACGCGCTCTTGAACTGCGTGACGCCCAACATTATAATATGCCGTTGCCCTGGGTTCCAGTTATCAAGCTAAACACGGCAATTGGAAGGCAGTTGAGCACTAAACCCACAGCAGCGAACACAATTTTTATCCGACTTTGCCATGTGGATTTACTGCTCAAATCAACTAAACAATGAACAAATCCGATAAGCTGTATAATTACGAGACCGAAAAACGCAATTAAATCAAGAATCGCCCAGAAAAAGCCAAAATCCCAGTGACCAGGCACAAACCAGAATAGGGAGAGAAGCAAAGCGATGGCGTTACCAACAAGACCAAAGGTAAAGCCATATCCCATATCAAGCAGAGGAGCGAACCAGGATGCCAATGTAAACTGTTTGTCTTCACGATCAATTATATGCATAACCGCTCTTTTCAAAGGGCTTCATCCGAATAAGTTTAGGATACCTCAAGCTATACCTGAGCAAGTGCGTGATTTGAAGTGTGTTGGATTGTGTACAGAAAGCGTCATGGGTCAAGCCCGTTGGGCATGAGGCCGATGGGGTTCCAGGAACTGTCATTGGTCGTCGGTCAGGCGGGGCGTTTTTCTGTCACAGCCGTCAGGTGAAGACCACTTCGCGCAGGGAGTTTTCGTTCGCACAGAACCACGCCACGGTCTCCCTGATGCCCGCCCGCAGGTCGTGCGCGGCCCGGAAGCCGAACAACTCGGCGGCCCGCGTGACGTCCAGGCTGCGCCGGGGCTGGCCGTTGGGCTTGGTCGCGTCCCAGGCGATCTCCCCCGTGAAGCCCACTTCCTGGGCGACGAGCGCGGCGAGGTCGCGGATGGCGATCTCTTTGCCCGTGCCCAGGTTGACCGGCAGCGGGCCATTGTAGCCCTCGGCGGCTTTCAAGATGCCCTCGGCGGCGTCCTCCACATAAAGGAACTCGCGCGTGGGGGTGCCGTCGCCCCACAGAACGACTTGGGGACTGCCCTGCTTTTTCGCCGCGGCGCATTTGCGGATCAGGGCGGGGATGACGTGCGACGTGTTCAGGTCGAAGTTGTCGCGCGGCCCGTACAGGTTGACCGGCAGCAGGAAGATGCCGTTGAACCCGTACTGCTGGCGGTAGGCCTGGCACTGCACCAGCATCATCTTCTTCGCCAGCCCGTAGGGCGCGTTGGTCTCCTCGGGATAGCCGTCCCACAGGTCATCTTCCCGGAAAGGGATCGGGCTGAACTTGGGGTAGGCGCAGATCGTGCCGACGGCGACGAACTTGTTCACGCCCATCTGCCGCGCCCCCTCGATGAGGTGGAGGCCCATGACGGCGTTATCGTAGAAGAAGCGGCCCGGATTGTCCCTGTTCGCGCCGATCCCGCCTACGACCGCGGCGAGGTGGATCACGACGTCGGGCCGGGCCTGGGCGTACAGGCGCGCGACCGCGCCGCCGTCCCGCAGGTCGAACTCCGACGAGCGCGGCACGAAGACGTCCCGGCAGCCGCGCGCGCGCAGCTCCTCGACGACGAACGAACCCAGAAAGCCCGCCCCCCCCGTGACGACGACGCGCGTCTCGGGCCAATAAACCCCGCTGCCCGTTGTCTGCCCGCTGCCCGTTGTCTGTCCGGTATTCATCGGCTGCCCGCCACGACGTTCATTCGCGCGGCGGGCCGGTCCAGAGCCGCGATCTCCTCGTCCACCATCAGCCGCACCAGGCCGTGGAACGTCGTCCGGGGCACCCAGCCCAGTTTCGCCCGAGCCTTGCTCGCGTCCCCGATCAGCAGGTCCACTTCCGCGGGCCGCTCGTAGCGCGCGTCGTGCTCCACGTGCCGCTCCCACTCAAGCCCCGCGTGGCGGAAGGCCGTCTCCAGGAACTCGCGGACGCTGTGTGTCTCCCCCGTCGCCACCACGTAGTCGTCGGGCGCGTCCTGCTGGAGCATCAGCCACATGGCCTCGACGTATTCCTTGGCGTAGCCCCAGTCGCGCCGGGCGTCCAGGTTGCCGAGATACAGCTTGTCTTGGAGGCCCGCCTTGATGTGGGCAACGGCCCGCGTGATCTTGCGCGTCACGAACGTCTCGCCCCGCCGGGGCGACTCGTGGTTGAACAGGATGCCGTTGCAGGCGAACAGGCCGTAGCTCTCGCGGTAGTTGACGGTGATCCAGTGGGCGTAGACTTTGGCGGCCCCGTAGGGGGAGCGCGGGTGGAAGGGCGTGGCCTCGGTCTGGGGCACCTGCTGGACCAGCCCGAACATCTCCGAGCTGCCCGCCTGGTAGAAGCGGGTCTCCAGTCCGACCTCGCGGATGGCCTCCAAGATACGCACCGCCCCGAGTCCGGTGACGTCGGCGGTGTACTCAGGGATGTCGAACGAGACGCGGACGTGGCTCTGGGCGGCCAGGTGGTAGACCTCGTCGGGCTGAATGCGGTACAGCAGTTTGATGAGGTTGGTGGAGTCGGCGATGTCGCCGTAGTGGAGGAACAGCCGGACGCCGTTGATGTGCGGGTCCTCGTAAAGCCCGCTGATGCGGCCCGTATTGAAGGTGGAGGCGCGGCGGATGACGCCGTGGACTTCGTAGCCCTTGGCGAGCAGCATCTCGGCGAGGTAGGAGCCGTCCTGCCCCGTGATACCCGTGATCAAAGCCTTCTTCATAGGAACCGCCCCCTTGTGGTGCCGAATGCTCTCCGCCTGATGAGGCCAGGCGCTTGCGCTCCTGTTCGCGGCGGGACGGCGGCATTCCTCCCGTCCATGGTCGCCGGGGGAGCGAAAAAGCCCTTGGTCATCCGCGCCGGCCCCTTTCCGGGCGCGACGGCGGGGTTTGGGAACATCCGGCGGGGCGGCGGGCGTAGACGACTTGCCGCAGAGTTCGCTTTGGGAGGTGCCGGGCCGCCACGGGCGCGGCCATCGCGGTCCTGTTCTTTTGGCCTATTTTCCCGACCCGGAGGCACCGGGTAGGGGCGGTTGGCACGATTTTTGATTGTACCGTCTTGCTGGGGTATCATGTCTGTCAGAATGTCTGCCAGAATGTCCTCGGGACGCGCCCCATCGATTACGGGCGCGGCGGCAGGGGATCACGCGAGAAATCATGCACGAGGATCAGTATCTCCAGTCTCGGGCCGGAGTCGCCGCCGGCGGCAGCCTCCGGCGAAGATTCCCGGACCTGCTGGAATGGCCCCGCTCCGCCTGGCTGTTCCTGTTCGGGGTCGTGCTGCTGTATGCCCCGCTTCTGGTCGGGGCGGTGGGCCAGTGGATCACGAATGACAACTACGCGCACGGGTTCTTCGTGTTCCCGCTGGCCGCGCTCACCGTCTGGCTCCGCCGGGACGCCATCCGGCTCGCGCCGCGCCGGCCCACGGCCTGGGGGTTCGTCCCGCTGACGCTGGGGCTGGCGATGGAGGCGGCCGGGAGCCTGCTCCAGCTCAAGTTCATCGGGATGTGGTCGCTGATCCCGACATTGGCCGGGGGAATCCTGCTCCTGCACGGGCCGCGACTCTGGTCCGCCACGCAGTTCTCGGTCTGGTTCCTGCTGTTCGCCGCGCCGATCCCTAACCCCTGGCTGGAGCTGGTGACGAAGAGGGTCCAGACCCTGAGCACCGACGGTGCCTCGTCTTTGATGAGTCTGCTGGGCTTCCCCGTTTTGCGCCACGGCAACGTGCTGTCCGTGCCGGGGGCGACGCTGGAGGTCGCGAACGCCTGTAGCGGGTTCCACAAGATGGTCAGCCTGCTGGCTTTTGCCGCTTTGTACGGGTACCTGACCACCGCAAGCCCGCTGAAGCGGCTTTTGCTGCTGGCGGCGTCCCTGCCGATCGCGCTGCTGGCGAACATCCTCCGAATCTCGGGCCTCATCGGGGCCGCCTCGGGCGGGGGGCTGCCCCTGCTGCACGTGTTCCACGACCCCGCCGAGATCGCCGCCATCGGGATCGCCTTCTGCCTGTTCATCGCGGTCGGGAAAGGACTAGGATGCAGCACGCCCGCGCCCTCACCGTCGCCGGCTGCGTGATGGTCTTCGGCCTGGCCGCCCTGAGCTTCTGGCTCGGGCCGCTGCCGGTGCCCCGGCCCCATCTGCTGCCCGTCGAGACCCTGCCGCTCGTCCTGGGGGACTGGCACGGCGGGCCGGTCCAGCCGGTAGACCCCGACATCCAGGCACGCCTGCCGACCTCGCACATCTTTGACCGCCCGTACACCGACCGCTGGGGACGTGGCGCGGACGTCATGCTCGTGACGGCCAGCGACGTGGTGGACATCCACAGCCCGCTGGACTGCTTCCCGTCCCAGGGCTGGCGGCTCACCAACCCCCGGACGGCCCTCCTGGACGGCCAGCCCGTTAACATCATGGACGCCCGGCAGGGCGACCAGGGCTTCGTCGTGCTGTACTGGACGACGGGCTATTACTCGCCCCCGCCGTCGCCGTCACCGCTGGTACGCCGGATCTCCGCCGCACGGCAGCGGCTGGTGGAGCGGCTGGTGAGGACGAGGGAGGGCACGTCGCTGTTCGTCCGCGTGATGCTCCCCTCGTCGACCTCGGACGACCGCGCCGTGCTGGGCCTGGGGCGGCTCCTGGTGCCCCCGATCCGCCGCATGGTCGATGCGGCCCGGACGCCGGCGCGACAGGCCTGTTCTGACCCCCAAGGAAACAAGGAAACAGATGCAAAGAGACCCCATGCAAGAAGATCGAACGGATGACGTCCCGCAAGGCCCGCCCCCTGCGGGCGAGGACGCGGGCCGGCCGGACACAGGTGGGGGGGGCGCGCCGGGGGCGGACACTTCGGCGAACTCCTACCATTCGGCGCACGCCCTCCTGGGGGCATCCTATGGCCTGCCGCCCGACAAAAAGCCGGGCATCGCCGCCCGGATGTATTCCCAGGGGCGCCCCGGCTTCATCCCCGCCCTTGCCTGGGGCCTGGCGCTGGTCAGCCTCT
>JAABUV010004675.1_pt1 | contig 16179 bp, 13 predicted proteins | sample 5559971 | NCBI WGS metagenome assembly JAABUV01 (sample SAMN10711881, study PRJNA513362) | rock metagenome | isolation source: Antarctica rocks | place: Antarctica: Victoria Land, Knobhead nord | collected 2015-12-19
CTCCATGATGCTGATCCCTGCATAGATCCTCCTCTCTCACCCCTCACGACACCCGCCGCAGGACCGGCATCCCGGCCTTATCCAGCGACTCCATGCCGTGGACACCCGACCGGCCGTTCCTTGAGTCCATTGTCTTCCTCGTCAGCCAATCTCAGTGGTGCGTCTGTACGCCGGGGAGTACACTCTGTGTATCTCGTCGCGTACAAGCATGGTTTGCTCGCTGGGAAGAACGCCCGAGCTGGGCCCAGGCGCATCAGAGCCCACCCGGACGAGAAAGAAGGGTCCCATGGACGGCGCCGGAGAGAACCAGAGCCATGCACAGAGGTTTGGACAACTCCTCCTTGGAGCGCGCGTGTCGCGCCGGCTCACGCAAGGAGAACTGGTCACGATGGCAGGCCTTGACGGCCAGCGACACGCACTCGTCTCGAACATCGAGCGGGGAAAGAGACCCTTTGCCGATCCGCGGCACGTGGCCATGCTCTTGCAGTCCTTGCATAGGCAAGGGTCCTTTAAGCCGCAGGATCTGCTGGCATTGCTGACAGCCTATCTTGGTCTGCCGGTACCAGAGGTCCCCGGCCAATCGGCGCGCACGCTCGTCCTCATCGTCGGCGGCGTCTCGTTCTCAGGATTCTGGAGCCAGGTCGTGGAGGCGATTGCCCGGTATGCCAAAGGCCGGTACACCATCATTCTTGAGCACCACGGAGAAAGCATCAAGGACGAGCTCCTTATTTTGAGCGCGTACGAGCAGCACGATTCTCCCCCCGATGCCCTGATTCTCGCCCCGGCAGAAGGATTAGACCGCCCCTCTCCAACCGCCCTTCAAAATCGGGCGCTGGCGCTGCGAGCGTTGCAGGAACGGGACGTGCGCCTCGTTGTCATTGACCGCAAGCTGTCCGAGGGCGAACGGAGCGCCCTGCATCAGCGCCTGCCCGCGCCCTATGTGGGCTTGCACCATAGGGATGCCGGGCGTCAGGCGATCCGGCGCTTGGTGCAGGTCCCCCACCACCGCCGCCTTGGCATCTTGCTTGATTGCGGCCACGGCGTCGTGCAGCAAGAGCGACTTCAAGGCATGCATGAGGGGATCACCGAGGCGCGCAAGAGCGGCCGGCCGATAGACGACCCATTCATCGACTATGGAGAGACAAACACACGGGTGGACCTGGAGGAGCGGCACGCTCCCACGCATGGCCTGCATAACACACGCCTGGCCGCCGCGAGAATGCTGGGGTTGCCGCATCCTCCGACGGCGTTAGTGTGCAGCACGTCGTATGTCACTATCGAGGCGTATCTCGCCGCTACCCGCGACCATCAACGGGCCATCCCACGAGATCTATCCCTGATCGGATTTGACTACATCCCGCTCATGCGTGCTTTCGAGATCACGCGGGTGCCATACCTGCCCGCGCACCTCAGCTACCACGCTATTCGGAAGCTACAACAGGCACACGACGGGCACCCGGACGCGGGCAAAGACTATGAGTGGCATGTCGACGACGATGATCCGCGGTGGACCGACGGGGCTCCAGGAACGATCGGACCAGTCCCCGCGTGACTAGGGGACGACATGTATGAACGGCAGCCACATACCCCTCACCTCCTGCCCGCCCTCGCGGCCTTCGCGGGAGATGGTCGGTCAGCTACGACATCGAGCGGTACAAACGGCGCAACGTCGGGCGGGCATTTAACCCCCTTAAAACAGTGGAGAGAACTGGCAACCCGATACGACAAGCATGCCCCGACCTACCGGGCGGGCCGCTCCGATTCGGTCACGTCCCGGAGCGCTACCTCGGCCACCACGATGTCGATCTGGATGTGACCAAACCCACACAGGTCCAAACTTTTCTGGATGCGCTGGGCGAGTTTCGTGTCCAACCACTGCTTGTGGAACAGCGTCGGCACGGCGACCTGGCGCACGTCGCCGTGCCGCGCAATGACGCGCGTGCCGGCCAGCCACATCGTGTAATTGGCGGCCGTCAGCGTCTCCCTCAACTCCTCAAGCACAGCCCGCCACGCCGCATCCGCCTCGTCGATGAGCGGCGGCTCATCAATAGGATGTGCCGGGGAAGCATAGCGCTCGTGCTCAGCCTGCACGCGCATAAGATTCTCCAGCGCCCTGAAGAAGTAGGCCATCGGCTTCGCTGGCTGATAGGCGCGGACCAGCTCCGCGACCTCGCTGGTGAGCGCCAGAAACGCCGTGGCGGTCAGCCCGCTGGCCTGCCACCGCCGCACCGCCTTTGTCACACTCGCACGCGGGGAGGCCGCATCTCCAAACTCCTCCACCAGCGTGCGGATGCTCTGTTCGATACTCTGGGTGTCGGCGCTCTCGTCCTCCGTCTCACGCATCGGGTTCCGTTGTGCATCATTGCCTGTATGACTCAATTCGATATCGATACACTCTGTCTGTTGTATCTCTGTTTGTTGTCTTTCCCTTAAAAGATCTGTTTGTTGTGGGGCTACTTTGGACGCATAGCCCTTCTGGACCGTATTGCCCTCTCTTCCGGACCTATCTGCACCCTCTATACGTCCTATCTGCACCCCTGATCCTGACCTATCTGCACCCTCTATGCGTCTTTTTTGCACCCTAGGCGCGGGGCCGGCCGCCTGCCCCTGGGATACCACCCCCTCCTGCTGGCGGGGAAGGGTCGGCGCGCGCTGACCATCGTCCGCGTCACGATAGTCACGCGTCCGGGGATCCGGGTCTCCGGCAAGCCGCAGAAGAGCGGGCGCATCATTCTCGAAGACGAGGGTATAGACAGACGGCAGGTGACCGACGCGGGGTGAGACGCGGCGTTCGACCGTGATCAGCCCCTTCTCCTTCAGGCCGCTGATCGCGCGGTAGAGGTGCTTCTCGGAGAGCCCGCAGCCATCATCCAGGCGCATGCCCGCGGCGGTCTGGATACCGGCTCGGAACTGGTCGGGTTTGATCGCATCGGCCGCCTTCCGGAATCCCAGGGTGCGCCGCACGATGTAGAGGAGGACCTTTAGTTCGGCGTCCGAGAGGTGAGGGAGCCAGTGATCGAAGATCTCGTCCGGCACCTGGGTCGTGTTCACCTCGCGCAGGCCGCGGGCGGCGCCGGGATGGGGATGGCGCTCATCGATGATGGACAGGCGATAGGTGCTGGAGGTGTCGCGCCCCGCGTCATCGCTCTGGCGTTCTTTGAGGAGCACGCCCTTCTCGCAGAGGCTCTTGATCGCGTAGAGCAGAGCCCTCCGGCTAATCCCGATCCCCTCGTCCAGCACACGGCCATCGTCCCGGGTGATGCCGTGGAGAAACTGGTCCAAAGCAATGGCGTCTTCTTCTCGCCCGAAGCCGTACGTGCGCCGGATAGCGTACAGCATCACGCGCAGCTCCGCTCCCGTGAGCCGGATCAGCCAGTAATCGAGCAGCGCGTCCGGCGTCTGGGTGGTGGTCGGTTTAGAAAATCCAGGCATCGCTCGTCCCCCGGCCGGCCAGCCAGCATTCCACCACCGCGCCCACAGAGGGCTCGATGGTGGCGCGTGGGCATGCTCGATACGGCCATTGACGTGTGGTCCCGCCGTGGCTATGATAGACATAGACACTGGGAGGCTTCGTCGACACAGACAGTCTCCTAGCTGACCGTCTCCCCGGATGGAGTTGACGCTCCATACGAGGATCCGGTCTCCTGTAGTGGCCCTGGTGGAGAGCTTGGTGGTTTGCGCACCAGAGTCAGATAATAGCGATAAGCGAGGGGGCTCGCCGGTTGACGCCGGCGAGTCCTTCTCTATATGGTGGCCATGTCCGCCACCGAATCGTTCACATACCAACACTCCATGGTGTGATGGCCGTTGCGCGGCGATGCTCTAACCAGGGGGAAACGCTCACGCGCATGCCTGCTCCTTGCGCGGGCGGCCCCGCTTCTGCGGCACGACCGATGAGAGGTCGGCCGGATCGATGAACCAATACTTACCGAGCCGCACGGCGGGCAGACGCGCGTCGTTCACCCAGTGCCACACGCGGACGCGCGAGACGCCGAGACGCGTGGCTGCCTCAGGAATGGATAAGAGTTGAGTGACCATCGGGTTCCGTCCTTCTACCAGTCATGAGTCGTCCTCATATAGTAACTGTGGTTAAGGAATTATACAAGTGCCTGATACCATCATGCCACAGATAATCTGTGTAGATCTCCCCTCGACGTTCCGCCGCACCACCTACATGCCGTCACCGCGCCACCTTTCGCATGCTTATAGTAAAACATACGTTCTAATAATAACGTGTGGCGGGCAGCATGACAAGACGCGTATCGTCCAGGAATTAATACGTACCTTCATGCTGCCCGCGAGGCGGCCTGGACAGACACGCCACGCACGTGTCCAGCGACGTGTGGTGGAGCGCGTCAGGCGAGTGGCATGATGTCATGGACGATGGCCCAGAAGAAGCAGGCGCTCCCGCCCAGGACGCATAGGTGCCAGAGCGCGTGCGTCTCAACGACACCCGGCCAGGGCCACGCTCGGCCCAGCAGAAAGATGACAAGACAAGATCTGCGCGTGGGCGCGTGGCGCTCTGCCACAGCTCTGGGCTCAGGGGGGTAGGGATCGCTTTTTCGATGAGCACGGCTTATGGCGCCTGTGTTACGACTCCTCTTGCGTGTGCCAGGCCAGGGCGCTTGTGCGTCGGGTGTAGAATGCACAGACCCTGCATCTTGACCTAGGAGGGACACAACAATATACTAGGGTTGTGATACCGCCGTTCGACCCGACAACCGGACTATTGCCCCAAGGCATACACGAGGCATCGTGGGACGAGGTGGTCACACGTTATGGGGGCACGCCCCGTCGTCAGGCGCTGCTCGTCGGGCTCACGTCAGGAATTGAGGCGCTCCGACGGGCGCGTTGTCGGCGGGTCTATATCGACGGCAGCTTTGTCACAGCGAAAGAGGAACCGGGTGATTTCGACGTGTGTTGGGAGAGTGCCGGGGTCGAGGGGCGTCTGCTTGATCCAGTCCTCCTGCTTTTTGTGCAGGGGCGTGCGGCGCAGAAAGCAGCGTACGGCGGAGAGTTTTTCATTGCGGAGAGCATCGCGGACCCGCACGGGACGCGCTACCTTATGTTCTTTCAGCACACACGCGACGGAACGCCGAAGGGCATCGTCGCTCTCACGCTGATGGAGGAGTCATGATCGCGAACGAGCGACAATACCACATCACCAAGGGCTGGGTGGAAAAATTCAGCGACAGCGCACGCCATGTCGCCGCAACCGACGGGATGGACCCCCTTATTCGCGCCGCGATGGTCGCTCAGTACGAGAGCCAGGTCGAGGAGTTGCAACAGGAGGTTGCTGACTACGAGCTGTTGCGCAGTGGGCGCATCACGAGCCTTGATGTAGACTCGCTCACCGCGCTCCCTGAGGCGCTGATCCAGGCGCGTATCGCCGCGGGATTCACCCAGAAAGAACTCGCGGCCCGACTCGGGCTCAAGGAGCAGCAGATCCAGCGCTATGAGGCGACCCGCTACAGCGGCGCGAGCCTGGAGCGCGTCCAGGCCGTCGTGGACGCGCTCGGAGTCCGCATCCGCGAGCACCTCATCCTCCCGCCCCCTGAAAAAGCCTCGTAGGCGAGACGTCGCTTCAGGGAGTGGAGACGGGAGAAAAAGATGGCCCACCCTGACGCATCGACATGCTTCTGCTGAGGACAACCTCAATCTCCTGACCACGAGCTTTGTCGCCAGACGCAACGACCTTCTGTAGCATGTGCAGGTCGGTGTGCGCCGTGTCGTCGCCCAGTTCGGGCACGCTCTTTATGCCCAGCCCGGATAGGCAGCTGTGCGTACCGCCTAGCGTGTTGTCTGGCGTGCGACGACTTCCTCTGCCGAGAGGTTGTACTGAGCCACCGCCTGGCGCAGATGGGCTTGGGAGTGCTGGGCGTAGATCCGTTTGGTGGTGTCCGGTGAGCTGTGCCCGAGCAGGTCCTGGAGGAGGGAGAGGCTCATGCCACGGTTGAGCAACACGCGGGCACGCAGATGGCGCAAGTGGTGGGGGGTCAGCTCGACCCCCGCGTGGCGACCATAGGTGGTCACAATGGTCCAGATGGCATGACCGGAGAGGCGGTAGGTCTCGCCGCCTCGCTGCGGCGCCCCGCGCGCGTCGTCATGGCGCAAAAACAGGGGCCGGTAGGTGTCGTTGCGGGCGGCCAGATAGGCTTGGATGGCGGCCAGCGATGGCTCATCGAAGAAGACGATGCGCTCTTTGCCGCCCTTGCCCGTGATGATAGCCTCACGCAGCCGCCCGTCAGCGACGTCGGCCCGAGTGAGACTGGCCAGCTCCGCGCGCCGCAGGGCCGTGCCGTAGAGCGTCGTGATGATCGCGCGGTCCCGGAGGAGAGTGAGGCGCGCCTGATCCGTCTTGCCGTGGGGTGGGGGCACGGGCAGATCAGTGACATACATAACGACGCGCGCGATGGCATCGTCGATGCGTGGGGTGGGATAGGGCAGGCGCCCCACCAGGTCCCGGAGGCCGGCCTTCATGCGTTCGTAGGAGAGGCTGGCGTGCAGCTGGTCGTGGCGATCAAGGTAGGACAGGAAGGCGCGGACGCCGGAGAGATAGGTCACCGCCGTCCGCTTGTGGTCGCGACCGTGGTGGTCGAGCAGCCAAATGTAGAAGGCTTCCAGGACGGTGGCCTCGATCTGGTCAGTCGACATAACAACGGGATCGTGGCCCTGGTCGCGCAGGTATTCGGCGAAGCGGGCCAGGGCCGAGCGATAGTTCTCGGCGGTCCGTGGCGATTTGGCCACAAGGCTGGAGCCAAAGGCCGTCATCGCTGTGGCCAGCGTGGGGTAGGAGCGCGGCGCGGGCACATCGGCCTGGTGGGGCCGCAGGCGCGCGCGTAAGCGCCGCTGTGGAGGTGCGGCCGTCTCATCTTTTGTCATTCTGCATACCATTATATATCTAATGGTATGCACAATGAGGGGAGTTGTCCACGGCCTGTGGCCTGCTGCTGGGAAGAGAAGAGGGGAGTGGTGGATCTCGGCGGCCAGAAAACTATAACCGGTTATAGTTTTCTCCTGGTGGTGGGGGCTCATAATGCATTGGGTGCGTTCCCTCAGGCCATGATAGTCGTGTCAGCCACATAGATCACGGAACCAAGAACACGACCAGACATGTTCCAGGTCGACATCCGCCCGCGCCCAGTCACAGTTGAGCTGGCCACGGTGACGCAAGTCCTGGAGGTTCTGCCGACACTCGTCTTCACGATTCGCTCATGCGAAGACGCACGCTTGGTTATAGATCGCGCTATCACGTATCATCTGTATACTCGCCAAGGTCTGTGGCTTTGTTGCAAGGCTTAGGCAGCGGGCAAAGGATTGTTCGGCCGTGGAGAGGTCGTTCCTCTTGAGCGCTAGAAGTCCATACTCCTGCCACAGGCGCTCATCGCGTGGTGTTTTTTCAAGCTGCTGCTTTAGTCTCTCTGCTGCGTTGTCCAGTGCGTTAAGGATTACCTCGGGTACCTGCTCAATGGGGCTCGTTACCGTCTCCTGGATCCAACTAAGGTCGGAGAGTAGCTTATCGACAGTGCGGCGCTCTGTCATGAATGTTGCTAGTGGATCGGTACCGCCATGGTGGTTGGCCACGGCAACTAATGCAAGGCGGACGGCTGGAACAGGACAATAAAGGTATTCAGGAGTACGACTGAAGTGACTCGAGAGCGAGCCAGCGGACGCACTGTAGTCGGCCGACTCTAGGACACCGCGAGGATCTGCTGCTGTGTCGAGAAGCCACTCTCTGCCATCATCCTGCGACCACCCATCGTGAAGTAGCTGTGCCGCATAGGCATGAGACTGGCCAATGCGGTCGGTCACCGCTAGGAGCGCGATATCTCCCGGTCGTTGGCCATCCAAGGTAGTGAGAATGGCACCATAGATGAGCGCGTAGTCTCGCTGTATGGGCGAGTCTGGGAAGGCCATCAGTGCTGCTTGAACCTCCGTGCAGAGTTCGCGTGCCTCCGTCACCTCAATCGGGCGCAGGTCGAACATGCGGACGTACACTCTGCTCAGGAGAAGGGTGGCCCACGTGCGAGCGTCCTCGAACCACCAATAGAGGATGGGAAGGTCATTATCCTCGCGAATCGCACTAGCGAGGCGATGAAGCGCCTCATCGGGATGGCTATTGACCATGGACGCGAATTCGAAGCCTGCTCCATGCCCGCCAACGTCCATACGACGACGAACAGGCTGAGCATTCGGCGGTGCCGCAGGATCAACGGCGGCAAGGAGGGCGAGGAGTTGGCGACGTTCAAACGCTGATGGGGCGCTGCCGCCGTTCATGAAGAGGTCGCACAAGGTGCGCGCATACGCAATGATCGGTGGATCCACATGCCCTTCAGCCAGTACCTGTCGCGTGGCGTGCAGCGCTGGCCATTCCTGGGGAAGTGCTCGGAGCACGTCAACGGGATCAGGCCGCCGCGCGGAGATCCGCGCATACATCTTCAAGCAATTTGTAGCACAGACGAACAGCGGAGTGCGTAAAGGCCCGAAGCCGACGCGGACCTCGGTGTCGTGCGCCACCGTAATGCAGGAGAGCAGAAGCTCTTCGAGTGTTGACGTGTCGGGGTGCCCAGCAAGCTCGTCAGCATGTGTTCGTGCGAACGCGTTTGTCTCTACGATGAACACGCTTAGGCTGGTGCCTCCGAGCCTCGTCGGCTTATCGTGTAGTTCATCCGCGTACCCACATGCTGGGAACATTAAGCCAAGTTGAGCCATGACAGCACCACGCAGGGCGAAGGCACGGTAGTCATCAGGAACGTCTTCAAGGGAAGCATGGCGTAGCGTCGTGAGATGGCGACGTGCATCGTCCTCATGTTCGCTACAGCGCCACCACGCATACGCGAGCGCTTCGGCAAGAAGGGCGCGCTGCTCGGGTGGGTATGCGTCAAAGTGACGTGGCAGCATCGTCACCACGCGTTGCGGCTCTGCTCCCGCAAGGCTCCCCAGAAGGAACAGTGTGAGTGCCGCCGTCGCGACACTCGCTGGGCTCGTCCATTGTGTCGCCGGGCTCGCTGAAAGCGCGTCAAGAAGCAGCTGGGGAGCGTGTGGGCCAACACGGTAGGCAGCCCACAACAGTGCTACAATAACGCTCGGCTCACGTTCCAGTCTCAGAGCGTCGGCGAAGTCGGCTGACACCGTATCTGGCCGCTTAAAGGCCACCGGGCGCAGGGCGCGTGCCGCACGTTCTCGCCTTATGGCGTCTGAAGCACGCAGCTCCGTCAACAGCGACGCGATTGTGGCATCGCCCTGGACGAGTGCGAGCGTGCCCCGTGCGGTATCGATCGTCTCCTGTGTTGCGCGTCCCCGCGACAGAAGCTCGTCGAAAGATGTGATGATCTCTTCTGCCACCTGCGCTGCCTCAGGGTGCTGTACTCTGCGTAACGGCCTGAGCGCTTCAACCAGCGCATTATCACGGTCTGAGGTAAGGGTCCCAGGAGGCATCTCATCAGCCAATTGGGCTAAGCGGTCGCGCACTGTCTCGCCGACCCGGGTCGGCGCCAGGTTCAGAGTGGCGGCAAGAGCCTCGCCACCGCGATACCGCTCTGCCTCACGCTCTCCCAGGTACATATCGCGCACCCAGCGGAAGGCGCGCTCATCGCGTGAGGCCCGCTCCCCGAGTGCCCAGCAAGCGTGTGGTTGCAGGAACCGAGAGGCACCTGGGTCAGGACGTGCTAAGACGGCCAGCAACGCGACGATGCGTAGGTCATCGTGCGGATATTGGGCCAAACCCTCCACGACAGGTTCGAGCCATTGTTCTGTGGATGAGAGGAAGCGCCCAGCATCAGCAATGGGGTCTGGCGCGCTCCGAAGGAGGGCTACGACGACCTCGCCATCCTGGTCAGGAGAGAGAGCCTCCACTGCAAACCCATGCTGTCGTAGGGCATGGGCGAAACAGCGAGCGGCAACGGCTGGCTCTGCGAGTGCAATGGGGCCAGTAGCCGTGAGTAGGCCTTCGCGGATGAGAGCGGTGAAGACAGTGTTTTCGAGACCAGGGAGAGGTCCATTGAGAGTCATCATGGTGGCGGGATTTGTAAGAGTGGATAGCCGTGTAGCCCACAGGCGGTCAACGAGAGCATCAAAGGCAGGACGGATGTCGTCGATGCCACGCTCGACTGACCGCGCGATGCGGCCAAGCGCCTGGGTTACACGGTCGTCCAGCAACCCGTCTATGCCTCGCAGCTGAGCCTGCCCAGTTGTACGCAGCGTCTCGTCATTCTGCTGTAAATAGAGGGTGAGTAAGTATGGATTGCGCAACGTGCCGAATGGTGGGGTGACAAGCTGTGGTTCAATAGTGGCGGCAACGTCAGAGCCCAGTCGGCGTCGGAGAATATCACCCATTTCCTCGGCCGAAAGGGTATTGAGGAGGAAGGTAGCACCGTGTTCGCTTGCTGCCGTCGTCATATCTGGACGGTGAAGCAGGTCGGTCGGCATGATCCCGTCGCTAAGCTTGCTCTTCGTCCACACATCCGTATGACAGGTAAGAACTAGTTTCACCTTGGTCTGCTTGCAGTCACTCACCAACCGCTCAAGCGCACCGACCACACGCATCTGCTCGCCAGATGTCGGTGCGGGTACACCGTCGAGGATCAGCATGATAGGGCCGCGCTCATCCACCGCCGCAGCTCTCAAGCGCTGGAGGAAGTCATCCGGCGACCAACGAGCTGTCGTCGTTGGTCGCAACGCGTTGCCTACGAGAGTGGTAAGATGGATGTCCGCAGTGAGCGTGTCACCTGACAGGAATAGGCACAGGTGCTGGTCGAGATAGTGCTGGGCCCAATCATACACTCCCCAGGAGAGCCCACAACCAGGGGCACTGATGACGACGCAGGCGGCCTGCGGTGCCGAGACAAACCTATCAAGGATAGCGTGAAGATCGGTGCGCCGCGCACAGAGCGCGGGATCCCACCCACGGGGAGTAGCGGATCTCACTGTCCCTCTGCAAGCCTCAATGGCGTTCTTATCGAGGATGCCGCGATTGAACAGTGGTGGACTGCCCGTGCTCTCCACCCAGTCCCAGTCAAGGGGCCGAGCGTCGTCTGGCCCGCGTCCGGCCTCATCAAACATTGCGCCCAAAAGGATTGCTTTGATGGTGCGTACCGTCTGTGGGTCAGGGTACAAGCGATAGAGCTCACGTTCGATCTCAGCCATGAGCAGGCGCAGCGAGATCGGCTGTGTATGCTGTAACTGATCCAGAATCTCCCGGGTTAAGGCCTTCAGCTCAGCCTCGTCGGGAACCGGTTCACCCGCAACGGTGTAGCGCTTCTGGACACGTTTGATGGCTTTATTGAGCGCCTCAAGGCTAGGATTGGCGGCAGTGGGACCGTCGAGCCGGTCGATCAGCTCAGTGAGCTCGCGAGCCTTAACAGCTGCTTGCGTAACCAGGCGTACTGCGTACGGTCGACAGGCTCGGCGTGAGGTGAGCGCGTTACATAGGAAGTTAACGATCACGTTGTCAGCCTCTGAGAGGAGGCTGGCGCGCGACCATGTCTCGGTTGTGGCTTTGAGTTGAACCCGGATGTCGAGATCGCTGTCAGGCGGGAGGGCACGTAAGTTAATGATCGATGTTCCAGCGCGCATACCAGTAGGCCTGGGTGGAACGGTCAATGTGAGGTGAAGGTCGTTGCCCCGATAGAAGGACACACGACGATCATGTTCACATAGGAGGCTCCACAGCGCGTAGATAAAGTGGTAGTGGGCATCTTTTAAGTCGTTCCAATCACCACGGATCTCAGCGTCGTGCGCTGCTGGCATAGGCGAACTCCTACACGTCGTACTCGTCTAAACGGTGGGCGCATCGCCCGCGAGACAGGGGCGGCTTTCCCTCGCTGTGTCGGCCAAGAAACTATAGCCGGTTATAGTTTCTTGGCCCGATCGCGCAAGAGATCGAGCCACACGCTGACCTCTGTAATGAGTGTATCCAGCTCCTCCCGCTCCTGCGCCGTTAGCGGCGTGGGGACGTTGATCGTCACTAACTGTCGCGCCAGACGTGTGGCTTTGCCCAGAGGGGCGGCACTCGCTGATCGTGGTGCCGACCGCGTCACAGCGTCGGCCGCGTCGGCCACCGCCTGCTGGAGCCCAGGGTTTACCGTCGGCGTTATTGTGGCTGAATCAGCCTGGAGCACGACCGTTCTCTGAACGTCAGGCTGGCCGGCCTTGCGGGGGCGGCCACCTTTCCCAATGGGGGGCAGCGGTACTGTCGAGCGCACCTGCTGCACCATCTCGCGGGTTTGATCCACGCTCATCTCATGTTCTTTGACTTCGCTGGCTACGAGTGGCTGCACGGCGGCCGGTAACGTGGAGATGGGTAGTGCGTGCTTGCCGGTCAACGCGCCGTCGGTCACATCCTGCACGACGCTGGGCTCTAAGGTGTTCTTCAGGCGCCGTATCTGGTAGATGCGTTGCACCGATAAGCCGAAGCGCTGCGCCAGCTCCTCCCACGTGAGAGCGAGTGTCTCTTTGATGCGCTCATAGGCGAGCGCACGCTCGATATCGGTATATCCCTCGCGCTGTTCGTTCTCGTAGAGCTGCAGGAGATAGCGGTCAAGGGTTGCCAGGTTCTGAATCAGGGCTGGCATGCGAGAGAGATCGCGCCATGGAATGGAGGAGGGAGCACCACGCTCGGTGTCCTGCTCTTGCATCTCGGCTGCCCGCTTGGTCGCGCGCCAGCGGCGCTCGCCGAAGACGATGCGGAAGCGCTCCGTCTCGGAGATCCACTCCACCGTAATTGGCTGGAGGACACCTTCGACGCGGATGCTCTGGGCGAGCTCGTCGAGGGCCTGCTCATCGAAATGTTGACGTGGCTGGTGGGGATCGGGGTCAATCAAGTCCACCCGAATGGCTTTCGCCATCTTGAGGTCGGTGACGCCGTCATCGACGGTCTTCTGGAGGATGTCGCGGGCGGTGGCCCCCACTTTGACCGGCTGGACCACCGCGCCGAAGTCGAGCGCCTTCCGCTTAGCCATGCAGATCCTCCCCGCGTGCAATCACTTCATCGGCCAGCTTACGGTACTGCTCGGCGATGGGAGAGCTAGGCCGGTACTGCACGACGGGTTGGCAGGCGAGCTTCGAGTTCGGCACGATCACGGCCTGGTTGATCGCGGTCTCAAAGACCAGCGCGCCGAATTTGCCCTGTAGGAATTCCTGTGCCTGTTGGGCGTACGTAGTATTGGGGCGCAGCTCATTCACGAGGATGCCGAGGAGACGCAGCGAATAGTTGATCTCCTCCTGGATTAACTCCAGGTGCTCCTTCGTCTCGATCATCGCGGTTAGGCTATCCGTGCCCAGGTCCACGGGAATGATCACTTCGTTGGCGGCGACCAGGGCGTTGCCCATGATAAAGCCCAGGCTCGGTGCACAGTCGAGTAGGATAAAATCATACTGTGTCTGGGGATGCTTGCGTAAACTGTTCCGTAAGCGCACCTCACGGGCAGACGTGCCGGAGAGACCCAGTTCGACCTCGCGCAGGCGTTCTGATGCGGGAACGAGCCAGACGCCGGCCACGCTCGTGGTGGACGTCACCTCCGTGAGATCAAGGCCGCGCTTCTCTAACGCCTCGGCCAGGCCACCACTCTCCATCAGTGTGCCGCCAAAGCCGCGTGTGAGCGCCCCTTGGGGATCCATGTCGATCACCAACACCTGAGCTCCGCGCTCGGCCAGGGCACCTGCCAGGTTGAACACAGTCGTTGTCTTGCCCACGCCGCCTTTGTGATTGGCCACGGCGATCACACGCTGGGCCACGGGTTTGTGAAATGTCCGATCCTTCCCTGGTGTCGCGGGGGTATGCGTGCTGGCCGTACTACTCATCGCGCGTCGTCCTCTCCTGTGTCATTCTGCACTCGGCGCGCGCCTGCGGGGTGGCCTGTCCGCTGCCCCCACAGAGGATCAAGGTCCGTCCGACGAATACGGTAGGAGTGCCCCACCTTGATGGCCGGCAGTGTCCCTTTGCGGCACCACCGCAGGACCGTTTCATAATGCACGCGCAGATAGGCGGCGACTTCGTCGACCGTCATCACATCATGCAGCTCGTCCCTCGTCTCGCTGTGTGCTTTCGTCATACTAGCGCCAGCATAGCATGATCACCCCCTACTCAACAATAGACAACAGAACACGGCACAAGACTGCATACTTATGTCAATTAAGGCGATTGTGGGCGCAATCCGTCGGACCGTGGCTGATGAAGGGATTTGTGACAATGATTTGTGACATGGCGCAAAAGAATGTCACCAATCACCCCGGGCCACGCATGTACCCTCGCTGGATGAGGCGCGGCGCAGAACGATGGTGTCTGGCGCCGTGTATTCCCTGAGGTTCAATTGTGCGGACAGCGTCCGCACAATGCGGGAGTGCGACCACGAGAACGGTATAGGACGCGGGGCGGAGTGTCCGCGCCGCGTCGATGGGTATGCAGCGAATGCGCAGGGGCGTAGCAACCCGGGATGCCAAGTGCCCTCGCAGTGCAGGTGGGCGAAGGCCCCACTCTCGTCAACTCTCGTCATGCAGCGAGATGACGAGAGTTGACGAGAGTCCTGCTCACCGTGGTTCTGAGTCATCACCAACGGAGCGCAGGTTATACCGGCGGTCGTTCGTCCTGCCCGAGGCCTTCACGAAGCCCCGCACGACCAAATCACGCAGATCACGCAGCGCCGTTGCGGGAGAGATACCCAACGCGTCGGCGTAGGAGCGTGCGGTGAGAGCGCCCGTTGTCCGCAGGTAATCCAGGGCCCATGCCTGTCGCTCATTCAGCGTCAGTACTGACGCTGGTGTCGTCGGCGATGGCTTCTGTGGGCGTGGCACATCTGGCACCGCGATCAGCCGTTGGCCATGGCCATAGAGCGTGACGACAAACGTGCCCCCCTTGTCGGAGAACACGGGCGCGGGGAGGCCCGCCGCAGCCATCGTGGCCACCATACGGTCCAGCCCATAACGGCCCGGTGTTACGGAAGCTGTAGCCAAGTGCAAGGTAGCCGCCCATTTTGAGCTACTGGCAGCTGATCAGGAGCATCCTTCTGCGGTGAAGTACCGAGTTTGCCCAGTGTCGGCCCTTCTTGATCAGGGAACAGCGCGAATGGGGCGTGCTGAGATGGTCCACGGCGACCAAAGTGGCCGAAGTACCGGGCCCAGAATAAAGAGCGGCACTCATTTTTGCTCAAACAGAGCGCTACTTTGCACTTCAATGCAGCTTCCGTAACACCAGGCCATAACCCAGCTCTTCAATAATATCGAGGGCAACGAGGCCCTGCACCAGCGTCGCGTTTCGACTCCACCTCTTTTCAAGGAGGTTGTCGATGCGCATCGGTCCGCCCAAGCTGCCGGGGCTATGGATCTCGACGCGATCCGAGAACGCGTAGATGCGGATACGATCACCGCGCAGACTGTAGTCCCGATGCACGAGGGCGTTCAAGACGGCTTCACGCAGGGCGTCGGACGGATACTCATCCCGGTCCAGGCGCTCCATCCCGCGCAGTTCCACGGCATGCCGTGAGTTGCGCACGAGCCACGCCTCCGCTTCGTCGAGTTGCACGGGGACTGTCCCCTCGATCTCGCGCTTGAGGAAGCTCTCGCCCATCGTCGGACCCGCGTACTGCACGACGGCCACACGGGCCTGCGGGAAGAATTGCTGGGGATGCTTGCCCAGGAGCAAGAGGCCGGCGACCGTCGGCACGAGTGGCGCGTCGGGTAGGCCCTCGGGGCGCACCAGAAGCTCCCGCGATTCCAGCAGCGCGTCGGCGCCCATGCGGCTCCCTGAGCGAAAGCGGCCGACGAACGCGCGCACGAGGGCCGCGTCGAGGTGGGCACGTGTCGCACCCGGCACAGAGAGACGGTCAAACGTGAAGAGGCCGCGGCGGCTGAGCAATGCCCGGATTTCCTCTGGAGTCAGCGCACGGCGATGGGAGCCTTCACGCGCGACAAAGTGTCCCTCGACGCCGTACACATGATCCAGACCCTCGGGCACCGTCACCGCAAGCACCGTCAGACCGTCAACCTCGACGCGCTCCGGTGTGGCCAGTTCGTACTTCGGAGTGCACATCTGGGCAGCGGAATAAAGATGGTCGGTCGCCAGCTTCACGTCGGCCACGCCTTCAATGATAGGCAGGCCGTCGCGCTCCACGATGCCTAACAGCAGCATTCCTCCATCGGCATTGGCCAGCGCGGCCAGGGAGGTCGCCAGCGAGGTCGGACGCT
>JAABUV010004679.1_pt1 | contig 16168 bp, 9 predicted proteins | sample 5559971 | NCBI WGS metagenome assembly JAABUV01 (sample SAMN10711881, study PRJNA513362) | rock metagenome | isolation source: Antarctica rocks | place: Antarctica: Victoria Land, Knobhead nord | collected 2015-12-19
ATCCGCCCACTCCTGCACCTGCGCCACACACAGATCATCACCCATCACCGCAGGATCGGTCCAACCCACCACTCACCTGGGAAGGCACGCCGTCAAGCTCAAAATAAACACGACTGTAGTACTAGGTGCGTTCCTGGATGCCGTGCGGTGGGGCACGGTGGCCAGTGCCGACGATGACACGTTGCAGGCACCGTTCCGGGCGGGTATCACCATCGAGGACTATCAGCTTGAACCGGTGGCGAAGGCGCTGGCCATGCCGCGGGTCAACTTGCTGATCGCTGATGACGTCGGACTGGGTAAAACCGTCGAGGCTGGATTGGTGGTGCAGGAAATGCTGCTGCGTAACCGGGCCCGTCGCGTGCTGGTGGTTTGCCCGGCCCCGCTGACCGGCAAGTGGCGTGTTGAGTTGCAAGAGAAATTCGGCCTGGCTTTCACGGTCCTGGACGCCGCCGCGTTGAAGGCGCTGCGCCGCAGCCACGGCTTGGAAGCGAACCCGTTTTCGGTGTTCCCACGAACGATTGTCAGCCTCCCGTGGCTGCGTACTCCGCGAGTTCAGCGCCTGCTCGATGAGGTGCTGACCCCGAATGCTCAGCACCCCGGGTTCTTCGACATCCTGGTGGTCGACGAGGCGCATCACTGTGCCCCGCCGGCACCGGGTAGCGGTCGACGGTATGCCATCGATAGTTTGCAGACCCGCGCCGTGCGACGAGTGGGTGCCTATGCACAGCACCGGCTGTTCTTGTCGGCAACTCCACATAACGGATATCCGGAGTCGTGGCAGGCATTGCTGGAAATGCTGGACCCGCAACGATTCGCCCGAGGTGCGGAGCCTGATCCACTTGTGGTGCAGCAGGTGATGGTCCGCCGGCTTAAGGACGATTTGAAGCTGCCCGATGGCAGCCGGCGTTTCCCTGGCCGGCTGGCCCGGGCGATCGAGGTCAGCTACACCGACGACGAACGGGCCGGGCATGATCTTTTGCTGGCCTACGCCCACGCCCGGCAACGGATCCCCGGGGCGGCCGGCGTCGGGCGGGCGACCTGATCAGCCTGTTGTTGAAAAAGCGGCTGTTCTCCTCCCCCGCGGCCTTCGCCCTGACGTTGCAGGTGCACCGGGACACCGTTGCAAAGGCTGGAGTACCTGCCATGCAGGAGGAGATGCCGGACTGGCTGGTTGACGCCTTAACGTGGGAGGACGAGTCCGACACCGATGAGGCTGAGCGGGACCTGCTGAACCAGGCCGCCGCCGCGACCGGTGGTGTGGATGAGCGGCAAACCGCCCTGCTCGAAGATCTTTCCCGCTGGGCTGACCGGCGGGCCGAGCCGGCCGACAGTAAGGCCGAGGCGTTGGTCGCCGAGTTGCGGCGACTGTGCCCACCGGGTAGCAGCACACGTGTCATCGTGTTCACCGAGTACCGGGCCACGCAAAATTGGCTGGCCGGCCTGCTGGCTGCCCGCGGCTTGGGTGGTGAGAGGTTGGGATTGTTGTTCGGCGGGATGGATGAGAGCAAGCGAGAGCACCTGAAGGATGCCTTTCAGGCCGCGCCCGACCGGGACCCGCTGCGCATCCTTCTTGCTACTGACTCTGCGAGCGAGGGCATCGACCTGCAAAGGCACTGCCACACGGTGATTCATTACGACATCCCGTTCAACCCCAACCGGCTGGAACAGCGCATCGGCCGCGTCGATCGCTACGGGCAGGACACCGAAGTAGACGTCGTGCACTTCGTCGGGGCCGGATGGCGCACCGCATCTGCCGGCTCCTACGACGGCGACCTGGAGTTTCTGTCCAGGGTGGCCAGGAAAGTCGCAGCAGAACGACGGGACCTCGGTAGCGTGAACCCGGTGTTGGCGGGGGCTGTCGAAGCGCGGATGCTCGGCCGGCCTCTGTTGATCGATCCGCTGGAGGTCAAACCGAAGCTGACGACCAGCGCTTTACGAGCCGAACAGAACCTACGCGAGCAGGCCCAACGACTGCGGGCGCAACTCGAAACCTCTATCGAGCGTTTGCATGTGGCTCCGGCGAATGTCCGTCGGGTGGTTGACACTGCCCTTGCGTTGGCGCAACAGCCGGCCCTGATCGACGGTGCGACAGGGGAGATCGTCCCGCCGGAGCTACGAGCTGGCTGGGAGCGGACGGTCGCTGACCTGCCCGATCCCCTCTCGGGTGTGCCGCGACCGTTGACCTTCGATGCCGACGTGGCCCGTGGCCGCGACGATGTGGTCATGGGCCACCTGGGGCACCCGTTGGTTGCTCAGGCCACTCGTTTGCTCCGTAGCGCCGTCTGGGGTGGCCGCACTGACCTGCACCGGGTCACGGCCGTGCGTTTCACGCCGCCCGCCGATCTGGCGCTCCGTGGCCCGATTGTCATGGTCATCGCAAGGCTGGTCATCGTGGGGGCCGATGGCGGCCGGCTGCACGAGGAGATCGTGCTCGCCGGTCGGGAGCTGCCAACTGTTGGTCGTTCGCGGCGGATCGATTTGCAGCAGAAGGGCTACCAGGAGTTGCGTTCCGCGGTCGAAGCGGCCCTGGAGCCCACCGCCTGCCGGCCGGCACCGGCCGCAGATCGGCAGCGGCTGGCTTCACAGTGGCTGGATCTGACACCACAGTTGGTACAGGACATCAATCTGCGGGCCCAAACACAAAAGGAGGCCCGGGCCGCGGACCTCAGCCGGCAACTGGACCGGGCCCGCACCCACACCGCCGCAGTGTTCGACCAGCTGCGGGCGACGTTGACCGGGGCGTTGGCGCAACCAGATGCTGTCCAACTGGCCTTTGACGACCTGGATCAGGCCGAGCGGCAGCAGTTCGACCGGGATCGCCGGGCTTGGCAGGACCGACTCGACACCCTGGATGACACAAAGACCCGAGAATTGGCGCTGCTGGATCGGCGACACGGCGATGTCCGCGAATTGGTCTTTCCGTTCGCCGTGGTGCTGGCAGTCCCGGACGGGCTATGATGGTGGTTCGGCGGCGGCCGCGGTACAGCGCCGGCGAGGCCGCCCGCCGCCGCCAGTCGTGGCTCGAGCTGATACAGATGTCGGGCCCGTTCCTCACCCTGCCGGTCGCCGACCGGGCCTTTCCCAACGGTCTGCCGGAGATCGCCGCCGTGCATGCCGTGTTGGCCGACGCGTTGGACTGGGCTGATCATCTGCGGCTCGACGCCGACCTACCTGCGTCCATGGCGGAGCCCGTTCCCGAGTACGGCCTGCTACTGCGTCCGGACTTGGGTTTCTACGCCGAGCCGCCGCCTGCCGACGCTGCGGACGAGGAAACCGACGGATCCGATCCGCCGATCCAGGGGCCCTGGCGATTGCTGGGTATGGTCACCGACTGGGGTGCACATCCGTTGGCCCGCACCGTCTCCGACGGCTGGTCAGCGAGCCCGGTGGAACGGTTGGCGGTGCTGCTCCGAGCCAGATCTGTGCCGATCGGGTTGGTCACCGACGGCCGTTGGTGGGCGCTGGTGTGGGCACCACTCGGCGGAACTACCGGCGCCGCCGTCTGGGACGCCAGCCTATGGGGGGAAGAACCCGAATCTTTCCGGGCCTTTGTCGCCCTGTTGTCCCGATCCCGGTTCCTGTCCGTCGCTGCGCAGGACCCCCTGCCCGAGTTGCTCCTGGAGAGCCTGGGCGCGCAGGAAGAAGTCACCGTCACACTGGGCCGGCAGGTCCGCGACGCCGTGGAGCTGCTGCTGGAGACGTTGGATCGGCTCGACGCCGAGAGTGGTGTTCTGAACGGTGTGTCCGACGACGACCTGTACGACGGCGTCGTCACTGTGATGATGCGGCTGGTGTTTCTGCTGTTCGCGGAGGAACGCCGGCTACTACCCAGCGACGACGACATCTACGTCGCTGCCTACAGCATCAGCCGCCTGGTCGAACAACTCGAGGCCGCTGAAGCGATAAGCGGTGCGCAAGCTTTGGAGCACCGCACCGGCGCATGGCACCGCATCCTCGCGGTCAGCCGCGCCCTGCACTCCGGGGTCGCTCACGAGGATCTGCGGCTCCCCGCCTACGGCGGCGGCCTGTTCGACCCCGACCGCTACCCGTGGTTCGAAGGCCGCCGCAGCGCAGGCACTGATCCCAGCGCCCGGCCCCCCGCCGTCGACGACCGGACGGTGCTGCGGCTGCTGCGGGCCGTGCAGTACGTCGAAGTCGGCGGCGAACGGCGCCGACTGACTTTCCGCGCCTTGGACGTCGAGCAACTCGGGTACGTCTACGAAGGCCTCCTCGAACTCGAGGTCCGTACCGCCGCCGAGGTCACCCTGTCGCTGATCCGCCCGGCGGGCTGGCCGAAAGGCAACCCCCCCCGCCGAGGTAAGCCTGGCCGCCGCGCTCGACGAGCTGCAACAGTTCGGTGCCGCCCCGACCAATTGGCTCACCGCCCGCACCAGCTTGTCCGCCGCCCAGTTGGACAAACTGTGGGCCACATCCTTGTCGGTCGACCACCGGACTGGTCTACGACGCGCGGCCGGCGGTGACAACGTCCTGGCCGAGTCGATCGAGCCGTACGCCGCGTTGCTGAGGTGGGATGAGTTGGGCCGCCCGTCGGTGATCCTGCCCGGCCGACGGTTCGTCGCGCCGAGCACCCGACGGGCCAGCACCGGAGCCCATTACACCCCGCGGATCCTCGCGGAAGACATCGCCGGTAACACTCTCGAGCCTTTGGCCTACCGGCCCGGACCTCTGGAAACCGGCGACCGGACCACCTGGCGGATCCGACCCTCCACCGAACTGTTGGATCTGCGGATCGCTGATATCGCCATGGGTTCCGGAGCATTCCTGGTCGCCGCGTGCCGCTACCTGGCCGACCGGCTCGTCGAAGCCTGGGAGGCCGAAGGCCGCCCCGAGGCCCTGCTCGCGGCCCGCCACCACGGACAGGGCCGACTCGCCGCCGACGCCGAAGTCGAACAGGTCGCCCTGGACGCCCGCCGCCTGGTCGCCGAGCACTGCCTGTACGGGGTGGACATCAACCCGCTGGCCGTCGAGATGGCGAAACTGTCCCTATGGCTGGTCACCATGGACCGCGAACGGCCCTTCGGATTTCTCGACGACCGGTTCATTGTCGGTGACAGCCTCCTCGGGCTGGCGTCTCTGGATCAACTCACCACCCTGCACGCCGACCCCGACGGCGGCCCCGCTGTGCTGTCTTACGCCGAAGGATGGGAGGACCAGCTCGCCCAGGCCGCGGACCTGCGCCGGCGGATCACCGCGCAACCGGTCACCACGGGCCGGGACGTCGCCTTCAAAACCAGTCTGCTCGCCGACGCCCTGAGGCTCACCGGTCAGCTGACCGCCGTCGCCGACGCCGTCACCGGCATTGGACTGCAGGCCGCCGCACTACCTGCCAAGAGAGCCGACGCAAAATTCTTGGCCCTCTCGATCTCCGTCGGAAATGTCGCCCCCCACTACGAGACCGGCCTGAGCGAGCACATCGCCAGTGTCCAGGCCGGCCGACCCGCCGGCGTCGTCCCACGCCGTCCGTTGCATTGGCCGCTGGCCTTCCCCGAAGTCTTCGCCGACACAGTGGTCTGCGGGTTCGACGCGATCATCGGCAATCCACCATTCCTCGGCGGACAGAAACTCACCGGCTCTCTGGGCAATGACTATGTCGCCTGGCTGCAACGGTGGGACGGCCGCGGCATCAAAGGCAGCGCCGACCTGGCCGCCCGGTTCGTACTTCGCGCGGAACGCCTGCTCTCACCGCGCGGCCAGCTCGGCTACATCGCCACCAACACCCTGGTCCAAGGCGCCACCCTTCGGGTCGGGCTCGCCGAGGCGTTTCGTCGCGGCATGGAAATCCGTCGCGGCCACTCCAGTCACCCGTGGCCCAGCGACAGCGCCAACCTTGAAATCATCGACCTTTGGGCCAGCCGGGCACCTGTTAGCCCAGAAGCGATTCGCTGGCTCGACGGTGAAGAGGCACCTCAGATTGGCCCCGACCTGGAACCCGTCGGCCGAGTCGACGGACGCCCACAACCACTAGCCGAGAATGAAGGGACAGCATTCATCGGTTCGTACGTCTTAGGTCTCGGATTCACCATGACCGAAGCAGAAGCGAATGCACTGATCCGCAAAGATCCGCGCAACGCGGAAGTTCTGCAGCCCTACGTCATCGGACAAGACCTGAACCAACGCCCGGACTGTTCAGCCAGCCGGTGGATCATCAACTTCAAAGACTGGGCGCTCGAGCAGGCTGCGAACTACCCTGAACCACTTGAGATCGTCGAACGTCTCGTAAAGCCAGAGCGCCGACGTAATAAGGAACCGCGGACCCGAGACAATTGGTGGCTCTATACACGGAGCCGAGGCGAGCTTTACCAAGCTATCGATGGGCTTGAGGTTGTTCTCGGAATATCAAGGGCGGGAAGCGTACTTCTCCCCGTTCGGGTTCCAACCGGACCTGTGTTCTCCGAGGCTACTGTCGTATTTGCCTGCGGCAGCTTCTCTGACTTGGCCGTACTGTCTTCCACTGCCCATGTCATTTGGGCCATTCGGTACACCTCTACTATGCGCACGGACATTCGCTATGCGCCGTCCGACGTCTTTCTGACGCTGCCCCGGCCACCGGCGACGGCGGAACTCGCACACCTCGGTGAGCGGTTGGATACCGAGCGGCGCGCGCTGATGCTGGGCCGAGGTTGGGGTTTGACAACGACGTACAACCACGTCCATGACCCTGTTGACCGGGACCCGGAAATCGTTGCTCTGCGCGATCTGCATACGGAGATCGATGCGGCGGTGATGGCGGCCTACGGCTGGGATCTGGATCTGGAGATCGGGCACCATCCGACCAAGATCGGAATCCGGTGGACGGTGAGCCGCCGAGCCCGGTTCGAGCTGCTCGACCTGCTGCTGGAAGAAAACCATCGCCGGGCCGGATACACAGCGCTCGCGAGCACCTGATTCAGCACTCCGAATCAACCGTTCGAACCGCTCGGACTGATCCTGCGGTTCGTCTGATTCCCGGAACAGTTGTTCATTGCCAAGTCGGTGCGCTGCCGTAGCGTCTACTCGCGATGACAACTGACGCTGCTCCTGCCGCCTTGACGTCCTATGGCGTCCGCGCTGCTCTGGAGGACCTGCTGGAGCGGGACCTACTGGGGCCGCGGGATGGTGAGCGGGAGGAGCTGCCCCCGGGGGTGCCGCCGGCGGAGCGATATTTGGTGGGCCGGTTGGTGCCGCGTACCCGCCCGAGCGAGCCACCGCGGTCCCCGGCCGATGCCGACACCGATGACCCGGACTTGGTGGATCGCGAACTAACCGGCGCCAGCGAGGTGCAGGGCGACGACATCGAGACCGGGCAGGTGATTCGCACCGGCACGATGGCCGCTTCCGCCCTGGGTTTGTCGTTCCGGGTACCGATCGACGTCGAGCGGATCACGGTGACGTCGTCGTGGGGCCGCTACGCCCCCGGCCAGTCCGACATCCATGTCACTGAGCAGGACAAACCGCGGTCGGTGTGGCGCCGCCAACCGGGCGGCGGCACCGTCGAAGTTGACCTGCTGTCCGTCGAGGACGTGCCGATGGTGATCGACCCCGAGCAGGAGGCGGTGGTGCTGCGGGTCACGGTCCGCGTCCGCAAAGGCACCCGGGTCGTCGACCTGGCGTTGATCAACGACCAAGGCATCCCGACCGGCAACCCGGACCTGTCCCGGATCTATCAGAGCGGCCTGACGGTGACGGCGCTCGACGGCGCCGCAGCAATCTTTGTGGGGCACAACGATCCGGAGCTGTCCGAGCGGCCGTCCGCGCACGACAACGAGCGACTGCACCTGGCCCTGCTGTACCGGGGCCAGCGGGAGTACGCCCACGGCCGGCAGTGCGCCGTCGACGCCGACGTTGGACCCGACCAGCTGCGGGCCTGGCGACTTCGCACCACCTGCTTTCCCGCCGCGGACGTCCCGCTGACCGTGGCCGGTTCCACCCGATCGATGCCGGGCCTGATCCTGGACATGGCCCGCCTGGGCAGCCCGGAACTGGCCCGCGATGACCTGATTCGGGCCCTGCAGCCGCTGGCATCCGGATACCGGACCTGGCTCACCGCGCAACGGGACCGCATCGAGGATCCGGAGATCGGGCTGTACGAACCGGCGGGCAGCAACGCCCTTCGTCTGGCCGGCGACCTGGCCGACCGGCTCGACCGGGCCGTCGCACTACTTGGAAGCGACGGCATCGCCCGGGAGGCGTTCCGCTTCGCGAACCAGGCCATGGCTCTGCAACGGGTCCGTAGTGAGGTCACCCGAGCTCGTCTGGCATCACCCGGCAGCAGCCTCGAGGAGATGCTGAGGCGATTCGACGTGCCGGAGCAACGCAGCTGGCGTCCCTTCCAACTCGCCTTCGTGCTGCTGTGCCTACCGGGCCTGACCGACCCGCAGCACCCCGATGCCCACCGCGACGAGATCGGCCAGGCGCAGCTGCTTTTCTTCCCCACCGGCGGCGGGAAAACCGAGGCCTACCTCGGCTTGACCGCATTCACCCTGGCGCTGCGGCGGCTCCAGGGAGTGGTGGGCAGCGGAGCCGATGCCCGCGACGGCACCCAGGGCGTCGCAGTGCTGATGCGATACACCCTGCGACTCTTGACGGCCCAACAGTTCCAGCGGGCGGCGGCGTTGATCTGCGCATGTGAAGAACTCCGCCGCGAACGGCTCGCATCCGGCGACGGACGGTGGGGCAGCATCCCGTTCCGGATCGGATTGTGGGTGGGCAGTTCGGTGACACCCAACGACTTCCTCGAAGCGCAACGCTCAGTGGAGGACAGCCGCGGCGTCAACGACGCACTGGGCGGGCCGCTCCAACTGGCCGCCTGCCCGTGGTGCGGCGCCCGGCTATCGGCTGGGCGGGACCTGCATGCCGACGACAAACGCCGCCGGGTTCTGCTCTTTTGTTCCGACCCGGAGGGCAACTGTGTCTTCACCCGCCGGCGCTCCCCCGATGAAGGCTTACCGGTGTTGGTCACCGACGAGGAGATCTACCGGCTCACCCCGGCGTTAGTGATCGGCACGGTCGACAAATTCGCGCAGCTGCCGTGGAAAGCGGCCACCAGCAGCTTGTTCGGCACCGTGGACCGCCGCTGTCCCCGCCACGGCTGGATGAACCCGGACGCGACGTGGTGCACCGGCCGTCACCCCCGCAATGGCAGCCTGCCGGCGACCACGCAGCAGCCGGCGATGCGGCTGCGCCCGCCGGACCTGATCATCCAGGATGAGCTGCACTTGATCTCCGATGCCCTGGGTTCCATGGTCGGTCTGTACGAGACGGCCATCGACACCTTGTGCAGCCGCGTGCAAGCCGGACAGCTGGTCCGGCCCGTCCTGGTCGCCTCGACCGCCACCGTGCGACGGGCCCGCGATCAGGTCGAGCAGGTCTTCGCCCGCGACCTGGCCATTTTCCCGCCGCAGGTCCTCGACGCCGGTGAAACGTTCTTCTCCACCGTGACACCACCTACCGCCGCCACACCCAGCCGCCGATACCGGGGCATCTGCGCCACGGGTGAACGGTTCAAAGCGATCGAGATTCGAGTCGCAGCAGCAATTCTGGAACACACCCAGTACCTGTATGACCGACACGGCGCCGCCGCCGACCCCTACATGACCCTGGTTGACTACTTCACCTCCACCCGGGAACTCGCCGGAATGCGCCGGCTGGTCGAAGACGACATCGCCGACCGGCTCGCATCGCTGTCGGTCGGCACCCGCCGGCGCCGGCCCACCGTCAGCGAGCTGACCAGCCGGATGCCCAGCAGCAGAATCGCGACCACTCTGGCCGACCTGGAGCGGCCATTCGACCCGCGGCTGGACACCAGCGCGGCCCTGCAGGCTTTGCGTGGCCCCGACGGCGACGCCATGCGAGCCGAAATGCGGGACCGCGTCCCTGCCTTGGACGTGCTGCTGGCAACGTCGATGCTGCAGGTCGGAGTCGACGTCCAACGCCTCGGGCTCATGCTGGTCACCGGCCAACCCAAAAGCACCGCAGAATACATCCAGGCCACCTCCCGGGTCGGCCGAGCCCGGAACCGACCCGGCCTGGTCATCACCCTCTACCAATGGAGCCGGCCCCGGGACCTCGCCCACTACGAAAGTTTCGCCTACGACCACGCCACTTTCGGCATGCGAGTAGAAGGTTTGACGACCACACCGTTCAGCGACCGAGCATTGGACCGCGGCCTGAGCGGTGTCCTGGCGGCCGCCGTCCGGCAGGCCGACACAGCAGCGTTGCCCAACACCGCCGCCGGCGTTGTCTCCCTCACCGGGCCTGCCGCCACCGCGTTCCTGGCCGCGTTCACCAGCCGAGCCGCCCGGGTGACCCACGACCAGGACCAGGTAAAGCTCGTTCACGATGAGGTCCGGAAGCGGTTGGACAGCTGGCACCACCTGCGGAACCATCTGCAAACCGGGATCCTGGGATACACCGCAGGCGCCGACATCACCGGGCTGCTGAGCAAACCCGACGCCGGGGTATGGGAACAGTGGACAGCCCCGATGAGCCTGCGCGAAGTCGAACCCGAAGTGCTGTTTCAACTAGACCGCCGCGACAACAGCACCGACGACGCCCCGAACTGGACCTACGACCGATCACAGGAGAATCCTGGATGAGCCTCCCTACCACCCGGAACGCGAACGCCGCCCTCAAAGGTCAACCCACCCGCGTCGGCGGGGCCCGCCCCAGCCACCTCATCACCACAGCCGGCGTCGGTGCCGTCGTCGACCTACCCGGCATGAGCGTCATCGTGAGGGGCACCGACGTCTGGAGCCTCGAACGGGCCGAAGCGATCGCCGAGCCGCGGCTGCTGGAAAAGGTCCGGGCCACCCTGGGACCTCAAGTCCGAGCGCTGCGCACCGCGCCATGGGACCCCCAGGACAACGACGACCCTTGGACTCGTACCGGAGTGCCCGTCTCCCCGTTCCCTCGTTGGCTGCGGTGCCCTCGTTGCCACCGGCTAGGCCCCCTCGACCCGCCGGGCCAATTCGAATTCATCCACCGCAGCGGCCGTCGTCCTGATCTGGCCAAATGGGTGCACGCCACCTGTCAGCAACAAGCTCAGGTCCGCGACCAACGCAAACGCGCGTGCCTGCCCGCGCGGTTTCTCGTGGTCTGCGAATCAGGGCACCTCGATGAATTCCCGTACGTCGACTTCGTGCATCACGGCAAGGAACCGTGCCCGGGTCCGAGACTGACCATGCGGGACAGCTCCAGCACCCTGGGACCCCGGGTGACGGTGCGCTGCCTAGAATGCTCCGCCTCCCGCAACATCGCCGACGCTGCAGGTCACGACGGATGGGAGAGCCTGCCGACCTGCCGCGGCCGACACCCTCACCTGCATCGTTTCGAGCCGTGCGGCCGGCAACTCAAACTCATGGTGCTCGGCGCATCCAACCTGTGGTTCAGCGTCACCGCCAGCGCCCTGCATTTACCGCACGAACAGACCACCACCGACCTGGTCACAGCACACTGGGATCTGCTCGAAGATCTCCCGACGATCAAGGTCCTGCAGCAGTTCATCGATCGAGTCCCCGAACTACGCGCCCTGCGGGACACCCCGATCGAAGAGGTATGGGCCGCGGTCGAAAACCTCCGCGCCGCAGAACAACCGGCCGGCGAAGAACCAGAAGCGGATCTGCTGCAAGCCGAATGGCGGCTGTTCTCCCGGCCTACCACCGATCGACAGGACGACGACTTCCGTGCGGTCCCGACCCGAAATCCGACCGGATACGAAAACCTCATCGACCAGGTCGTACTGGTCAGCCGCCTTCGAGAAGTACAGGCGCTACTAGGCTTCACCCGACTGACCGCACCGGATCGCCGTGAGCTCGACCCGGTCAATCGTTTAGGTCTTGGACGCAACGCTGCCACCTGGGTACCGGCATTCGAGCAACGCGGTGAGGGCGTCTTCTTGCAACTCCATGAGGACAAAGTTCACGAGTGGGAAACCCGAGTGGCGGACCACCCACGTATCCAATCGCTCAAACAGGCTTTTGTGCGGTGGTCGGCCAACCGTGACCGGCCGGTCGACCACAGCTTCCCGGTGGCGCGCTTCCTGCTGCTTCACACCTTGAGTCACCTGCTCATCCGGCAGGTAGCACTCGAATGCGGCTACGGCTCGTCCAGCATCCGGGAACGGCTCTACGTCGGCACCGCGACCGAACCAGCCGCTGGCATCCTGTTGTCCACCGCCGCCAGTGACAGCGAAGGCACTCTCGGCGGGCTCGTCGCCCTCGGCAAACCCCAGCTCCTCAAACGCCTCCTCGACCAGGCGCATGAAGACGCCGCTCGATGTTCCTCGGATCCGCTGTGCGCAGAGCACGTACCGGTCGACCCGTCCGAGACCCTGCACTGTGCCGCATGCCACGCCTGTCTATTCGCATCCGAAACGAGCTGTGAATCGAACAACCGGTGGCTCGACCGGGCAGTCCTCATCGACCTCACTGGTGACCGGCTGGCGTTCCTGTCGTGAACAACCCCGCTGTCCATCTCGCGGTCACCATCAGCCGGACATTGCCTACCTATGACCTTCAACTGATCGCCGAGGCAGTCCGCGGCGGCCCCGGCGCCCTCCAAAAGTTGGTAGCGAACACCGCCGGCATTCCTCTACGAACGGCCTGCACCCAGATCCTCGCGGCAAAGCTATCCGGCGATGACTATCACCTGGTCGCTGGCGCTTTGCTAGCGACAATGGAACCTGATCCGCGCAAAGCCGCCATAGATGTGGTCTGGACCGGCCCGGACGCCGGCGTCACCACAAGTCGGTTGACCTCCGCCGTCGTAGTCGAGCTCATCGAACAGGCCCGAACTGATGTGCTACTCGTCGGTTACGCCGTCCACACGGAGCCCACCGTTGCCGCTGCGCTCCACGCGGCCCGCAATCACGGCGCGAACATCACGCTCCTGTTCGAACGGCACCTGGATAACCCGGCCTTCCATGGCACCGGGGACGCATTCCCGGGGCTTGACGCCGCGCGCCTGTGCTGGCCAGGTGCGGCCAGACCCACCGGAGCGTCTCTGCACGCGAAAATATTGGTTGTCGACGGACGGTCAGCGCTGATCGGTAGCGCCAACCTGACAGGCGCCGCGTTTGAGAGGAATCTCGAATGCGGACTGCTGATCACCGGCGGTCCAGTGCCAGCCAAAATTCGCACACATCTCCATCGGCTCGCGGAACTGAGAATAGTGCAGCCGGTGATGGTTCAAGACCTGAACTAAGCCCGCCGCACGGGAAATGCTCTAGGCGAGGGAGGCGCCAAACTATCCGATACGCACGCTTCCGGCGGTTTGTCCGCACAGATGTGGCCGTAGATCGTCGTCGGGCGGCGGGCTCTGCTCCTGGCAGCCACTCAAAGGGAGTTGAGGTACTCCACGAGATCGACTAGCCGGATTTTGGTACCGTTGCCCACGCGGGTTCGACCCTTACGCCACTCGACGGTTGCTTGACCGATACGTAGATTGCCGACGTGCTTGCCTTCGTTGTCAGCGATCTTGAGGACGATGCCGTTGTTACCCAGCTCGATCGTAACTTCTTCCATGTCCAGCTTGACCTGCATCTTTGGCCATCCATTTCTTCGGGTTCGGCTGCGGCCACGGACTTGTGGTGCAGCGCCCTGCAAATAATCCCATCTGAGTTTGTCTGTACGCCGCAAGAACGTTCCACTTCCAGGTGACGTCGCTTCCACCTGCAGACACGTCACTGGGCTCCACGATCAAGGGTCGCAGCCCGATGCGAGACCATCCAGTTGCCGACGAAGTCGACCCCACTGTCGATCCAGATCCTGCCTCTAGCCACGAACAAGGCCCACTCCCTGCTTGCCGACAGATGCGACGACGTCCTCGACTGTAAGCTCCATCTGACGACGCGCAGCGAGATCAGAGAGCGGACCTACGTGGCTCCCATAGATTGGATTCGAGCAGGGTCAGGTTTCAAAGCCCGATCTCCGGATGAACTAATGCTTGCTCTTGCCCGCATCGGAACGTTGAACCGGACGAAACGATTTGTGTGGCGAGGCGCAGCCGATCACCAGTGGCGGCTCGCCCCGTCCCTGGTGCGTGATTTCGTAACCGAAACAGGCGCACTACCCCGCGAACTGGACATCCGTCGCCGCGAGTTAGCGTCCGTCGACGAGGCTCGGGCCTGGGGTCTAGCGCGGGAAATTGGCGATCTAGCGACGGACTTACACATGCTTGCGTTGCTCCAACACCATGGTGTTCACACACGGCTGCTAGACGTCACACCCAATCCCATGACAGCCCTTTGGTTCGCATGTCAGAACGCACCGCCCGGCCAACAGGCCGGAGTGCTGTTCGCCTTCGACGTAACGGATGCACCGACGTACTCAACGATCAACGATCATCCGACGAATGGCTCGATCGCAGATCCTCACGGCTGGACTTTGCGAGCCGCACTGTCCAAGTCAGCTGCAAGTGCTCGGCCGTTTTTAGTTTCTCCAGCCTTACCTGATTCGAGGATGCGTGCTCAAGAGGGCCTCTTCATTGCATCAGCGGTGCCATACAAGCCGGGGCTTCCGGGAGTAGACGGACTCACGTTGGCATCGTCGACAACCGTGGGTGTGGAACGTCTGCACACCCTCTTCACTGAGCCCAGTCGTACCCAGGGACGACCTTTGTCAGTCCCGTTCTGCGCCATCATCATCCCGCGTCCGGTGAAAGAGAAGATGCGTGATCATCTGGCCGCTACATACAACCGCACCGAACGATCGCTGTTCCCGGACATTGCTGGTTTCCGCGAGGCGTGGAATAGCAAGCGAATCGATGTAACTGAACGAGAAGACGTTATCGAAGCGCAACTCGATGTCGATGCCCGGACCTAACTGACCCACGTGCATTAGGCTGCGCGCCGGGCCATTTTGGGATCGCGGGGAGGCCTCGAAACGTCGTGTTCTGAGATAAGTCAGCGGCGATCTGATCAGCCGGGACTGAAGAACGGTCCTGTTTCGATCATGATGTCTGTCTCATGCCGCCGGCGGTATCGGTGCGGATGTGGCGGTACACGGTCATCGGGGTGACGCCGCACGATGTGGCGATCTCGGCCATGGTGAACTGGCGGGCGTTGTACATCCGTTGCGCCTTGCCGATCAGCTCCGCGGTCATCTTCGGCTTGCGGCCACCCTGCCGGCCGCGGCTGCGAGCGGCGATCAGACCGGCCTGCGTTCGCTCGCGGATCAACGCCGCCTCATAGTCGGCCATCAATGCAAACATCCCGAACACCAGCTTCCCGTGGGCCGTAGTGGTGTCCACGATGCCGTTGGTCAACGACTGCACTCCCACTCCCCTGGCTTCCAAGGTCGTGACGATGTCGATCAGGTCCCGTAAGTTCCGCCCGAGTCGGTCGATCTTCCAGATGACCAGAGTGTCGCCGGGTCGCAGATCCTCGAGGCAGCGGATCCACTGCGGCCGGTCGACCTTGGTTCCGGTGGCGGTGTCCGTATAGACCTTCAGACACCCGGCGGCGCTCAGCGCGTCCAGCTGCATCTCTGGGTTCTGGTCCGCGGTGCTGACCCTGGCGTAGCCGATTTTGTCTCCCACAGAACAGGACCCTATCGAAAGTCAGTGACGTCGCACTGTTTCGTTTGGGTGATTGTGGTATGTGATTGCGATAGACCCCGCCAGGCGTGACAAGGAAGTGCACGCTGTCACCGGTTCGGGTCCATCACAGACGGTCGTTTGCGATAGACCCCGCCTTGCAGCGATCTCGATCGACCTCGGCGGTTGTTGACCGTCACGGTGCCTGACGATGAAATCGCCACTCTTGCTGCCGACGATGTCGGCGCGGCGATCGGCAGGGGTGATGCCATCGGCAGCCCTGTTCGAGGTTTGGCCGCGGTGGTCTGTCTGGCGATGGAGATCTCCGACGCGGCGACGCTGTGTGACGGGTGCAATCAGTTGGCCCTTGGCTGGGAGGCCTGAAACCGGGGTTACGACCCGGGCGTGGTCGTCCCGTAGGTGGTACCTCTGCGGGAATTTTCACCGGACGGGTGTCGCGGGACGGTCCGGCCACCTGCAGCGCGGCCACCTGCGTCGTTCCCGTAGGGGGTTCGGCTTGCGAAACGGCGCGGACCCCAATTTGGTCGTCGGGTATCGGTCAATGGCGCCCGCAAATACCGACCGTGGCGGCCGTCAGCGGGGGCATCGTGAGTGGCTGTCCGCCGAAAGGCAGTTC
>JAABUV010004681.1_pt1 | contig 16165 bp, 16 predicted proteins | sample 5559971 | NCBI WGS metagenome assembly JAABUV01 (sample SAMN10711881, study PRJNA513362) | rock metagenome | isolation source: Antarctica rocks | place: Antarctica: Victoria Land, Knobhead nord | collected 2015-12-19
CCCGGAGCTGGCGCGCGAGTATCGCGAGTTCTGTGAGTGCATGGTATGGCGCTCCGACACGCCGCGCATGCCGCTCACGCGCCTGATCGCCTGAGCCGCTGGCTGCTGTGTGGTTCACCCGCGGTGTGAGGGCAGGCAGTGTATGCGGTGACCTGTGAGAGCCTGAGGACGTGCATGGCCGAGGCTAAGGTAGCGGGGGAGCTGCGAGCAGCTCCAGAAGTTTTGGCACATCTAGCACACCTGCTTCGGGCTTTATGGCTTGCATAAAAGGTACTTGGTGAACTGCGCATGCTTGAGGGTGGTGCAATAAATCAAGTGCGTGCGCTGTGAAGCTTGGCAATATGTCATGACGTTATGCAGAATCACAGCAACATTGGCATGCGTCTGGAAGAGCACGGCCGCGTACGACAAGCTGGATATACACACAGCAGTCTTTGTACAGGGCGCAGCAAAAAGACTGCTGTCAATCTCCTGGGCAAGGCTGACTCAGTAACCCTGCACTCATTCACCCTGTGCCACCCTAATGGAACTGCTACCCGAGGAAAGCGGAGCGCTGTCCCTCGTTTGAAGCTTCCTGTTCCCCGAAAACAAACAGCAAAGACGGGAGCGCCCAGAAGCAGGCAAAAGCTTATCTTCAGGCTTCGCAGCAGTCCCCTGTGAGCTGTTATGGCGAGCGCTATGCTGCAAGCACCAGCCGCTGCCGGCCTAAGGTCCAAGCATGCAGCGCACTGCAGTGCGCCAGGAGTGACAGGCTGCCCTGCCAGCAGCATGCCGGCCAGGAGGAAGGTTCTGGGATCACCTGCGCACCTTGCCGGCGCGTTGCCAAAGCTATCCAAGACTGTATGCCTGGCAACAGCTGCACTGCGTGCTCTGTGTGCTGTCAGATGTTGTGAGCGTTGCACTGTGCCTTGGGAGCCTGGGTTGTGCTACACACTTGAGTGTGTGCATTGCACTGTACCTGGAGCCTGGCTTGTGCCTGGAGCCTGGTGCCATGTCACTGCTGCGGCGCAACAGTGCCTCTACTTGGCGCAGGCACGCCGCTGTCCATGCGCCAGCGCGCACCCGCTGCCGCGCCGCGCGCCAGCGGCCGGAGCGCGCTCGCTGTGCAGGCCAACCTGTTCGGGCGCCTGACGCGGGTCGCGCGCTCGTACACGTTCTTCTACGGCGACTCAGCAGGTGCTTGCTGCGGCATGAAAGACACCCATATGTTCCACAGTGTGGCACGCATTGAGAGAGTGTCACTGATTGCCCAAGCAGCCAGGCAGTGACTGTTCGGCGTGGAAGACACCCACATGTTCCACAGCGTGGCTCTCAGTGACGGAGTGTCACTGCTTGCCCAAGCAGCCAAGCAGTTATTGAGCTAGCAGACTCAGCAAGGCGCATGTCGGCCAGCCACCAGCTGTTGCTAAGTTAACGTGCAAGCAGATGCTGAGGCACCTGCTCTTGCTCAAGTATGTACAAGCAGACGCTGAGCCGCAACCTCGTGTCCTGCGCTGCGTAGTGCGCGAGCTTGAGGACCCGCGCAAGATGCTGGACCAGGCGGTGGCGGACATGCAGGCCGACCTCATAAAGATGCGCCAGGCTGCCGCACAGGCGCGCTCACAGAGCCCAGGCTTACCGTCAGGTCTGCCTGCTGTCTCTTGTCGTGGAGAGGCCGAGCTCAACACGGCGCCCCTCTTGTTGCGTGCGTGACGGGAAGCAACAGCGTGTATGCCACCTGATGGACACAGGAGCCTGCGGCCTGCCTTCGCCCGGCTGTGCCGCGCCGGGCTTGACGCCTGCATGCGGCCCCGGGCGCAGATCGTCGCGACGCAGCGGCTGATGGAGAACCGCCAGCGCGGCGCGGCCAGCGCGGCGGACGAGTGGCAGCGGCGCGCCGAGCTGGCGCTGCGCGCCGGCGACGAGGACCTGGCGCGCGCCGCGCTGACGCGCCGCAAGAGCTACCAGGTGCTTCTGGGCCCCGGCTGCTCATTATTTTTTGTGATGGTGTTTTTAAATATTGGTGTCTGGCGGGGTGCTTGGCGCATGATCGTGGAAGCAGGTCCGGCTGCAAGGCGGCAAGTGCGTGAAATGCATGCAGCAGCTCAGCTGCGAGCTGCAGATGGGTGTTAGTGTGTCCTTGTCAGTGGCGCACCTTCACATTCATTTGAGGGCTGTCATGACATGCGGGCATGCATGGCAGAAGCAACATGACGCGGGGACCTGCAAAAAATACAGCAGCATTCGCTGCGCCTGAGCATGCTCGCCTCGCAAGCACTCATGGTGCCTGCGCCGCTTGGGGCGGCAGACGGCGGCAGACTCGCTCAGCAAGCAGCTGGAGCCGCACACCAAGGCGTCTGAGGCGCTCTTCGGCAGCATCCGTGCGCTGGAGGCCAAGGTAGCCGAGGCGCTGTCCAAGAAGGAGACGCTCAAGGCGCGCGCGGCGTCGGCGCAGGTGAGCCCCCCAACCTCACCCTACCGTGACCCCCCGCCTCCCTCCCCGGCGGCTGGAGGCCAAGGTAGCCGAGGCGCTGTCCAAGAAGGAGACGCTGAAGGCACGCGCCGCATTGGCGCAGGTGGCGCCCCCCGTCGCCGCCGCCCGCCTTGCTTCTGCTAGCGAGCTGGCCATTCCTCTTTCGCACGGCACACCTGGAAGTGCTCTCCGAAACATGCATGACATACTTTCCGGACTTGGAGTATTTCTCTGTTTTCACATTGTCACTGACGATAAGCAACCTACTGATACTTTCACATCCTCACCCAGGTGCCTCACAGTACAATAGCTATTAGGCGTCGTCCAAAAAACAGCGTCATTACTTGCACATGCATGGCGGCCAAGCACTCACAGTGATGCCTGCCGCGCGCGCCCGGCAGGCGACTAAGATGCTGAACGAGGAGGTCGCCGGCCTGGTGAGCGGGCTGCGCTCCACCAGCGGGTCCTCGCTGGCGGCGTTCGGGCGCATGGAGGAGCGCGTGCTGGCCATGGAGGCCGAGGCGGAGGCCAGCAGCCAGCTCGGCGGGGTGCGCGCGCCCGCACGCGCCCGGGTAATGACGCACAGTTTGGTTGCAAAGATAGGTGGCAATGGTTGCAATTTGTTTGCAAAAATGCATGGCAGCGGCTAACCGCGCCGCGCGCGCAGGTGAGCAGACCAGCACAGGGTGGGTGGTCGGCGCAGCACGGGCGGTAAACAGGGGTGGAGGCGCGCGCAGGTGGCCAGCAGCGACTCGTTGGAGGGTCGCTTCGCGCTGCTGGAGGGCTCCTCCGTGGACGATGAGCTGCTCAAGCTCAAGACGGACCTGCTCGCGGCTGGCAAGCCGCTGCCGCCGCCGCGCGCGGCCGCTTCGCCGCTGCGCTCCTTTGAAACGCTCGGCAGCTACAACAACGTGGACATCGTGTGGCCGTGAGTGTGCTTTGCAGCCACCGTGGCCGCCCGGGCGCATGCTGCGCGCTGGAGCATGCGCCCATGCTGCGCTGGTCTGCGCGCGCCGTGCAGGCTAGTGTGGGCGCGCGGCCTTGGCAAGTGGGGCCGTGCTCATGCGGCTAGCATACTGTCCGGCCGGATGGTTGTGCGCATGTGAGCTCTGCATGTAACATGTGCATTAGAAGTGGAAGTCCTGCATAGCTTTTGCCCGCACTGCGTTCCCTGTCAACATGTGTGTAGAAGGCTTCATGTGTGTGACTAGTTGGACTCTGTATGTTGTATGCTAGAGTGCACCGCTTTTGCAGTGCCTTGCTGTAGTAGGAGTGCGGTACCTTTCTTGATGACTTCTACCCGCACGTGAAGGCACAGCGTTTGATACATGGCGCATGTATCGGCCAGACACAGAAGAGCTGGCAGGGTTGCTTGTGCACCTGCAAGACACCCTTCATCCCAGGCCTCCCGTAAAGAATACCAGGCTCATCGCCGGGCGTCTTGAATTTCTGCAAGCCCATCTGCGATCCCACACCAGAGGCCGCACAACCACCACAGCGGCACGCATAAGCAGCAGCGCCGGCGCTTGTGCTATCTCAACCCACGCCTGAGGCCCACAGTGTGCACGGGAGAGCTTGAGTCTTGGTTTGCTCCAGAGTTCAAAGGCACGGCCAAACGCATGCCCGCCCCGTCCGCTGACCGCACGACCTCTCCCTACCAGCGGCGTACTTGAGGCATGCCCTCGCTCGTAGTTGCCTGAGCCTGCGTTGTCAGCAAGGCCATTGAAAAGAAAATTGCACCCTCAACTTAGACATCCCCTGTCATTGCTCTACCTAGCCTGTCTCGTGAATGGGTACAACCTTCTTTGACACCCTCTGGCCTCTACCTTGCGCAAAGCCCTGGCCACACCTCTTGGCAGGCGCGGCCCCTGCCAACAGCGCCAGGACAGAATGCCCAATTAGCCGGGGTCGCTCCGGATTGTCCGGCAGCAGGCCCCAGGGGCATAGCTGCCATGCTGAGGTCTACGTGACGCGGGCTGCTGCTGCGTGGCCAGCAGCACCCAGTCTGGCTTCAGTGCCGGCGCTTGCCGCATGCCCGTGCCCTTACCACACACGCCACCTGGCTCGCATGCCAAGCATTCCAGAGTGACCGCGCCTCAGCCCAGCGGCTCTGCTCGGTTCTATGCGAACGCCCCCATTCACCCGCACCCATGGGCTCATGAACGTTCTGAACAAAACACGCCCTCTTTGTCACCTACCCGCATGACACAGCCACAGTGGGGATACGCCTAGGCAGGCGCGCGCGCAGGCTGCTCCCATCAGAGCGTAAACACAACCCATCAAGGCTCCAAAGAACACTTCTGGCAGAGCCCAGCACATGACATGCTCCGCATAAACATGTACCTGTGTTGCATGCATGCATGCACCCTGGGGTGGCCTGGTGTGCTCCTGGCCCTGGCATGACTATGGAGCCTGTATGGACAGAGCGCATATCCTACCCTACCCCTAGCCATGCAAGGCAATGCTCCTGCAAGTTGCTGCCAGTCCAACCGCGTCCCCATCAGCAGGGAGTCTGAACCCCACGTCCTGTCTCAGCACGCGCACCTGGATGCAGATTCTGCCTCGCATAGCCTACCTGTGTCCCCCCCTCCCCCGTGCTAACCCTGCTTCCACCTTCAAACCTGCCCCCCCTCACCCTTCTCTTCCCCTCATGTTGCCAACAGAAGCCAGGACCCATGCCTGCCTAGGGCGCGGGCAGGTAAACGCGCTGGCCGCTGCGCATGCACAGCGCCAGGCGCCCCGCATGTACCAGGCACTGCACCAGTGCGGTCGTGCGCGCCTGCCCCAGCCCCAGCGCGTCCAGGTTGTCCTGCGTCATGCCTGCGCGCGCGCCTGGTTTAGGGGGTATTCTTGGCATGGGTATGGGTATATTTGCGATGTGCGACGCTTGTGCGTCACGCCTGCTTGCGCAAATCTCAGGAATGCGCGGCGCCAGACTTGAGAATCGAGCCTGGGCGCGCAGATGAGAGCAAGGAGTGCAAGGGTTGGGACCCCCGACCTACGGCATGCGCAACCGCTGCCAGGGGGAGACGTGCGCATGCTTGCATTGCCCGTGAGGCTGCCCTACTGCACATGACGGTGCCGCCAGTGCAGCCCCTGCACCAGGACTAGGTTTTGAAGACCACACACAATGATCTGGATGCACAGGGACATCGACACGTCCACACACTGTAGCAGCCATGCCTCATGCGCGCAAGCTCGCATGGCCTGTAAGCGGAGGCCCGGCAGCAACATGGGCAGCACCGGCAGCCTCGCCCGCCGCGCTGTTTGGACCGCCGGCCGCCCGGCGCGCGCCAAGCAGGCGCCCCAAAGCCACAGCGGCCGCGTTCACAGTGTCCAGTGTCAGCTGCCGCGACAGCCGCAGCGGCAGGGTCGCAAACTCCTGCACGCCGCCGGGCAGAGTTGTCAATCTCACATTTGCACGTCTTTTTCCGGGTACAACATGAGAGCGCAGGGCCCTGCACTCTGATGCACTGGAATGTCAAGACAGGCTTCGCGTTGGAGTGTGTCTGTTAGGGACAGTCCGAGGTAGCATGTATTGATTTTGAATGCAAGTCATGAAGTGCAGAGCACCTCAGGCTGGAGCAGGGCTATCGCGGCGGGCTCCCCGGCGGCGAAGCCGGCCGCCGACGCGTCCAGCGCGGCGGGCAGCGCAGGGCCCGGAACGGGGGCCTGGGCGGCGGCCGGCGGCTGAGCGGCCGCCGCCTGCGCCAGACCCGCGGCCGCCGCGTCCGCCGCAGCGACCACTGGGTGCCAGAAGCCCCCCGCGCCCGCTTCCCCACCGGTCCCGGTCGGGCCGCCGCCCGCCGGCCAGGCGCCGAGCTGGGCGCCGGGGTGCGCGGGCGCGGTTACGGGCGCCGAGGCGGGCGGCAGGTCGTGCATGTATGCTGCGTCAGAGCTGGCGCGCGCGCCGATCACGCCAAACGCGTTGCCCGGCGGCGCGGCGCGCGGGTCGCCCGAGCGCGCGCCCAGCAGTGCCCGGCCGCCGCCGCCGCCGGCCAGGGTGGGGTCCGGCACGGGGCTCCCTGCCCCGCTGGCCAGCGGCATCACGGCCATCGGCGCGGCGCCGGCCGCCGCAATTGCAAAGGGGCTGCTGGGCACGGCGATGCAAGCGGACGGCAGCGGCGGCCGGGGCGCGAGGCTGGGGTGCGGCGCCTGCGGCGGCGGTCGCGGCGGCGCGACGGCGTACTGGCCGCACAGCGGCGGCGGCGCGGCGCCCCCGGGCTCGGCAGGCCGGCTGCCGCTGGCGGCGAAGAATGAAAAGCTGGATGTCGGCGGAGCGGGGCTGGCGCTGCGGGGCAGCTCGAAGGACGCGTGCCGCGCGTGCGCGCCTGCGGGGCGCAGCCGCACCCGTATGTGCGCACATGCAAGCCCACACACCCATGCGGACTACCGCCGCACGACTCCCGGTCGATGAACGGCCCTTTGACGCGCGGCATGTGATGTGCTTCACGTGTGCCGCGCGTCCACGGGCGCATGATACGCAGACACGAGTCGCGCCAAGCCCGGGCGCGTTGATACCAAGGGAGCACTGAAGCTTGCGTCTGCCAAAACCGTGCATCTTGCATGGACATGCAGTGGGCTGTGTACACAGGCAGCTTGGCAGTTTCGGGGGTGGTAGTCAGCATGGGTGACGCCGCAGCGCCAGGGGGGGCAGCCACCCCGGAGGCTTGCATGGGCGCACCCTGCGGGCTGTGGCCTAGAGCCTGCCGCGCAGCCTCGCCGCCAAGCGCGTGCGGCAGGCCAGAGCCAGGGCTGGGGCTCAGCGCGAGGCCGCCGCCGGCGGAGTGCGCCGCGCGCAGCAGCTCAGCGGTGGTGGGCGGCCGCACGGGGTGCACGCCGGGGTAGGGCGGCGTGCAGGCGCCGGCGCCGCCCGGCGAGCCGTAGAGTGGCGGCGGGTACAGCGCGTCCACCGGCGCGCTGAACGCGTTGGCCAGCAGCGCCGGCGGCCTGCCCGCCGCGGCGGCCTCCGTGCTGAACAGGCGCGAGCAGCTGCTTGAGCGTTCCGGGCGGGCTCAACAATAAAGCAGGCTAGAGCTCTGGGTGCAGCATGTGCGAGGGATGCACTGTTGGGGACTCGCAGCATGACATGCGAGGCCACAGAGCTGCCCAAGAGACCACAGAGCTGCCTGAGGAATCCAGTGCGCATATGCGTACGTCGCGCCATGTACCATGGCCGGGCTACACTTACAGGGCGGGCTTCGAAAGCGCGCGCCACACCGCGCGTGCAGCATCTCGCGCCGCAGCTCCAGCGTGCTCTCGTCGCCGAGCGCGCCGCTTATGCTGCGCGCGGCCGCCCAGCCGCCGCCGCCGCCATGGTCGCCAGCGTAGCCGCCCGCGAGCGCGGGCGCGGGCGAGCTGCGGCGGCGCTGCGGGCTGCCGTAGAGGCTGCCGCCGCCGCCGCCGCCGCCCCCGCCGCCCCAGGGCCCGCCCTCATAGCCGAGCGAGCCGGGCGGCGAGGCGCCGCCAGGGGAACCCCACCCGACCGGTGAGTCCACCCCATGCATGGCCTCCAAGCCCTGCAGCGCGAACGGCGACGGGCGCGCAAATGGCGTGTCCATGCATGCGTCGCCGCCGGGCGGGCCCTGGCGCCCCGCACGGCCGCACAAGTTCACACGCTTACGCTTGTAGCTGACAGAGGCATGCGCGAGAGCAAAGTGCGTGGCTGCACAGCCCATGGGGCGGTCGCCGCTGGGTCGCGAGGCACGAGGGGCCACAGCTGCTCAGGGGCGATGCAGGCGGGGTGTGTGTGACCAGCACCCGAGAGAGAGCTGCGGCCAGGCCGGAGGCGCTGCAGGAGTTGCATGGCGCCCCACGCAGCCAGGTGCTGCGCACACAACAGCGCCTGGCACGCGGCGTGCGCCCGCTACAGGTGTAGGGTTGAGAACTCTAACCATGTACATTAACCCTATCTCGCGCGGCGCGCCTGCTTGCAGTGCCGGCGGTGGTATGCGTCTGGGTGCGCGGGGGCCTTGTACGCGGCCGGCGCGCCGGCGGGCTTGCGCACGCCCATGCCGGCCGCCTGCATCTCCGCGCGCACCGCGCGCGCGGCCTCCAGGTCGCCCGCGCGCTCAAACCCTGCGCTTTGCGCGCCACGCGAGGCACTCAGCTGAGGAGGGGAACACGCTGTATTGTCGATGCGCACGGCCCTGGGAACGCCCGCGCACCTCCAACCCTGCGCATGCGAGCCGGAGCGGTCCCTTTTGAGAGTGGCGGGCCGTGCGCATGGCCTCGCACAGGCTGCGCACATGCGGCATGCAACGCGCGCAGATGCACGCTGTCAGGTGGTCGACCGCACGCGGGACGCCCGGCGCCTGCCGCGGCAGCCGCGCCCTTTCAAGCAATGCGCGGTGCCGCCACCGGCGGCCAGGGCGGCGGGGCGCGCGCCGGCGAGCAGCGTGGAGTAGGTGATGTGGTCGGGCTGCACGCCGGCCGCGCGCATGCTGCGGAACACCTGCTGCGCGGCGTCCGGGCGGCCGCCGGCGCAGCAGGCGGTCATGAGCGCGGAGTAGGTGATCACGTTGGGCGCGCAGCCCGGGTCGCTCGCCGCGGCCGCCTGCATCTCGCCAAACACCTGCGCGCGCGGCCGCGCGCGCTGAGCACCGCGCCGCAACCGGCCTGCTGACGGGCGGGGAGGAGCGCGCGGCCGCGGCCGAGGAGCGCCAGTGGGCCGGGCTGGCCGCGCGCGCCGCCGCCGCGCCTGGCCGAGGCGCGACCCAGTGCGCCTGCAGATGACGTGCGGGGTTGTGCAGTTGGTTGCACGCTGGCCGGGCATGGAGGGGCAAGTGGCGCGCCTGCACGGCCTCCTGCCAGCGGCCGGCCGCGGCGCAGGCCGAGATGAGCGAGGAGAAGTGCACGGTGTTGGGCGCGACGGCCGGGTGGTGCGCGCGCATCGCGGCAAACACCTCCAGCGCCGCCTGCCACGCGCGCGCCTTGGCGCACGTGTGCAGCAGCGCCGTGAAGGCGGCTGCCTGCGGCTGGAACGACGCGCCCGCGACCGCGCGCGCTACCTCGCCCGTGCCTGCGTGCGGGCGCGCGCGCGGGCGCATCAGCCCGGGGCGCCGGCGGGGGCCGGCGCGCCTGCGGCCGTGCGCGCCGCTGCGCCCGCTTCGGCCGGCGGTTGCAAGACATGCGCCCAGAGGGTGGTAACCATAAGGAGCCCCGGTAACGTGCTGGTCCTACAGGGCTGGTGGGCTGCCAGTTCAGAGCCCGCACTGGGCGCCCAGCAGCGTGTAATGGCATGCAGCAGCCGCGCATGCGGCTGCTGCCGGCCAGGGGCATGCGCTGGTTCGCACGGTGGTTACGCCGCCCTGACGCCACGCCCATGCTTGAACATATTGTCAGGACGAAGTTGACAGCAGACATGCGCAGGGGCGCCGCCAGCGATGCGGCGCCAGCCGGGGTGCGCCAGCCCGGGGGGCGCCGGCCGGGGCCGCGCCGGGTCGCGCAGACACGACGGCCGCCTTGAGGCTCAGCATGTCCCAGGGCGGCTCGCCAGCCGCCAGGCGCGCCGCCGCCGCGCCCTTGCGCGCGGGCGAGCCGCGGCCTTCTGCGGTGGGGGTTGCCATAGGGCTAGGGTAGGGCTGCCCCCCCGCGCCCGCGCTCGGCAGCCCCGCCCCCGCCCAGGCGGGGGGCAGCTCCAGCGGCGGCGGCAGCGGCGCGGGCGGCGGCGCGGAGGCGGGCGCAGACGCGGGCGCGGCGCCGGCGGCGCCGCCGCGGGTGGTCGGCGAGAAGCGCGGGTGCTCCAGCGCCAGATGGTCCAGCTCGCGGCCTGCGCGGGGCGGCGCGCGATGCGCATCAGCGCCCAACACGCGGCAGACCGCGCCCATGGGCACCCGTCAACACAAGTCAACATCTGCCGACGCGACAGCGCTCAACATGGCTCTCCAGTGTGGCGGTCACGGATGAGCTGGACAGAGTTGAGCAGTGCTCATTATCATAACGCGGCCCTGAGCTGTTGCTATATATGCACGCTCACAGGTCCCGTTGCCGTGCCGTGCGATCCAGGCTCGCAGCCTGACACGAGAGGCTTCCTTGTAACGGACCGGCCCCTGCCCGTGCTGGGCGCCCATGCACCTGCGCGGTCCGGCGCGCCGCCCAGGTCGCCGGAGCGCCCGGGCGCCTCCAGCGCGAGGTACTCCAGCTGCCGCCCTGCCGGCCCCCAACAGCCAGCTTTACGGCCAGCACAACTTGTGAGCCGAGAGCGGGCGCAACAGGCGTGAGCACGCCGGCCCTGAGTTGCGGGGCCCCTTACAGCACGGCTTGGAAGCACATGAGCGGACAGCAGGCGCGGCAGGCTTGAGCAGGCTGGCCCTGCGCTGCAGGCCGGCCCGCCTGTATGGTCTCGCAGCGCCGACTGACCCCCCCGCGCATGTTTAGGCCGCTTGCGCGTCACTCAGGCTGCTGGCATGGAGAGACAGCCAGCACGCTGGGCGCTGCGACAGGCTCGGTGCGACGCAGGGCATCCGCACTGCCGCGCACCGATGCTGTCCAGCCTGTCCGCCGCGCCAGGCTCGGCCGCCGCGCCGGCGCCGGCGGCGGCGCCGCCCTGCGGCGGCGCGGGCGTGCGCGCCGCGTCCGCGCCCCGCTGCTCGCAGTGCGCGCCCGTCGGCTCGGCCCCGCCGGCGTACTTCCGCTGCAGCTCCCTGCAGGGCGCGCACTGCAAGCGTGTGCCGCGAGCTCCGCCTCGGGGTGCTGGCGTGCAGGTGAGCAGCTCAGAGCAGATCGCGTCCGTGTTTGCCCGTGCTCACCAAGTGCGGCTGTATGGAAACAGACTCTTCCTCATCGCATGCATGCAGGCGGCAGCGACACACGGAAGCTGGACCTCGGCGCGTCGAAGCTTGGCTAGGGCCGCAGCGCGCGGCGCGCGCACCGCAGCGACGGGCTCAGCGAAGCGGCCGACACGGAGCTGCGGCGGTCGGAGCCGGGCGACCCCGCGGCGGGCTGCGCGGGCGGCGCGCCGGCCGCGAGGCCGTACTTGCCCTGCAGCGCCTCCTGCGCGTCTGGTGCGCGGGGCGCGCGCTCGTCAGGCCGCGGCGCCAGCACACCCTGCTGCACCGGCACGACCGCCGCTGCCGGGATATGAAACACAGAACAGGCGCGTGCGCCTCTATGCAAGGCAACTGGTGGTGGCCGGAGCTGTGCAAGATCCGCACGCCAGTAGCCTTGCGAGAGAACAGCGTAGGTAGCTTCTGCGTTGAACCCATATGCTCAAAGGTCACTCTGTTTGTGGCGGTCGCACACGCCCGCACCAGGCGTCTGGGAGCGGCCTCGCGCTGCCTCGTCGCCGGCGCTCTTCACGCGGCCGGTCGCCTGAGAACCAGCCTCGACATCGCACTGCGCCCCCGCGCACAGCCCCGTATCTGGGCGAGCTCATGCTGTAGCGCAAAGATGCAGGTGTCCGGCCCGTTGCGGCACGTTGCACTTCAGAGATCAGGCAGAGCTGCTCAGGAGACCCGCAAAGCACATGCTGCCTGCGTCGACAGCGTTTGCTACACCTGCGCGCTGTGTATGCGCGCCCACTCTGACTCAATTCCCACCATGTTGCCCTGCCAGGCCCACTGCATGCCCACAATAGAAAGAGTGAGATAGAAAGCGAGATAGGAAGGCACGGACACGCAACACACGCCCTGCACACAGGCGCGTGCGCGCCCGGCCAGCATCTGTGGCCGCGGCGCCCGGGGCGGGCTCCGCCGCCGCGCCGGGCGCCCCCGGCGCGCGGCAGTGCGCAGCGGGGAACTCGGCGCTGTAGCCGTACTGGCGCAGGTGCCGTTCGAGGTCGCAGAGCCGGCGCTGGTTCTCCTGGAACAGCGCCGTGCAGTGCCCCAGCAGCTCCTGCGGCCGGCGCGCGCGCGGTGAGCTTGCACCGACGTGAAGCCAACCTGCCTTGGGCACGGCAGTTGTTGGCTGCGCGGGGACCCGAAGCAGGTGTGGCAAGGCATGGCCATCAGGCACTAGGGGCCAGTCGCCAGAGCGCTGGGGCTGGAGCACAGCTGAGCTGCTCGAGCAAGGCCGTGTCGAGACAGCTTCAGCTCACAGCGGACACCCTTGCAGGGGTGGACAGCGATCAGTGTGAGGTGCGCCTGGCAGCGAAGCGACGCCCCTGGTCTGCGGGCCTTAAAAACAGGGCCCCTCGGCAGGCTCGCTGATGTATGGGCCGGCCTGAGCCCCTTTGCCCTGGCTACCCAAGGCCGTCAGCGAGCGCCCCTGGCAGCACAGAGCCCAGATCTGCTGTGCCAGGCGGCGCGCAACATCACAGCACCAGGCCGGGCAAGCAGGGCGCCCCGGGGACCTGCATGGCGCGTCGCGACCTCGGGCCAATGCTCGACAGTGCCCTGCTGGCCTCAGAACAGGTACCCTCGCAGCTGCGCGACCCTGCGCGCTCTTTGTGGGCTAAGCAGCGCCCCCACACAGGCCGGCGCGCGGGCGCGCCTCCAGGGACACGGCATCCAGGGTGACCCCTTCCAGCTGCGACACCTGCGCGCTGATCGCCGCCGCCTGCTGCGCCAGCTCCTCGCAGCTCTCCCGGAACACGGCCGCTGCGGCGCGCGGCACAGGCGCCTCAGGGGACCGCGCTGCGGCACAGGGGAGGGCGTGCGCGCGCAGTTGCGTAAGTGCGGCCGGCACATGCGGGATCTCTGCCCTCAGACTCCTGCGCCTCAACCCATGTGCCTGGGGGTGGGGCGCACGGCCGTTGCAGGCGCGCGCATTCGTGCAGCGCCGCAGCTCGTCCACGCCGCCGCTGACGTGCTCGGAGAAGCCGCGCAGGCTGGTCGAGAAGTGGCCGACGTGCTGCGCCAGGCTCATTGGGGCTCCGCGCGCTCGGGCCCCCTGTGCCCCCTCCAGCACCGGCGCGCACCCCAGCCCCGCTACTCACACTGGCCCGCAACACTACCGCGCGTGCCTGGCTGCGCGCGTGAGCGGGCGCTGGTCTGCGCGTGACGAGTCGGATCGCGTCTGCTTGATTCGTGTTTGCAGGCCGCAGGCCCAAACTGGCTCGCTTGGTAGGGGTTAATGGGCAATGCGCGGAGGGTGAAGTATTGCCAAGCAAGCAGCGGGGTCCTGGCCCACGCCGACGATGTGACAATGGCATGCTGCGCAGCGCATCGCGGCTGGCTGGAGCGGTAGCCGCGGCGACGCGCCTGCACGCCCGGAGCGGCCCGCGCGCATGCAGTAGGCCCATGGGCGGGGCCAGCGGGGGCGCCGCGCAGGCTGGCCGCAGGGGCGCGTTCATCCTGTTCGAGGGCGTGGACCGCTGTGGCAAGACCACCCAATCGCGGCGCCTGGTCGCGCACCTGCGTGCGCTGGGGGTGCGCCCCAGGCGCCCGGCTTGTGCCCCTGCTGTAAATGGGCGTGCTATGGCAGGGCACGGGCATTGTGACATTGCGCTGACCTGGACTCTTGGACGCGTCGGTGAGCGCCCAGTCCCAGGCGGGCGCGCCCTTGCCATGCACGGGCGAGGCGCGCGCTTGCAAGAGCAGGACCAGACATCAGCGCGCAAGAGCAGGGCCGGACATCAGCGCGCAGACAGGGTGGGCAAACGCGGAAATCAAGAAGATGTGGGGAGAAGCGAGCGGGTGTGGGTATCCTGGGCGCGCCCAAGGCAGCCACAGCGCCGCGCGCAAGTGTACACAACACAGCCTGGCGTGTTGCGCTCGCAACAGCGCGCTGGGCAAGGCGCAGTGGTCAACGGCACGTTCGCGCACCTCGGCCTCGTTTCGTCCCCTGCTTCAGGGAGGAGAGTCCTGCCAGCGTGGGAATTAAAAGCACGGGGAGGCTGACAAAGCGCACTGGCCGCGCGCGCAGGTGGATGCTGAGCTCTGGAGGTTCCCGGACCGGACGACTGCCATTGGGCGGATGATCGACGCCTACCTCACCTGCAAGGCAGAAGCTGACGATGCTGCCATGCACCTCCTCTTCTCCGCCAACCGGTGGGAGAAGCGGTGCCAGCCCGCAAGCCGCTCAGGCCGCACTGCAAAGCTTCCCGGGCGCGCTGAGACCCTGCAGAGCTTGTTTGGCTTGGACGCAATGAGGCAGTGCACTGCACCTGGCATGACTTGACCGAAGTGCTACATGAGCTCACGCAGCACACTCCTTCGCGAATAGATCGAGGGCGTGCAGCCTTCTCGTGTTAAATTGCTTACGCACGTGTGTGGGCCAGCTTGCAGTGGCTCGGTCCGCGGCGCCCCCAACCTGGTCCAGTGCCGTGCTGCCCACTAGGGCCCCAAACCTTGCACAGGGCCCCAAGCCTTGCGCCTGCGCGGGCAGGGCGGCGCTGCTGGCGGCGCCGGCGGCGGGGCGCACGCTCGTGGTCTTGTGCCGTGCTGCTCATCAGGTCGGTGGACCCTGCACAGGCCGGTCAGCTTTGCGCCGACGAGCGGCAGGGAGGCGCTGCTGGCGGCGCTCGCGGCGGGGCGCACGCTGGTGGTCGACCGCTACGCGCTGTCAGGCGCGGCATTCACCGCCGCCAAGCGCCTGCCCGGCCTCGACCTCGCCTGGTGCCAGGCGCGCGCGCGCCCGCGCTGTGCAGCTCCGGCGCCTGCCCTGCTTCACCCTTATCATGCCTTATCATGCGTTGCCATCAAGGCTGTTGGTCCCGTGCCTAAGTGGGGAGGTTCAGGTCATGGGAGGCAGGCCTGGAGAGCCCAGGGCGGCGCTCGTCAGCCTGCATGTGAGGCGGGCGCAGCAGCTCTGCATTGTCTTTAATGGCAAGCGCGGCTGTGGTGGTAGGATGGCGTGCCTGTGCTGCGGGCGGGTGGCCTGCGCGTGGGCACCATGGGTGCCGGCGCTGAACCTGCCCAGCATGCAGCTGCCACTCGGCGTCAAAGGAGTCAAGCACACCACCGAGTTGAATATGTTGGGGTGAAGATGGATGCCGCTGGGTGCCGCTGGATGCTGCTGTCGCACCAGGGCTCCATGCTGACGCAACAGTCGGCCGTGGCTGGCCGTCGGCCAAACCCGCGGTGCACCGACCCGACAGGCGCCGGACCGCGGCCTGCCGGCGCCCGACGCGGTCATCTACCTGGAGCTGGCGGTGGAGGACGCGATGGTGCGCGGCGGCTTTGGCGCCGAGCGCTACGAGCGGGTGCGGCTCCGGGGCCCCGGGCAGGGTGAGTCGTGTGTTCGCTGAGGAATGATGTTCTTTGAAAGAATGCCCGAGCGTGGCGTGCGGTGCACCAGATGGGCACGGCGGCGACGGCTGAGATGCTGAGCAGGCGCCGCGCGGGGGCGAGGCGTCGTGCGCATGGGCGGCCGCGCCGAGGAAGCCCGCGCGTTTGGGGCCGCCGGCTGCGCCGGGGTGCAGTGGAGTGCAGGCGCATGCGAGCGCAGCTCGCAGACGCGCACGTCATCCTGGCAGCATGCGGCGTGCAGCGGCGCCGCGATTTTGCTGTTCGGCTCGTGACCGGCGCCGGTGCGCGCGGCGCAGGAGGATCTGCAGCGCGAGGTGGCGCGGCAGTTCATGGCGATGCGCGACGGTGCCTGGCATGTGCTGGACGCGGCGCAATCAGAGGATGCGCTGCAGGCCCAGGCGCGCTGCCGGGCGGCCCCTGTGTGCGTCGCATGCTGAGTGGCGAGCCGGCCCTCATGGGGCGGCCGGCGCGCGCGCGCGCGACCAGCGCTTGCAGCAGTGCGGAAAGGCAGCAGTCCCGGGCGGCGTTGTGCGCTGGCGCCCTGGCGCCAGGCGGCCAGCAATGCCGGGGGCGGCAAAGCGCG
>JAABUV010004685.1_pt1 | contig 16146 bp, 13 predicted proteins | sample 5559971 | NCBI WGS metagenome assembly JAABUV01 (sample SAMN10711881, study PRJNA513362) | rock metagenome | isolation source: Antarctica rocks | place: Antarctica: Victoria Land, Knobhead nord | collected 2015-12-19
GCACCCTCGTCCACACGGACGAATACAGCATCCACGCCCGCCTGCCCGCCTGGGGCTACGGGCACAAGACGGTCTGCCACGCCCGCGGCGAATACGCCCGCGACGAGGACGGGGACGGCTTCTGCGAGGCCCACGTCAACACGATGGAGGGGTTCTGGTCGTTGCTGCGCTCCTGGCTGCGCCCGCATCGGGGCATCTCGCAGGACAAGCTGCCGCTCTACCTCGGCTTCTTCCAGTTCGTGCACAACGCGCGACACCGCGGCAAAGCCCTGCTCGGCGCCTTGATCGCTACCCTCGTCAGGTGACCCAGGCCAACACCCCGGAACCCAATAAGAGCCACCCGTCCTTCTGGCAATGCAGTGCGTCGGCGGTGAACAGCACGCCGGTAAGGCCGAGCTCGGCCATCAGCTTCGGCACCGCCGCGATCTCGTCCGGTGCCCCGCCCAGTTCCTGATGCGCGAGGACCAGGGCAGCGTCGCTGGCAAACGCGCTGAGCACATGGACTGCCTTGCGGTCAGTCAGGTGGTCGAAACTGCCGCGCAGCGTCTTGCCGTCAAGCGCGACCGTGCGCGGCATACTGAGCGCGTCTCCTGCACTCAGGTCGCGAGCGTGACGGCGGAACGCGGCTTCGAGATTATCAGGGCCGAGCGCCAGAAACAGATGACGCAGGATGTTCACCGCCGGAGCACGCCGGAAGCCGGCGCCGAAGATGGCGTTCAGGCGCTCGCGCTGCAGGGCGATGAAGGCGATGATCTTCTTGTAGGATGTCGCGCCCGCGAGCACAGCGAGCACCGAAAACAGCAGCAGATGCCGCTTGCTGTAGCGCCGACCTTGTGGCCGGCGCGGATCGCGCACCACGGCGAGTGCGGCAAGCAAGACAGCGAATGGCACCAGAGCGACCTCCACAAGGCTGGAAAGTCGCCTCCATACAACCGCCGGATCATGCCGCCGCCACTCACACCCAGGCGGGCTACTCAGGCAATCACGGCAGAACTGAATGGCCCTGGCCCCGGCGCAGGCCCATCACGGCCATCTACCAGAACCCGCGGCAAGGATTGCGGACCCTCGCACCCGGCACCGGTCGGGTCACTTCCAAAACGCCCTGTCACTCGCATGTCTCTAACGTAGCTCGTTGCAGATCATCCTGGAACAGGCCTTTACGCTGCGTGGGCGATGTTCGATTGGATGCCCGCCGGCATCGCCGGGCCGTGCGCGGCGATCAGGTCGTCCACCATGGCGGTGATGTCACGCAGCGTCAGGACGCTGGCCGCGTGGCGGTCCAGCATGGCGGCGCGGTAGACCAGCTCGCGGCGACCCTCCAGCGCCGCCTGCACCGTGAGGTCCTGCACGAACACATGCGGGGCGCAGTGCGCGGCAAGCTCGGGCGGCAGCGGGCCCACGTGCAGGGGGCGCAGGCCGTTGTGGTCCACCACGATGGGCACCTCGACGCAGCAGCCGCGCGGCAGGTTCTCGATCAGGCCGGTGTTCTCGACATTGCCGTAGATGAGCTGCATCTCACCGGTCGTCGTGGCGTGGATGATGTTGGCGCCGTACTCGACGCTGCGCTCCAGCGGAAATCCCTCGCCGGCCAGCAGCTTGCGGCGGGTGTCGGCGTAGCGGTCTAGGTTGCGCTGGCTGCGGCGGATGTAGTCGTCCACCGGCACGTCGAACGCGGCGATCTGGTCATCGCGACGCAGAAAGTAGGGGGTATACTCCGCCGTGTGCTCGCTCGACTCGCTCACGAAGCGGCCCAACTGGCGCATCAGCTCGAACCGCACCTTGTCCTTGGCGAAGACCGCCGGATCGGAGGCGGCCTCGAACAGGCGGGGATAGGCGTCCTTGCCATCGATCATCAGGCGCAGGAACCAAGTCATGTGGTTAATGCCGGCGCAGTCGTAGGACAGGCGGGACACGTCCACGCCCATGTACTCCGCCAGGTCTCGCGCCGTGAACTGCACGTTGTGACACAGGCCGACGACCTTTTGGGCGGGGAAGGCGCGATAGGTCGCCCAGGTCAGGATGCTCATGGGGTTCGTGTAGTTCAGCAGCAGCGCGTCCGGGCAGACGTCGCGCATGTCCTGCACCAGGTCGAGCATGAACGGGATGGTGCGCAGGCCGCGGAAGATGCCGCCGATGCCCACGGTGTCGGCGATGGTCTGCTTGAGGCCGTAGCGGCGCGGGATGTCGAAATCCAGCAGCGTCGCCTCGTGCATGCCGATCTGCACCATGTTGATGACGAAGTCGGCGCCGTCCACGCAGGCCCGGCGGTCCGAGTGTTCCTCAACCGTCGCGGGCGCGTCGAACTGCCGAGCGGTCCAGCGGGCCATCATGCCGGCGGTCTCCAGCCGTTCCGGGTCGATGTCGTGCAGGGCGATGACGCTGTCACGCAAGGTGGGCAGGCCCAGGATGTCGGTGAGCAGGTTTTTCACGAACACGACGCTGCCGGGGCCGATCATGGCGATCTTGGTCATGGCATCCCTTTCCCATTGGATTATTTCAGCCCCGTGCTGGCGATGCCCTGCACGAGGAAGCGTTGGAAGGCGAGAAAGATCGCCAGCATCGGCGCCAGCGCCACCAGCGCCAGCGCCATGATCTGGCCCCACTCCGGGTTGGTCTCGCCGCGCAGCAGGTTAAGGCCGAGCGGCAAGGTGTATTGGGCATGGTCGGTGAGCACCACCAGCGGCCACGCGAAGTCGTTCCAGCGCCACATGAAGGTGAAGATCACCAGGACCGCGATCACCGGCTTGGACAGCGGCAGCACCACGTGCAGGAAGATGCGGAATTCCCCGGCGCCGTCCAGCCGCGCGGCCTCCAGCAGCTCGTCGGGGATGCTGACCATGAACTGGCGCACCATGAAGATGCCGAACGCCTCGGCGGCGCGCGGCAGGATCACGCCCCAGGGCGAGTTGAGCAGGCCCATCGCGGAGACGATCAGGAACTCCGGCACCAGGATCACCTGGATCGGCACGATGATGGCGCCCAGGATCGCGAAGAACAGCACCTCACGCCCAGGAAAGCGGAACTTGGCGAAGGTGTAGCCGCAAAGCAGATTGGCAAAGACGGTGATGACGACGCCGACCACGGCGATGAACAGCGAGTTGCCGGCCCAGGCCAGGACGGGCGTGCGGCGAAAGAGCGTCGTAAGGTTCTCCGCCGTCGCCGTGCGCGGCAGGATGCTGGGAAGAGCGGCAAAGATCTCGGCCCGCGGGCGCACCGCCGTCGCCAGTATCCAGTAGACCGGGAACAGCATCAGCACCGCCCCGGCGGCGAGGCCGAGCCAGATCATCACCGTGGACGGCGCAACGCCAGGGTGCCTCACAGCACGCTCTCGGACTGGCGGCTGGCCCGCCATTGCACGACGGTGAAGCCCAGGATCAGCACGTAGAGCACCACGCCCATGGCGCTGGCATACCCCATCTCCGACGTGCCGAAGGCGGATTGGTAGATGTATTGCACGACCATGGTGGTCGAGAAGCCTGGCCCGCCGCCGGTCATCACGTAGATCAGGTCGAACACCTGGAACGAATAGATGATGTTCAGCACCAGCAGCAGGAACGTCGCCGGCATCAGCAGGGGCACGGTAACATAGCGGAACTGCTGGACCGGCTTGGCGCCGTCAAGCTGCGCGGCCTCGTAGTAGTTCCGCGGGATGGATTGCAGCGCCGCGAGGTAGATGACCATGTTGAAGCCGACGCGCACCCAGACCGTCGCGATGGCTAGGGACGCCAAGGCCCAGCGCGGCGTGGACAGCCAGGCGATGCGGCCGACGCCGAGCTGCACCAACAGCCCGTTCACCACGCCGTAATTGTCGTTGAACAGCCACGCCGCGATGGTGCCGGTCGCCACCGCGGAGATGACGACCGGCATGAAATACAGGCTGCGCAGCACCGTCCGTCCCAGCAGCGCCCGGTTCAGCCCCACGGCCAGCAGCAGCCCGGCCGCCATGCTGGCCGACACCGTAACGGCGGCATAGACCAGCGTGTTGCCCAGCGCCTGCCAGAACAGCCGGTCCCGGACCAGGCGCAGGTAGTTGCCCAGGCCCAGGTACTCGGAGTCGCCGATCAGGCTCCAGTCATGCAGGCTGATGTAGACGGCATAGATCAGCGGCACGAACGAGAAGGCGGTGAACAGCAGCAGGTTCGGCGCGATGAAGGCGTAGGGCACCAAGCGCCCACGGCCGCGCATTCGGGCCGTCATGCGCCCAGGATGGCCTGCAACTGGGCATCGATGTTGCGCGCCGTGGCCGCCGGGTCCTGGCCGGAGGTGAAGGCGAGGTCCAGCTCGTCGGCCAGCTTGGCGTTCATGCGGCTGAAATTGGACAGGGTCTGGGTTGCCACCATGTGCTCGGGCACCGTCGCGGTCTGCTTCAAGAATACCTCCATCGCGTCCGGCCGCAGCCTGTAGCCCAGCGTCTTGACCGACAGCGCCTTGCGGACCGGCAGGAACTGCGCGGCGATCACGAAAGACTCCGTGTTGGCCTCGTCCGTCAGGAAGCGCAGCAGGTCCGCCGCCGCCTCCGGCTGCTTGCAGTCCCGGCTGATGGCCAGGGCGTTGCCGCCGAGGTCGGAGGCGGTGCCGGCGTCGCGCGGCATATAGGTGACGTCCCATTCGTCCTTCATGGCCTTGGACAGGAACGGGATCTGCCAGTTGCCGCCGATCAGCATGCCGATGGTGCCGTTGGCGAACAGGTTCTGCGGCTGCTCGGCGCTTTTAATGGAAGTGCTGGGCGGCACCAGGCCTTCCTTGAACCAGGACTGGCACCAGGCGATGGTCTCCGCCGCTTTCAGGTCGGACATGGCGGAGCGTGACAGGTCATCCGTCAGCATCTGGCCGCCATGCTGGTACAGGAACGGCATCCAGCGATAGGCGACCTGGTTCTGCCAGCTCATGGCGAAGCCGTACGGCGCGCCGGCCGCCTGCATGGCGCGGGCGATACGGATGAACTCGGCCCAGGTCCAGGCCTCGGCCGGGCTGGACGGCATGGCGGCGCCCGCCTTCTGCAACATCGCGCGGTTGACGTAGACGGCGAAGGTGTCGGTGTGGTGCGGCAAGGCGTGCACCCGGTCCTTGAAGGTCACGGCCCGCCAGAACGCCGGCTGGAAGGCGTCGGCCGTCTCCGCCGGCAGGTATTTGCTGAGGTCGATGGCCGCCCGCGCCGCGGCGTAGCGGCCGACCTGCTGATATTGCACCCGGAACAGGTCCGGCGCCTGCCGCCCGGCCAGCCGCGTATCGAGCTGCTGATAGAACTGCCCGCCGGCGCCGCTGATCTCAAGCTTCACCGTGACGTTCGGGTGCGCCTGCTGGTAGCGGGCCAGGGCGGCGCCGATCGCGTCTTCCTCCGCCTGCCCGCCCCAGATGGCAAGGCTGAGCTGCACCGGTGCCTGGGCGCGGGCGGGACGCCAGGCAGCAGCTCCGGCCCCGGCCAGTGCGGCTTGCAGGATGTTGCGGCGTGGGATCGTCCGGGTTGCCTTGTCCATGATGCTTCCTCCGTTGCACCGGTTCGCCCGGCTTTCAATCAGTATCCGTCAGCCTGCTCCGCAGGACCGCCGCACGACGAGCCTGACCGGCAAGGTCTGCACCGCAGCGGCGGGCGGCTTGCCCTCGATCAGGTCCAGCAAGGCGTTTGCGGCCAAGCGTCCCACTTCCTGCCGCGGGTGTTCCACCGAGGTCAGCGGCGGCGCGGTGTAGGCGCCCAGCGCGATGCCGTCGAAACCGGACACAGCCATGTCGTCCGGCACGCGCAGCCCCAGCGCGCCCAGCCCGTGCAGGGCGCCAATTGCCATCTGGTCGTTGAACACGAACACGGCTGAGGGCGGCGGCCCCGGCCGCGCCAGCAATGCACGTATGGCGGCGTCGCCGCCCGCCGGGCTGTTGTCGCCCGCCTCGACGAGCGCCGGGTCGAACGGCAGCCCAGCGGCGGCCAGGGCATCGCGATAGCCGGCCAAACGGTCGTTGCCGGCGCCTTGCGCCAGCCGCACATCCGTCACGTGGGCGACCCGGCGGTGCCCTGATGCCAGCAGGTGCCCCGTTGCCAGCCGGGCGCCCTGCCGCAGGTCCACCCGGATGCACGGGATCGCCGGATCGTCTGCGGCATCCTGCAGCACGACGCAGGCGATGCCGCGGCCAGGCAATAGCCGCAGTTCCTGCCGCACCGGCGCCAACCCGCCATGGATCACCAGCCCGTCGGTGGTCCCGCCCCCCAGCCGCCGCAGCGCCTCGATCCCGTCGGACCCTGGCCCGGCAGCGATGATGTTCACGACATAGCCCCGTGCCATCGCGGCCTGCTGCGCCGCCGCTGCAACCTCGGCAAAATAGGGGTTGCCCAGCTCGGACGTCATGAACGTCACGACGCCGGTGCGCTGCCGGCGCAGGCTGCGGGCGGCGTGATTTGGCACGTAGTCCAATTCAGCCGCAGCGGACAGCACCCGCTCCTGCGTCGCGTTAGAGATGCCGTGCTGCCGGGCACCGCCGTTCAGCACCAGCGACACGACCGATTGCGACACCCCAGCCTGGCGCGCGACATCGGTTCCAGTCGCGGTACGGCCGGCGGCGGGCGCTGCTTGAAGCCGGTCGGCTTGATACGACGTAGCCGCCTCCTCCGGTTTGGCCCTAAAAGGTTGCCTCACGCTCTTGGTAATACGATTTAGGAACACGGTTGTACCTTGTGTCAAGCTGGAACCAGGAGGAAGGCTCATGTTGCGGCGGATGGCGGAGATGGGCGGGAACATGGTTGTTCATCTTGCGCGCGGCGTCGCCGCCGCATTTTTCATGCCGCCTGGTTCGGCCCCGCCCGGGCGGAGACGCGCATGGTCGGCTACAGCGTCGTGACGCTCGCCAACCCGTTCTTTCAGGGCATGACGCGAGGCGTGCAGGACGGCTCGGGAGTGTCAAAAACCTGGGGCGTTACGCCGCGAGCTGGATTGCGTGCTGGCGGAAGCGTCTGTCCAGCACCGCGGCCCTGACCTGAAGCACGTGGTGGGCGCCGCGGGGCGACCAGCGCATGTGCCGTCGCTTGTTCATGCGTGCGTTGACCAGCTGATTGACCGTGCCTTCCGCACGTGAGGTCGGGATCGGCTTGCCGGCCCGGGCGCGCTGGCCGTAGTCGATCAATGCGCCCTCGTTGTTCTCGATATAGCGGCGCAGCTCCGCGCAGCGCGCGGCAAGGCGCCTGACGGTCGCTTCGGCGACGGGTTCGTTCGGCACGACGGCGTCCTTGGCCCAGCTTGCGATCCGGCCCAGGGCCTTGCACGCCTTTTCGTGGTGACCGTTCCGAAGCAGGCTGCGCAGCCGCTCGACATCGATTTGAGCATGATCGGGCAGGACGAGGGGCAGCGGTTCCAGGGCGCAACCTGACTTGCGTTCAGGAGCACCAGCTTTGCCAGGGCATACTGGCAGATGGCTCGGGTGAAAAGCGCATCGCGTCGGCTCAAGGCAGCATCAACGCCAAGCGGTGCGCTGCACGGCAGGCACCTCGCTGCAAACCATCGCCGGCGCGCTCAAGCCGGCGAGAACATAGGCCATGTCCGACGGCGGGCCTGGATCGGTGCGGCATGATCAGACATGGCCCGGTAGCCGGCCCTTGGGTTCCTCGCATAAGATCGGCAGTGCGTCCCCACGTCCCGGCTGTCCCGTCCATGTTGGTCCTTGCCACCGAACTCACCTCGTTGCTCGGCACGGTCCGCCGGCCCGGCGACTTCTTTGCCGCCGGCGCGGCCGAGCTTCTGGCGCCGTCGCTGGAGGTCGAGGGCGTCGGCCCCGTCGCGTTGCCGCTGCTGCCCGAGCAGGCCGAGCGGATTATCGCCGTGGCCGAAGCCACCCCGTATGGCCGCGGCGAGGAGACGGTCGTCGATCCGGCCGTGCGGCGCTGCTGGCAGATCGGCCCGGACCGGGTGCGCCTTGGCGGGCGGCATTGGGCGCGGACCCTGGACCGGATCGTGGCCCGGGTTGCAGACAGCCTCGGGGTGGCCGACCCGGTCACGGCCGAGTTCCACAAGCTGCTGGTCTACGGTCCCGGAAGCTTCTTCGTCGGCCACCGCGACACCCCCAATCCCCAGGCAGTCCCCACATTGATCTGGGCCAGGCTTGAGCCGTAGCAGGCACCCTATTTCCACGCAATGCGCGACGGTACCTTACTCTTTACCCGCACACCCTCTCTTCAACCTGGCACTGAACATCGCTCGGGTTCTTGCGTTGCATCCTCAGTTGAGGGCGCGGGGACCTGGGTCATGGCATTGGCATGGTGGCAAAAGGGTGTCGTCTATCATGTCTACGTGCGGTCGTTTCAGGATACTGACGCAAACGGCACCGGCGACCTTCCAGGCGTCATTTCGCGACTGGACCACTTGACGTGGCTGGGCGTGGACGCCGTGTGGCTCTCTCCGGTCTATCCTTCGCCGATGACCGACTTCGGCTACGACGTCAGCGACTACTGCAACGTCGACCCGTTGTTCGGCACGCTCGCCGACATGGACGCGCTTATTGCAGCGGCCCATGCGCGCGGGCTGAAGGTGATCCTGGACTATGTCCCGAACCATACCTCCGACCAGCATCCCTGGTTCATCGACAGCCGAGGCGGCCGCAGCAGCACGAAGCGGGACTGGTATATCTGGCATGACGGCGCATCCGGCGGTGGCCCGCCCAACAACTGGCAGAGCCACTTCGGCGGGTCCGCCTGGACGTGGGACGAGGCGAGCCGGCAATATTTCCACCACTCGTTCTTGCCAACCCAGCCGGAGCTGAACTGGCGCAACCCGCAGGTGCGCGTCGCCATGTTCCACGCCCTGCGGTTTTGGCTGGAGCGCGGTGTCGATGGCTTCCGCGTCGACGTCATCTGGCTGTTGATCAAGGACGACCAGTTCCGCGATAACCCGCCGAACCCGCGATATACGCCGGGCAGCTCCTCGTATGACCAGCTCATCCCGCTCTACACCGCCGACCGGCCGGAGGTGCAGGAGATCGTGGCCGAGATGCGCGCGGTGCTGGACGAATATCCGGACCGGGTGCTGATCGGCGAGGTGTATCTGCCGATCGAACGGCTCGTTGCGTATTACGGCCTGGACGGGCGTGGCGCCCAACTGCCGTTCAACTTCCAACTGGTGCAGTTGCCGGGCTGGGACGCTGTGGCCATCGCGGACATTGTCGTGCGGTATGAGGCGGCGCTCCCGCCGGGCGGCTGGCCCAACTGGGTGCTGGGCAACCATGACCGGCCTCGGATCGCCAGCCGCGTCGGGTCGGCGCAGGCGCGGGTGGCAGCGCTGCTGCTGCTGACCTTGCGGGGCACGCCCACGCTCTACATGGGCGATGAACTCGGCATGGTGGACACGCCGATCCCGGACGCCGAAGTGCAGGACCCGGCGGAACTGCGCGAGCCCAAGCGCGGCCTGGGCCGTGACCCGGAACGCACGCCCTTCCCCTGGCAGCCCGGTCCCGGCGCCGGCTTCACGAGCGGCGTGCCCTGGCTGCGCATTGGCGCCGACACGCCGCTCAGCGTCCAACGTGATGACCCCGCGTCCATGGCGAATTTCTGCCGCGACCTGCTGGCTGTACGGCGGCGTCATCCCGCACTGGCCGGCGGCACGATCGACTGCGTGGCCGCGCAGGGGCCGGTGCTGTCGTTTCGAAGGATTGGTCACGGCGAAACCCTTGTCGTGTTTGCCAACACCACCGGCACCCCGGCTGCCGTCGAGGTTTCCGCGAGCGCGGTGCTCTTCTCGACCCACACGGACCGGATCGGCAAAACTGTGGCAGCCACGCTGACCCTCCATCCCGATGAGGCTGTTATATTGCAGTCACGAAAGGCCCAGCATGGACGCTGACCCATTACGTCTCATTCCCCGGTTGATCGAACGGATTTGGGGGCGGACCGATCTGGAGGCCTGGTATGACGGCGCCATCCGAGGCGGTGCTGCTCCACTGGGCGAGGCGTGGCTGACCGACATGGACTGCGATGTCGAGGGCGGTGGCATCCTGCGCGACCGGATCGACGCCGATCGCGCAGGAATGCTCGGCGATGCCGCCGGGTCGCCCCCGATCTTGGCGAAGCTGCTGTTTACCGCCGCGCCGCTCTCGATACAGGTCCACCCGACCGACGCGGCCGCGCGGTCCAGCGGCGTTGCGGCGTCCGGCAAGGACGAGGCGTGGCTGGTGTTGGAGGCAGCGCCGGACGCCACCGTCTGGGTCGGCTTCACGGCGCAGGTCACGCCAGCGCGGCTCCGCGCTGCGGTGGCGGACGGATCGATCCTCGAGCTATTGCGCCAGCGCTGGGTCCAGGCCGGCGACACCGTGCAGGTTCCAGCCGGCACCGTGCACGCCATCGGCGCCGGTTTGGTGCTACTGGAAATACAGGATCCAGTGGACGTGACATACCGGCTTTATGACTATGGCCGGCCGCGGCCGTTGCAGGTCGAGGAGGCGCTGGCCGTCGCCAAGCTCGATGCGGCCAGCACGCCCGAGGCCAACCTGGCAGACTGGTTTCCTGGAGGGCGCGTCTTGGCCCGCGCGCCACGCTTCATTGCGGAGCGCCACACGATTGGGCGAGGACTGACTCTGCAGCCGGATGGCAGGCGCTACCACATCCTGGTGCCGCTCGCGCCAGGCTTCCTGCTGAACCAGCGCGAACTGCGGTGCGGGGTTGCGGCCTTCGTGCCGGCCTCCGGCCGCCTGATCACGCTGGGCGGGACGGAACAGGCGTCGGTGGCCGTCCTGCATGCGGGACCTGGCCTCACCTCGTGCTTATCCGCGCGGCCGGCAGGCCAGCAGTAGCTCAGGACATCGCGGCGAGCAGGCTGCGCAGCGTCACCACGGCAAAGCTCGTCGCGGTGTCAGACATGGCATAGGGGAGAATGAGATGCCCTGCGTGCGCCATGCTGCCGCAGGAATAGACTACATTCGGCACGTGTCCCTCGCGTTCCCGCTCGTTCGCGCTGAGCAGCGGCGACCGCAACCGCCCCAAGACCCGGGTCGGATCGTGCAGGTCGAGCAGCACCGCGCCGATGCAGTAGCGGCGCATCGAGCCAACGCCGTGGGTGAGCAGGAGCCAGCCCTCCGGCAGCTCGATCGGGCTGCCGCAGTTGCCGATCTGGAGAAACTCCCAGGCCTCGGTCGGGCAGAGGATGGTGGCGGCATCGTTCCAGGTGTGAAGGTCGTCTGAGCGCGAGAGCTGTAGGTTCTCGCCGTCCAGCCGGGTCAGCATGGCGTACTGACCGCCGATGCGGCGCGGGAACAGCGCCATGCCCTTGTTGTGCACTGCATTGCCTCGGATAGGCATGAAGTGGAAGTGCAGGAAGTCGTTGGTGCGAAGCAGCTCCGGCGCGATCTCCCGGCCAGAATAGGCGGTGTAGGTGGCGTAATAGGCCACCGTGCCGTCATCCTCGACGAAGCGGACGAACCGCGCATCTTCCAGCCCATTGTGCTGCTGCGGCGTGATCGGAAAGATCACCCGCTCGGCGAGCGGCGTAGTGGGCAGGAACGCAGCCTCATAGCCGTCATCGGCCCGCACGGGTTCGCTCAATGAGGCCATCGTCGCGTGGTGACCCGGCGGGTCCAGCCTCATCTCTCCACCCGCATCGACGATCCCGGAGCGGAAGCAGATCGAGCTGATGTGCCCCTCGCCGGTGGCGCGGAGGCTAACGATGAAACGGGCCTCGCCGTGGGCAAGCCCGCCCTGGTCGGGATGGGGCACGATCGAGGGATTGAATAGCGCGGCCGCCTCGAAACTGTACTCGTGGCTGAAGTAGGCGCCGATCAGAAGCCGGCGCGCTTCCTCCGGCACGACCGGCGCGGTCGGCATGTGGTTGCAGACCTGCACGAAGCGTTCGGCGAAAATCGTGCGAAGGTCGGTGTGCCGGCTGCCGAACTCGCGCATCACGTCCGTAAGTTCCGCCTCGACCCTGACCTGCTCCAGTGCCAGCACGCGGCTCGTGATGCGGGTGATACGCTGCGAATCCGACTTGTGGAGATGTTGCGGCTGGGTCGCCGGAAAGAATGGACGAACCAGCACGCGGGCGGGATCGGGTCGGAGCACGATCGGCAGCCGGCGCAGGTTGATGTGTTCGATTGTCACAAAGCTGCGCGAGCAGCTTCCTCTGGCTGGAGGGACGGGACGCATTGGCATGCGACGGGTTTCCCATCTATAACAGGCAAAAAAGCTTGCGTCGACCCGGTTTATTGCTCCGGGTTCAATCATTTGAGGAGCAAAGAGGCGCAAGATTGCCAGTTTCCGAAGCTAAAAGCAGTTCGCCTGGATCGTTATTTCCTTGAACTTAACTGTGAATGCGGGACACTTTGGGCAACTGCGCAGGTTGTGCGCCGCTCGCTGGCCATTTCGGCGTGTCTTGCCGCTGGCGCACTGCCTGGGCCGCCAGCACCGTGCCATGCGCAGCGTTTCGGCAAACGGCCATGTCCACCACAGGCGCCCGCCCTTTCTCTATGTCATCGTCCAGCTGCAATATCGTCACCACGCCCTCGTAAGCCAGTCGGCAGTCAAGTTGACAGTCTCGGTGGCCGTGAATTGGACATCCCCGATGCACCCGGTCCTCGCTCTCCCAAAAGCACGGCTTGGTATGCGGCGAGATAGGCGTCCACCATGCGAGCATCGGAGAAGTATTCCGCATGGGCGCGTACGGCCGTGCGGTCGAGGCTGCCCAGGCGCTCAACGGCCGTCACGGCCTCCGCCTCGCTGTCAGCCAGGAAGCCGCTCACACCGTGCTTGATCAGCTCCACCATGCTGCCGCGTGGATAGGCGATCACCGGCGTGCCACAAGCCATCGCCTCCACGACGGACAAGCCAAACGGCTCGGCGAAATGGATGAGGTGCAGCAGGCCGAGCGCACCGCCCAGCAGCCGGTCGCGCTCGGCCGGGCCAGCGGCGCCGACATAGCGGATGTCGCCTGAGAGATGCGGCTCGACCTCGCGTTCGAAATAGCCGCGGTCCTGCACGATGCCCGCCAGGATCAAGGGCCGGCCGGCGGCGCGGGCCACGCGGATCGCGTCCGCAGCCCCTTTGTCGGGGTGGATGCGGCCGAAGAACAGCAGGTAATCGCCGGCCTGCGGCTGGAATGTGAACTCGCCGAGGTCGAGGCCGTGGTGGATGGTCGCGAGATAGGTAAGGTCCGGATGGCGGTCCGCGTCCGAGATGCTCACGTAGTGCGTCCGGCCGTCGAAGGCGCGGTAGGCGGGCAGGATACGCTCGCTGGAGAAGCCGTGGATGGTCGTGACCATCGGGGTGTCCACCAGGCTCGCATAGGTCAATGGCAAGAAGTCGTAGTGGTTGTGGATCAGGTCGAAATCCTGCGCCCGTCCGAATGCGTGCGCAAGGTGCAGGCCCTCCCACACCTTGGCATCCATGCCGGGCGTCTCCTCGTAGGGCGTGGGCACCACGGCGCTGAGGCGGGCGCCGGTGCGCGAATCCGCCGTCGCGAACAGCGTGACGTCCGCCCCAGCCCGGACCAGTCCCTCGGTCAGCAGCGACACCACGCGCTCCCAGGGGCCGTAATGGCGCGGCGGCACCCGCCAGGCGATCGGGGCGAGCATGCCGACGCGGAGCGGGCGGCCATGGACCGGATGCCGGGCAAGGGGATGCACGCGTTAGTTTCCGCGTCTGTTGCTACACCTTGAGCCGGATTGGATCATGGCTGGTGTTGGCGGCCATACGCGGGACCGAGAGCTGGGCGGCCCGGTGGTATTCCGTGGCGCTCAGCCATAGCGCCAAAGTGCTCTCCGCACCCTGGTTGGCGTTGAGGCGGTCGCGGTGCAGGCCGTCGTGGCAGCCATTGGTCTCAGCGTCATGCAGCGACGCCTCGATCGCGTTGCGGCCCAGAAGCCACTCCAGCGCCCGCCGTGCGCCGGCGAGCCAGGCGCCGTCCCCCGTCGCGCGGTGCGCCTCCAGGTTGGCAGACACCGTCGCATACACCTCGATCGGCTGCCCGTCCCAGAGCGGCCGGGCCTCTCCAACGTGATATCGCCGCTCGGAGCCGATGGGCAGGAACGCGCCGTCCGGGGCGGTCTGCTGGCGCTCCAGCCAGTGCAGCGCGTCCAGGCCGGTCGCCACGGCCTGCTCGTGGCCGAACACCCGGCCGTAGGCGATCAACCCATGCGGAAGCTTGGCATTGCTATAGCTCAGGTAGTCTTCGAACCACGGCCAGCTCGGCGTTGCCACGGCGTCACGGAGACGCAGGAGGTTCCCGGCGTATCTGTCTGCGAGGGCCGCCCACGCCGGCTCGGGGGCCTCGTTCTCGGCGCGCTCCGCCAGGGCGATCAGGGCGATGGCCTGGGCTCGCGGGTGTTCGAGGCCCTCAAGCGCCGACCACGCCCGGCGGAGCAGCTCGCGCGCCGTATGCCCGAGCGCCCCGTTGAGCCCATGCGCCGCGGCGACCAGGGCGCGCACGGCGCGTACCTGCGCATTCTCACCGCCGTGCTCGTCGAGCCAGCGCCGGTCGTAGGCCATGAAGTTGCGGAAACGACCGGTGGCCGGGTTCAGGGCGTGGTGCAGAAACGACAGGGTGCGCTGCAGGATGATGGGCGCATGCGGGTCCTGGCCTGCAAGCACCGCGAGGTGCAGCGCCCGCGCGTTGTCGTCCGTGGTGTAGCCCTCGGTCAGGTTGGGCACCGCCATGACCGCGTGCTGGAAGATCCCGGTGCCGTCGACCATCGCCGCGACATGGTCCAGCGTCAGTGGTGGCAGCCGTATGGGCGGGGAGAGCGGGCGCACGCGCCGGGTCGCCTCGAACACGGCCGCGTAGCTGCGGGCGACGTCCGGCCAGCGCATCTGCTTGCCGAACGCCCGGGCCTGTGCCTCCATCGCGGCACGGCGCCCAGGATCGCCGAGCAGCCCGCTCAGGACAGCGCCGAGTGCCGCGGGCTCGTGGAACGGCACGAGGACGCCACGCCCGTCGGCAAGCAGCTCCTCGGCGTGCCAGAACGGCGTGCTCACCACTGCCTTGCCGTTCGCCACGGCGTAGGCGAGCGTTCCCGAGGTAATCTGCTCCCGGTTCAAATAGGGGATCAGGTAGACGTCCGCCGCCGCGAGGCAGCAGACGAGTTCTTCGCGATCCACGAATTTGTCGTCGAAGCGCACGTGGGCGGCCACACCCAGTTGTGCGGCCAGCCGCAGCAGCTCTTCGCGATAGGCCTCGCCGTGCTGCGCGCGGATGTTGGGATGCGTCGCGCCCAGCACGAGGTAGGTGACATCGGGGAAATCCTGCACCACGGCGGGCAGGGCGCGGATGGCGGTGTCGATGCCCTTGTTCGGCGATAGCAACCCGAAGGTGAGGATCAGCGTGCGCCCAGACAGGCCGAGCCGCGCCTTTTCCACGTCGCGGCTAGCATCCGTCACGGGGGCGCCGTGGTGGATGAACACGACCTTGCCGGACGGCACACCCTGCGCGACCAGGAACCGCACGGCACGCTCGCTCATGACGACGATCCGGGCCGACAGCGCGGCGAGCTCCTCGATCACCGCGAGCTGGTCGGCGGTGAACTGCTCCAGCACGGTGTGCAGCGTGGTGACGATCGGCGCACGCACCCGGCGCAGCAGGGTCAGCAGATAGCTCCCGGCTGGCCCGCCGAAGATGCCGAACTCGTGCTGCACGCTCAGCACGTCGATTTCCAACGCGTTGAGCGCGTCGGCCGCCGTCTTGTAGGCGTCGAGATTGTCCTGCTCGACGGTGAGCTGCACCCGGGCCGGATAGGCGTAGGTCCGGCCGTCGTTCATGGCGGCAACTAGGACGTCGACGTCCGGTTGGTCCTGCGCGAGCGCCTGGGCGAGGTCGTCCGTAAAGGTGGCGATGCCGCACTGACGCGGCGTATGATTCCCAAGCAAGGCGATGCGGCGAATAGGCATGGGCGTAGGCCTCGCTGAAAAAGTGAGCGTGCCTAGACGTCCCCAAACGAGGCTGTCCGTGGCAAACGCAACGACAACTACGTATTGGAACTACAAAGAATTGCGGACTGCCCATCGTAAGCGATTATTCATGGAACGCAGGACTAGCCTTTCGTTTCCAGACCTCCCAATAAAATATTATCAATGGCTCTTGTTGGGTTCCGGAGTGACGAGCTGGGTCACACGACCAGGGCAGCAATTATCCCAGTTGCGCGCGCCGCTCCAGTTGCTGGACAGGGTGCCATCGCAGGTTTCCGGAGGCGAGTTGC
>JAABUV010004687.1_pt1 | contig 16145 bp, 21 predicted proteins | sample 5559971 | NCBI WGS metagenome assembly JAABUV01 (sample SAMN10711881, study PRJNA513362) | rock metagenome | isolation source: Antarctica rocks | place: Antarctica: Victoria Land, Knobhead nord | collected 2015-12-19
CACGTGTCGTCACCGGAGAGCGGTCCTTTGACGGCACCAACAATACAGAGGATTGCAACGGGCATGGGACCGCAACAGCTAGTCTGGCCGGAGGTCGCACCGTCGGCACAGCCCCCAATGCAACGATACACGCAATCCGAGCTATCGGGTGTGATGGGCAGGCGAACATTGCGGACATAATCGGAGGGATAAATTGGGTGGCTTTAAATGCGAAGTTGCCAGCTGTGATTTCGATGAGTGTGGGGACGGAGGAGATAAGTCAACCATTGCAATTAGCTGTCAACAATACAGTGTCGCTCTACAATCTCAGCATCGTGGCAGCTGCTGGGAATGCAGCTACCGACTCTTGTATGAACACGCCCTCTAGATATGTTTATGTCACCTCGGTAGGGGCAACAGACATCGATGATCAGAGGTCGGTGTTTATTAACAACGGTAAATGTGTGAATGTTTATGCTCCTGGTTCTCTTATCTATTGTGCAAACATCCCCTCTACATACAGGTTGATTAGTGGTACTAGTATGTCTTGTCCCATAGTATCAGGTGTGGTTGCGCAATACTTAGAATACAACGGTACACTTAGCACTTGGGCTATCACCGACATCTTATACAAGAGTAGGAGCAGAGGTAGTGCTCCGAACAGGGCTCCTCCTATCATAACTGTTCCTACCAGCATGTTGTTATTGAGTCGATCGGGTTCCACTCAGAGCGATGCCCTTGCTTGTGGACAGGCTGTGGTGTAATTTATGTTGTTTGTTTGATGGGTCCACATGTCTTGTAAAATGTTACGTTACTTGCCGGTGTTTATGCGTCATGCCCGAGAATCCCACGTGCACAGCTCCTTCTCCTCCACCTCCTAGGACAATGAGAGACGAATGGCCGATAAGAGCCACACGTGATTTCGACAGGGATAGAATGAGGAGGCACAACTCCGCATTCAAATCCGTCCCAGCAACGAAGCCGTGTTTGTATGATCTGTCTTGAAATTATACTCTTTAGTTAGCAGCAACGATGAAGCTCATAAATAAGCGTACCGTGTTTCTGTCTTCTGCTGACAAGGCATCTGGGGACTTAGGGGAATTTGCAGTCCCAATGCCATTAGATTTCACCTTTGATCCTACTTCTGTCTTCAAATTGTTTGTAAGTCAAATAAACATGCGGAATACTTTCTTTGCCATACGTCCTGACAATTGCCAATACTTCTTGAACATAGGTTCTTATAATTCGCCTGTGCCAGTCAAGCCACCTGTCACACCTGCTCCTACTCCCGGCAACACTGGATACGGGGTTTGGACAGCTGCGACCATACCTAGGGGAGCACCGGTTGCTTCTGAGATAGCAGCTGGTATCAACCAGACTTTGCAGAGCATGAACACAACTTTGTTTTGCGTTTTACGTTATGGGAGATTATACTTCGTGCAGAACACGAACGGCAGCCCGACGTTTCAGATAAACATTTATTTCGCAAACACGTTGCTAGCCAGCGGCAGTAAGACAGGTCCTGCGCATGAGGCATGTGGGTTTCCAAACGCTAACCAGATTTACGCTGTGTTGCCAGATGCTAACAACATACCCAGCGGTACTAGCCTGCGATACAGTTACGACGGTTACAGCAACCTTCCAAGCGACGGCGCCATGTCGATTCAGCTGATGAACACTAATGACGTGTCAGACATCTTAGTCACGACCAACATGCCTCACGAAAACTACGCTTTGGATGAAAATGGAGTTACGGTCACGGGAGTGACGGTGGACATACCCGTGTTGGTGCCTGCTGGTGGGACGATTTGTTATACGGATAATACCGGCATCAACGCTATCTACGAGAGGGGCAGGACTACCGTCAACATACTGAACGTATTAGTCACGGATAAGTTCCTGACTAAACTGGTTCCGAACAACGATTGGTCACTCGTGTTGATGATAGAGCATTTAGAAGACAGCCCTGCTCTGGCCCTAGCGGAATTGAAGAAGCAGACTGCCGATGACGAAGAAGTGATACAGCTTCTAAAGATGCTGCTGCTCAAGGGGGAGATGTAGTTTTTTTTTATGTTGATGTAATAGGTAGTCACCTTACGCTTCTCTGTCCGTACTTGCAATCATGGAACGCGGAGGTGCACAACCTCGCAATGTCGAGTACTATCTCCAGCGTATGGTTGGGTATTCTAAGAATACTATTCGTATTCTTCCACAATCAAAGCCTACATACAACGCTGGTGACACTGTGATCTTTAGGTTGCCTACTAACTCCATCTTGGATCTGCATACCCTGAATCTCAAGTTTTCAGCGCAGTTGTCCAATGTTGGGTCAGCTTCCGCTCAGGTGTCTTTGCCTAGATACACACAATCATTCATCCGAAGATTCGATATCACAATGGGCGGAATGCAGACTGGTCTAGGTTCCCTTCACGATTACGGTGCTTGTTACCATTTGATGGCTGCGAACAAGATTCCTTCTCACAGGACAGAAATGGATATGCGCGCAACCGACCACGCAGGTTATCTGACAGCTATCACAGACCCTACTATTCAAACCATCGCTTCTACCGGGAACTCCCCTTGGATTCCTCTCACCATCAGTTCATGGCTGGGATTGGCTGGAGGGCAGTTTATGAGGGTTTTGGACACAAACTTGATGCCTGACATCGAAATCAGGATCCAGTTGGCACCATCGACCATTCTTCCTTCTTCAAATGCTTCTTTTTTCAGATACTTGCTTCAGAACCTATCATTGAGCATGGAGAGTATTAGCTTCGGAGATGGGAGCTACAGGGCCATGGTAGACGCGAGGATGTCTACTAACAACCCCCTTGTCATTCCCTTTTACAATTGGTCAGGGTTTGAGGGTAACACAACCAGTCAAAATGTCAACCAACAGTTCACATTGGGAACAGAGAGTTTGAATGGAATCATCGGTACTTTGAGACCCCAGAATTACGATTCCCAGTCTACTAGTACCATTGGGGGCTTTAAGTCCGATGGCACAGGTAACAGATACGTGCCACAGCTGGGAGCTGACCCAACCATCGGTGATGTGGCTGGTACAACGGGCACATGACAATTGTACAGTGGAAGCACAGCAGCTTCTACCGGTACTGCCATTGTTCCTTTCCCACCTCAGTCTTTCTTGGGTTGGTACCATACATTCCTTTCAGGGGAGCAGCCTATCGCCAATGGTGCTGGCGCATTTGGGTCTACCGGCTCTTGGACTGCGAATTATCAATTCAACATCGACAGTAAATTGTATCCGCAATTCCAGGCTGATGTCCACGATGCTTGGCATCTGATGAGGAACCTGTTTGATGCAAATGCTCTGTCCTTGACATACGGTTCAACGGTACAGTCGCTGGATCAGTTCACCCAAGCATACTTTGGGTTCGCTGTTGGTTTGGATCATCATGCAGATGACGGCGGAAAAGACCATTTGATTTCCGGTCTTAACACAACAGGGTCTTTGATTCCCATCACTTTCAGCGTCAACATGACCCAAGATGCTCTGGGCTGGTGGGCTAAGCTCAGGGCCATGTGTGGTGGAGGATTCAGGCCTACTATTTTCTGTAACATGACAAGTACCCTGATGGTGTTTAGAGACAGGACAATCTCAGTGGTCAACTGATTTTATGCTGACTTAGTAGTCGGTGATCATGACTGCATCCGGCGAGCCATCCGCTACCCAAGGGGGGACAGAGAGAGGAAATGGAACGACAATGGGAGGTTATACTAAAGGAGACTCCAGTGGGTTCAACCTGCCTAGGAGACCCTATTATGCAGAGCGAAGGGTTCTACAAGAACCCCATCTATACGTCAGTCAACTCAACAACCCTACATTGGCTTTGGGGAGCAATTACGGAGGACAGAATGGAGATAGCAGTTACCCTATTCATTACAAGTACGGAAGGCACAATGCTGGTGTCGGGAAGATGTTCGACACGAGGGATTTCGTAAACCACAATTTAGATTCCCGTAGCAACGATTATACTCCTAGAGCAGTCCCTGATCCGAGTACTATAGGGGGTCTGAAGGTGGCTATGGGTCACCCCCCTGTCAACCCCAACGGCACTCGCAACGAGTACAACCCACCTGTAGTGTTGCATGGTCTGCCTCCTCAGCAGAAATCCGACTATTATTTTATGCAATACTATTAGTCAACTGTAAAATGGCTAACTTGGGAATCCCTTATTTTGCTATAACAGATCCATTGTCAAGAGTCTCTTCTTATGTGGATTCGCAATCACAGGCTATCTTGTTCCCACAATCGTTGACCTGCGGGTCTGCTCTTCCAACAGGGCAGCAGTATGCGTATTACGACGTACAAGTTACTTCGCTAGGGGGTCAGAACGTAGAGTCGGGATGGAATTACTTCTGTTTCGAACCTGCGACTGTCACGTGCACGACAGACATGACAAACAGTTTCGTGCCTGCACCTGGCGACGATCCATCTTCTCCCACCTTTGCGGCTAGTTCTGTTACGGTGCCGTATGATTCGGTCATGACGGTATTTGCCACATGTCTCGTTGGGCAGACATTCTACCCGGGCAAGTCAGGGGACACAACTACCACATACGATACAGCGATCGGCAGTTACAGTAACCTAATAGTCGGTAAGAATTTTCCGATCACTAACCTTTCCACGAATCTGACGGATGGCAATGATCAGACAGTGCAGGATACAGCTACAGGTCAGTACATTAAGATACCTGTGCAAGCAAGATTAGTAACGGGCAGCCCAAACACGTTAGCATGTACAACGGTACAAAACAATACCCAGACCGCCAACCAGGTCTTGACGGTCTTTACTACGGCGTTGGTGCAAGCAGGTGACGAGATAAGCATTTCTTTGTTCGTTCAGCCAGCGGACTACGAAGATAATTACAAGGAGTAGAGACAAGGAGTATCCAATTACCAAGTGCAGATAGGGTTCACAAGGGCTAACGAGCTGGAATCAGGAGACACTTTAGTATCCGCAATGAATCCTGTTGCTAGAGCGCCGAATCCAGGGTTCACTTATTCATCATGATCACTTGCTGCAAGACAGAACGATCTTGTAATCACTGATAGCAGTAGGCAAAATACTAGTGCTTGCCATGCCGTTGTTTGCATAATTAGTCAGCACGTTGGAAGGCTCTGCTTGGGTGATGAATTTCAACCTCAGACTCCACAGCTTGTTCTGCAGTACCTCGGGCCTCACAACCATCTTACTCGGCTTCTGAGTGAAGTTCCAGACCCGGCATTGGTTCTGTGGGTCAAGTAGGTTGTAGATGGTGCCACCTGTCACAGGGGTGTACGTCTTGCTCTGTGTCTGTCCGAAGTTCTTCTCCATGAAAGCTAAGTGTTGGGTGCTTGTCTGAGTACCGTTGTCATAAGAATACTGCTGCGGAATGTAGTCTAACACAAGCTCTAACGAATCCCAAAACTGGATCGGACCATTAGTGTCCGAGGACAAGAAGATGGGGGTGACGTAATCTATCTCGATCGTTATTATGTCATCCTGATTGCTGCTGAGATTTCCCATGTCAACCAGAGTCTGCCATTGGGCTGGATTGCTGTTGAGTGGGTTCATGCGAGCGTTGCTGTTCAGGACTAACCGCCCTATCTTTTCCTTCTCCATCGTTCAACTTAGACTTCTTTGTCACGTGTATCTCACCTGACTCTGTCTTAGTCACGATCGTGCCGGAATCCTCGTCGCTATCTGACTGTAATGCAGGAAAAATCTCCTTCACGTGCTCCTCAGGGTCATAATCCTTACCGAATTTCAGAGCTTGAATCTCGTCGAAGTCAATGGCGATGTTTATCATGTAGTAGATCCTCTACTAATTTTACTCGCCATGCTCCTGCTGTGCGGTCCTTCTTGCTTGGAATCTTCACCTGTGCGTTCGCTGGGGTGGTCTGCACCAGATCTTCTACTCTTGTCGCCATTTATCTTTGCGTCAGATGATACAGGTAGGTATTGATCGAAGCAACGTCTGAACCTATGCTTTTTCGGTGCCCAATCTATGAACAGAAAATCATGCTCGTCTTGGCAAGCTTGTTGGTAAACAGAGAAGAATTCTTCGTCTGTGATCTGATCACTGATGTCCTCCATGATCGTCTTTAGCACGTTGCTGCTTCGTGTCTTGTAAAGCATCATCGTAGAAACGTTGTCACGGATTGCTTTTGGAATACCTCCGTGCTGAGCTGTATAATTTTGAACACAGATGAACATGCTGACTCCCATCCCAGTCTTCTCGGACGAACCCACGTGACGGTGTCTGATGCATAGGTTAAGAAACTTGGCTGACCTAAACAAGGCTGTGCTCTGTGAGTCATCAACGAAGACGGCTAACACAGGTCTTTTGCCGTTCCATTTGTGTTGGGGGGGATTTTCGACCACGTCGTATGCAGCCATGAGCAACGCTGGATCCAGATTCCCAATGTCTCTGTCAGTCTTCACCTTTTTCAACGCGGTTTTCATCTGCTTGTGCAAGTACATCTTATAACATCTTATATATATAACATCTTATGATGGTACTCGTCGTACTCCTTCGTCTCTTGCGTAACCTTAGACAGTATGTCTTCTATCGTATCAGCTGCGCAATGATCCGGATCGTATACATCTTCTTTGTCAATCGGCAATCCAACGAAGTCGAATAAAGGTTTGTTGGATTCCCATGATGACGTAATTACAAATAGTCTATCTAAGCACTTATCTTTTTTCAAAAAACCTAACAAGTTGCAGACGGCTGTACTTTTACCACCTCCTTTCTTAGCTACTGCCAGCAACAACTGGTGCATTTGGTTTTCTGGCGTGTCCACCTCGAAGGCTTTTTGGTTTGGTACTTTTATCTGGAACTGACTTAGGCTTTGCGACGAATGTGACTTCCTTTTCTCCGCCCTTGGGCTTTTTTGCGACGAATTTGACAACATCTGGGTGGCTGTCATCGCCTCCCGCCTTTACAATTGCTTCTATGCACTTCCTGTCTCTCTTCTTAGCCACTTTTTTCTTCATCTTTTCCTGCACAGCTGGTTCGTCTAGGATCTTCTTCACCCTTTCTTGTTTCTTCACCATGTCTGGACGCTTCGGTGCCATCTGTCGCTTGCGTTCTAAAAAATTCGAGCAGTGCAACGTGACTTCGCAAAACGGGCATACGATAATGTATGTTTACAAAAGCGTTTTGTACCAATCAGACATAAAAAGTGTCACAAACCCGTCTGAAAATTATCGTCATGCATGTGTCGATGTCCTGTGTGATGATGCCCGTGATTGGAAGGTCCTGCAGCAGCAGGATCTGGGATGTTGGCAGAAGCAGCTGGGACGGCTCCTTTGGCTGCTTCCCTTGCAGCCTTCCTGTCCCTATTCCTTTGTGCTAATTCTTTTCTCTTCTCTGATGTCTTCCTGTTGTTGGCCACAGCTGCGTCTATGTTCTTTCTGTCATGTGCAGCTTCTTCGTCAGCAGTTGCATCTCTCTTAGGTGCCCCCCTCGCTCTGCCGTGATTCTCCTGCCTCCTCTCCTGCCGTTCTTCTTTGTTTTCTTGTCTTCTGCTCTTAGGTTTAGGTTTAGGAGCCGGAGCAGGACCAGCAGCACCTTCGTGAAACGGTCCGTACCTAGGGCCGGCTGGTCTTGGTGGCATCTGCGGAGGAGCTGGCCTAGCTGCAGGTGCGGGTTTAGCTGGAGGTGCTTTCTGTGGTGCAGCTTGACGCTTGTACACGTCAGCACCTCTGACCACCATGTCAGTATCATTATCCTTTCTACCCTCAGATTTGAAAACGAGAGGGCCTGCTAAGGGACCTCTTAGGCCCATGAAACCCATCGGGCCTGCAGGACCTATAGGGCCTGTGAGCCCATTCAGACCTCTTCTCCAGGGCCACCGCGTATCCCTTGGTGACCCCTGTCACCTTTGTCACCTCGTGCTCCTCTCAGCCCTTTCCTACCTATCGCGCCTCTATCACCAACAGCCCCTTTGTCTCCTTTATCCCCTTTCTGCCCCTTTTGACCAGCCCTTCCTTCGGGGCCTTTTGGACCGTAACCTCCAGTCAACCCTTGCATCCCTGTGGCACCTTGGTCACCTTTCGGGCCAGTTGCGCCTATACCCCCTTGAGCACCGCTAGGTCCCGAGGGTCCTGAAGGGCCCTGGCCACCATGCCTGCCGTGCCTTTACCTTCCTTCCCATCTCTTCCTTTCTTTCCTCTATTACCCCTCTGGCCAGGATCCCCTGGTTGACCCTTAGGTCCCTGTGGTCCCATTATCGTTAGACTTTTTCTCGTTGGAGCCTTAAAGGGCATTTGCATGCCTTTTTGTTTGGGCATTTTAGGCACCCTAGGAACAGTGACTCCATGGTGGCTGGGTGTTTTGATGCGTGCGCCTAGTATGCCGGCACCTCCGACTCTGGTGTCTATCTGTCTTACACGTGTATGGGAATGTGAATAATCAGCTCCGTTACCACGCAAATGTGATAATGTATGAGCTTCTACTAGTCTCCTTTTCTTCTTTCCTAACCGCCCCTTCTTAGGGCGGGGCCCTTGTCATTTGCTTACCATCTTGAGGCGGGTTGGTAATCGAAAACGGTTTTGTTGATGAGGTTAGTCGGAGTGGAGGAGTTACGCAAGAGTGCACCTTGGGCCATACGCCTCTTACGCTCTTTCGATAACGCCAGCGGCCTAGAAGTAAGCGGCATTGTGGCTTGCTACTATTGTTACACAAAATTCTTAATGGTATGGTTGTCCTTATACTTTGCTTTTACCCACGTGCGCTTCTCGCTACCAGGCAGATGAAACAATGCAGAAATGCCGTACTCTGCATGATGAAAAAGATTTTCGTATCTGTCTTTGCCTATGGCTGCTTTAGGGTTGTAAGCGGATCCTACTATTTGCACACCGGCAGTCTTCTTCTCGGGGGAAAAGGTTTTTCCGAAGACCTTGTGAATTCCGCTCAACAGCTTGTGACTAGCAGCATTCCCAATGTCCTCCCTCGCTCTCCTAAATGCACCAGCCACTCCGCTACCAGGTTTGAAAGCAGTGCCTTCTACCCCGTACTTTCTCCCAACATGCACAGCTTGGGATCCTCCTAACGAATGGCCGGTGACTTGTACGTTTTCCTTCCCGTATTTCTTAGCTGTGTTCCTGTATGCTTTTTCAGCACCTCTGAATCTGCCGCTCAGATACTCGTCCATGCCATTGAAGATTTGACCATCTGCTATCAGGTCAGACACATGCTTAGGATCAGTTCCCTTGTAGGCTATTACAGCTTTGTTTTTTGACTTGTTGTAAAAGACGGTTCTAGAAGGTTGACTCAGCTCAGGATCTATTTCATAACCAAGCTGCTGATAATTCGATTTGAACTTCACTGGATCGTAAGCAGCTTGTGACAGCACAGCATGCTCGTGATAAAAAGGTTTGTTCGAATCATCCTTGCTTCTCGGCAGATCCTTAGCCTTCGTCAATTGACCCAACTTCTGGTTCGGTCTAGCGTACACAGATCTGGACCCATTATCAGCTCCCGCAAGACTGGTGTCTATCTGCTGATTCATCTCAGTTGTTCATAGTAGATGCATAAGAACTTACGCCATGGTTCAGTTCTGGCTGTCGAAGGGCTGAGGGGCAGATGCACCTCCGCTCCTCTTGATGGCCACGTGTTTGCCCATGTCCATGGTGCTTGTCTTGTGTGTGCCGAGGTAGCCACGTGCAGAGAAAGAGGTACGTCCGTATGCTCGCTGCATGATTGCAACTGGTAATCGTACGGCATAAAATTATCAAGGTGCCCCGTAAACTACGACGGTGCAAGTGACAGGAGCTGAATCTAAAGACAGACCGGTGACTAAGGTGAATGTCACAGTTTTGAAGTCAGATGAGATGCTTTGACCTATCAAGGTAGGTGTAGCCGACAACGCTCCACCGCTGGCTACCCAAGGTGTAGCTGTGGCATGGAAGATGTTACTGAAAACCGCCGTTCCTGTAGCAGTGGCATCGCTCGTAGGGTGCACCGTCAGAGTGCCACCTGTCGCCGAACCACTGAAATAAAAGATTTTCAGGTATGGCGCTTGTTGCATTGAGTTGAAGACCTGTAAGGCAGGCGTGGGGTTGATGAGGCCCGACATGGTGTCACATCCCTAGTTCAGAATTTAATACCCGGTGACTGTGCAATAAATGACTGTACCGTTCGCGACAGCATTTTGATTCCCAGTCAAGATACAATTTACTGTGACAGCTGTCGTCGTTGCTGCGTTGATGCTGGTAGAAGGACAAGCAGCCCCGCTGTTGGTGGTGATGACTGCATTCGCTTGTACATTCAGCAAAGTAGTAAACAAAGCCGTCCCACTAGATGTGCCTGTTGTAGTAGGGTAAAACGTCGCCTGCCCAGATGTGGTTGTCCCTTTACCATACCAAATCTTGCTGTTGGTGATAGCAGTGCTGCCACTGTAAACTCCGTTCAAAGGTGTGCCTGTCACAAGGCCTGTGAGGGTCAACCCAGAGATGGTGGTGGCTGCTAGGTTGGTGGTTCCTGCAACGTTTAGATTCCCTGTGACAACCTCATTCCCGCTGACGTTGGAACTTGTCATGTTGGTGGCTGCCAAAGTAGATGCTCCGGCTACATTTAGAGTTCCTGGGGTTGCCAAGGTGCTGAATGTATTGATGTTATTAGTGAATTGCGATAGTTGAGTAGGTTGCCCTGTTAAACTGGCATAAGTGCCAGCTGTAGCTACAGGTGCGAATGCAGGTGTCGCAGTCAGGTCTGTGTATTTCCCTGACGTGGCAACCGTAGCTAGGTTAGGTTGTCCAGTCAGACTGGCATACGTGCCTGCTGTAGCCACAGGAGCCAAGTTAGGCTGCCCAGTCAGACTTGCATAGGTGCAAGCTGTGGCAACGGGTGCGAATGCTGGTGTTGCGCTGAGATCTATATACTTTCCAGACGTGGCTACAGCTGCCAGATTTGGTTGGCCGGTCAAAGAAGCATAAGTACCGGCTGTCGCTACAGGTGCAAGGTTAGGCTGACCTGTCAGAGAAGCATAGGTGCCAGCTGTCGCTACAGGCGCCAGGTTGGGCTGACCTGTCAAGGAAGCATAAGTGCCAGCTGTAGCTACAGGTGCCAAGTTAGGCAAGCCTGTTAGTGAGCTGTAAGTGCCAGCTGTCGCCACGGGAGCCAGCGCTGGCATATTATTCAAATCCCCGTAATTGTTAGAGGTGGCTACAATCCCCAAAACCGGGGCGCCTATTACGTCACTGTACTTCCCACTGTGCCCGATGGTGCTGATGACAGGTGTGCCGTACAAAGAAGCGTAAGTGCCATTTGTCGCAACTGGAGCCAAGGCTGGTGCTCCCACCAAATCAGAGTACAATCCAGAATGACCTACTGTGCTGAAAGCTGGTTGACCTATTAGGTCAAAGTACAACCCAGAGTGACCTATCGTACTGATCACGGGTTGACCTAGTAGGTCTGTGTAGTTGCCAGTTTGCCCTACCGTGCTTATGACAGGTTGACCTATTAGGTCAGAGTACAATCCCGAATGACCTGACGTGCTGATGATCGGAAGATCTAGAAGATCTGTGTATGCTCCTGTGGCACTAACCACGGATAGGGTAGGCTTATTCAAAATCTGAGTGACGCCGCTGACAGCTGCCCAATCGGAAGGAAGCTGTGTGTAGCCCGACATGCTGACACCTGTGTTGGCTAGGTCAGGCGTGAAGCTGCCGAAAGAACTGCTGTAACTTGTGGAATACGCACCAGGGGTACCAATGGAAAACGAGGAGGGGGCGTTGCTGAAACCGTAGAAATTACCCCCTAGGCCAGCACTGTACGAGGAAGATACGATTGACATACCTCACAGTAACTACAGAAATTGTACAGACGTCACTTTTTCTGCAACTATTCTGTAGACCTTCTGCAGGTCTGTAGCGATGGTAGAAGCGAATTATGATTCAGGCCTTGAGAGCCCTAGGCCAGGCAGCCCTGTCAAACCTACATCACCTCAAGCGAATGTGGCCCCTGCCAAGAAGCAATTGTCCTCCGCGCAGAAGGCATCTCTCGCCAGGGCACGTGAGAAGGCTAGACAAAGCAAACTCGCAAAGAGCGTGGCCAAGGCTGTCCAAGAAAAGGAGTTCGCGAAGTACCAAGCGGTGACTAAACTAGTATCACCAGCCAAGCATGACAGCGACACAGCCATGAGCGAGACCGAAAGCGAGGCCACACCCAGCCCAGTTAAGAAGAAGAAGAAGACTAAGAGGCACGCGAAGAAGAAGAGGAGGCATGTTACCAGCAGCGACAGCGAGACCTCTGAAGATGATCCAGCTGATGCACAGCAGCGAATCAAAGACCATGCTGCTTTAGCACGACAGGTTTACGAGAATAACCTCGCGAAGTATAAGGGAGAAGTTGTTTACAAATCGCTTTTCCCGTACTTACAAGGATGATTGATTTTATTGTAATGACAAATCTTCTACATACACGTCATACCCTTCTGAAACCCTCGCTGTAAGTTTCGGTATGTTCTCCCTGATCAATCGCAATGCATTGTCTAGATTGTCCGCCGATTGCTCGAACGGCAACTTAATGTATTGCTGGAAATTCAAAGGGTCGTGAATCTCAAAGTGCAAGCCATTCAATTCCAAACATACCCTGCTAAGCACTTTTATCGCTACCATCGGGTCTGGGGCCCAATCGAACTTAACGTAAAGGTAAAACATTCCTCTGTCTTTAGCCGAGCAGCATGCGACTTGGTGAACCGAAGCTAAGCCTTCGAACAGTAACCTCAACGAGTTGGCCATCTCCTTCGCCAGCAGGTAACTCGTAGTCAGGCCCGGCACCATAGCTTGGTAGGTGATTCCCCAGGTGTCCATGGCGAATCGCAGCGTGATGCTCATCAGCCTTTCTTCGCCTCTCGTTATGTAGCTGTCTTCTCTTCTCTTGAAGATAAAATGCTATCACGCTAATCCTGTCCTCCAATTGTCTGACTTCTTGCAAATTGATGCCCTCGAACACCGGATGACAGTCGATGAAAAATTCAAATAAATCTCTGCTGGCTGCTTGAGCTGATCTGTAGGCGGTCATTGGCTGCTCGAGGGTGATCTTGGCCCAGGCACACCCCTGTTCTCGTCGATCTCGTTCTCTATCAGGCGTAGATACTTCTTGATTATGCAGCGCTGGTCTGGGGTGATCGGGAGTCTGTAGATGTTTCTGTGGGTGATCGAGAGGTAATCAATGACAGCATCTGTAGGGAGGGGGATGGCCATGTAGCTCTGGAGATCCTGGTTGCTAGTATCAGACTCCGCAAGATCTTGCTGAGATGTGCGTGACACAAAGCCGCTTCTACTTCGGTGATACGCTCGGTGGTTGCAAGAGCCAAGGCCTCGCAGTCCCTAGCAACGTCCTTGAGATCTTCTGCCAACCAACCGTAGCAAGTGTTGTAAGTGTTAGGCATTCGCTTGGTAAGTCGGGGCGAAGAGACACAGATTAATGATGTCCAGCAGCGACCGGATGGCCACTTTATCCTCTGTTGTTAGGGTATTGAGCGGCGTCGAATTTATTATCCCTCTTAGGGCCGCAACGACTTCGAATCCCCTCATTGTTTTATGATCCCGGGGCTGTCAACTTTAGTAACAGACCACTGATTTTGTCTAGAAGATCGAACGTCTCGTCTTCGATAGAGTAGATCGCTTCTTTGCTTAAATCTTCGAGGTATCCTAACGCCAATTTTAGGTGTTTTATCAGGTTATCGTCCCTGGGAGCCATCGATTTGCAGAAAATACAGAGTTATGTCAAGGTCCTACAGAGCTACAGTACTCTGTGTATAGAAAAATATAGAGTTATGTAGCTACAGTACTCTGTGTATAGAAAAATATAGAGTTATGTCACGATTAGTCAACTCTATCATAATGCAGATAATGTCTTACGTAATTTCTACAGCATCTGGCGTAGATCTCTGCACATCTGCCCTAGACCACTGTAGGATCTGCCTCAGACCTTCTATGCGTCAGCGCCAGAGCACTGTAGGGTCTGCTCCAGAGCACTGTAGGGTCTGCATGCAGAAGAGGATAAGTCTGCGTGCAGAACTCTGTAGCTCTAGGGCTGCAGAAGAAACTTCTAGAATCTTCTGGATTATGACAGAGTTGACTAATCTTCTATAGATTTTCAGGGTTCAGTTGGGGAAACCCCAACACAACCCTGAAAATAAGGGCAAACAGGTAGGGTCAGGGTGTGGGGGTCAGCCAGCAAGGGCCAATTATGCTTTGCATCATGGTCACCCATGGGGTGACAATTATTTCCCTTTGGGAAATCATGGTTGTGCGAAGCACAACGATAATTATCAATCTTTTTTGTTACATTCTTGTTTTCGTATCTTTTATTATAAAAAAAGATATGTAAAAAAAACAAATCTATAATATATCAATCATGAAAAGATTATCGATAGTAAAACAACCTGCTTTATCTGTCATAAATGACCATTTAGTGGCTTTTAAAAAGGAGTAAAAATAATGTATTTTGAAAATCCTAAAAATTGGTTAAGTTTTTCACCAATTCCCAAAGAAAGTGGATTAGTAGTTGGTCTTAGTCATAGTTACAATTCCTGGAACTCCTCCTCGATATAGAAAATTAACGCTTAACTCACTCCTTCTATAATAACTTTGTAATTATGTATTTAAGTAATTAGGAGATTAGGTACTGCACTAAGTACTGGGGACTCTGAATGAGCCCAAACCCTGGTTACAACCTGTGATTTAGGCTGACAGATAGGGTCTGGATTTGAATCTTTAAAACATTGCTTACATAAAGGCCCCTGTTTGTAAGGCTTTTAGTCACACCCACAAACCCTACTGCTTGACATAATCTGACAAATCACAGGGAAAACCCTATGGTCAGTAGTCAGTCAGACAAATATATATATACCTGTGCTTTCAAGCCAGGATGTCTGATGAGTCACAATTGGCTCCACACCCCAGACTGTAAGGTATTAAATGAATATAGGACAATGCAGGGCATAGTCATGGGCGCCGCCCAAATGCTGACGTCGTCGCAGGGCTGTCACAATCGTACCAGCCCCCAGAACAGGGATGACGCCTCTACCATGAGGCATGGGCTGCCCAATGTTCTGTAGAAACGCGTTTGTACTGTGCCCAGGCGATTCTGAGTTTAGATTTCCATCTGATTCTGCCGACGGATCATGTCTGTCTGGAGGTATCGACATGTAGTTTGACACAAATGAATGACACTAGGCAGGATTGCCTCAGCTCTGCCACGAGCTATCAGACTTGTTGGCTGGCTAAAGCTTGGAGTATTCTTCTGCTCCTCCTCCTCCTCCTCCTCCTCCTCCTCCTCCTCCTCCTCCTCCTCCTTCTTCTTCTTCTTCTTCGTCTTCTTCTTCTTGTAAACATACAGACGTTTCGGGATTGAGAAGAGCCCTTCATAACCTGAAATATGCTCTGGCCTTGAGCTGAGGCAATTATTGCGGAGCCACAAGTGCAAAATCAGTATATTTGCAAATATGTGTGACAATTTATTCGGAGTCAGCATGGTTGGTGGTAGCCCTGCTGGGGCTTGCATCAGCCTTACCAACTCAGCAATCCTGCAGGGCAAGCTGCTGAGTTGGCAAATTGCGAACAGCAACAGTGGTCTGGCAAAGAGATGGACAAAAGGCTGTGACATGATGTCACTGACATCTCTGAAGGGCACAGCTTGCGGTATGAGGTTTGACGGTCATACGGTGAAGTGGTACTTCCGCACGGGTCATGTAGACCTGCACTTTGTGCTCAGGGGGCAGTCCCCCTCTTACATCTGCAAACGCATCATATGTACCGGTACGTGCTCGACAAGCTTTTGGGAACTCTCGAACGGAGGCGTTCAGGAGGTATGGTGTCGCTGTGCAGGACTCGCAGTGTGTGTGTGTGAACGGGTTGCAAGGTCAACTTTGATCAGTTGTGTTCACCACAGGTTGCATGCACGAGGAAGAATCGTATCCGACAGAGGAAGAAATGCGTTTGCAAGCAGCTCGTGATGTTCTTTGCAACGAGGATTTGCTCAAGCTTTTGTTCGAGAAGTTGGGCAGGGAAGGGTTATGCTCTGCTGGGGCCACTTGCCGTCAATGGAGACGAATTGCTGAGTCAGACGAGTTCTGGACGTCACTGGACTTTAGTGGGTTGAGCATCAGTCCTTGGCAGGTATCCTTTACCCAAGATTGAT
>JAABUV010004689.1_pt1 | contig 16142 bp, 15 predicted proteins | sample 5559971 | NCBI WGS metagenome assembly JAABUV01 (sample SAMN10711881, study PRJNA513362) | rock metagenome | isolation source: Antarctica rocks | place: Antarctica: Victoria Land, Knobhead nord | collected 2015-12-19
TATAATAGAGTTATAAAGGCTTATAACTCCTTATAAAGTATATTTAATATATTATAAGTCTATTATATTCCTTTAATTAAATATTTAAGTTCCGCGTTAGTATTAAGTTACTACTTATAAATAAGTTTTAACTTCTTAATTAAGGCTAGGCCCTAAGTACTAGTTATTATAGATATATTAATATTAATAAGTAGAAGGGCCTAAGTACTACTTATTAATATAGGCCTATTAATATTTATAAGTATTATTACTAGAGTTATTATATTATAAGATTTAAAGAATTTTAAACTTTACTTTATAAAATTAACTAAAATAGTAGTTATATCCTAAATTAGATAAGACCTTTATATTTATTTAGGTTTTTACCTATCCTTTTATAACCTTATCCCCCTATTCTTTTTCTTATTCTACTATTATAGTTATTATAGCTAATAGATAGTACTATTAGTAGAGTTAACTTTATCCTTAAGATTACTCTTAATATTAATACTACTCTAGTAGCTAGTATTACTCTAGTAGTAAGGACTTAGGCTTTACTACTAGCGGGGGGAACCTTTTAATATAATACTTATACTAGAGGGTAATAGTAATATTATTATAAATAAGAGTAAGATAGGTAAGCCTTCTAAGGAGGAGTCTTATTTATTATTTTCTTTATAGGAAGGAGTATTATTAGAACTAGTATTTTCTATTTCCCTTATAACCTTTTTACCCTAGTAAGTAGAAAGTATATCTTATTTAGTATTATAATCTTATATTTTCTCCTTTTTATTTTTTATATCTTACTTCTTTTTATATTTTCTAGCCTAAACTTTATTAGCTATTAGTTACTACTAATTTAGTACTTATATAAGGTTATTATTAATTATTATATACTTAGATCTCCTATTATATTCCTTCTTATACTTATACTATTTAAGTAGTATTACTACCTTTTATTAATAATTATTCTAAGAGTAGGAATAGTAGGTATATATCTTAAAGTCCTATTATATATCCTTCTATTATAAATTTATACTAGAAAGTCTATATATACCTACTTTAATAAGTATATAATTAATAAATATTATTATCTCTTTAATATTAAAAAGTATTCTTTTATATATACTTTATTCCTTCTACCTACCTCTCTTATACTTCTTATTATAACTATTTAATTATAAGATATCTAAGCTCCTAGTCCCCCTTCTCTTATACCTCCTCAAATACTATAATAGCTCTATATTATATAGCCTAGCTTTCCTATAACCTTTCTCTTTATAAGGGGACTTCCGCGGGGTAGGTTAAGAGGAATATAAGGGAAGGATATTATTATTATTAAGAGGTTCCTAGGATATAAGAGGTATATTTATATAGAGGCTAGTAATAATATCTTCCTATTAATTATATAAATATATAGTAATTATATATTTATTACGCTATATTAAGATCTTTAGTTATAGGGATATAAGAGGAGGATCCGGCGTACTAGTACCTAGGATATCCTTAGAAGACTTTAGAGTACGCCTAGGAGGTATATAATAACTATTAGTAATAGTAGAGGAAGGTTATAAGAGGGATAGAATAGATATAAATATAGGTAAGTAATAGATTAACTATAAAGGACGTTAGAGTAATAGCTTAATTAGGCTATTATTTATATTAAATTAGTAATTTAATAATTAAATTACTAACTTAATAATCTATATAATTAGTAAATACTATAGCTTAATATAGCTATTAACTATTAAATAATATTAAATAATTACTTAAAATCGGGACTATAAAACCTATCTATTACCTATAGTAAGATAATAGTATAATAATAGTATAGCTATAGTAAGGCTATAGTATTAGCTATAGTATTCCTTATAGTATAGTTATAGTATAGCCTACGGCATAGCTATAGTATTACTTATAGTATAGCTAATAGTATACTATAGCATAGTATTCCCTATAGTATAGCTACTATATTACCTATAGTATAGCTATAGTATTCCTTATAGTATAGCTAGAGTATAGCTTAGCATTCCCTGTAGTATAGCTACTATATTACTTATAGCATAGCTATAGTATAGGTATAGTAGTCCCTCTAGTATAGGGTATAGCATAGGCTCTAGCATAGGTCTAGTATTAGGATATAGTATAGGAGATAGTATAAGGGATAGTATAAGGTATAGTATAAGTAGGTATAGTATAGGGTATAGTATAGGGTATAGTATAAGGTATAGTATAGGTATAGTATAGCCTACAGCTATCCCTATAATATAGGGTATAGTATAGGTATAGTATAAGGTATAGTATTACTAATAGTACCCCTAGAATTATAGATCTTAGCGGGTTTTTAGGGAGCTTAGCCCCTAGAGTAGTCAGGTTTCTAAGAAGTCCCTAGCTTAATTACTAATCTCGTACTAAGATAGTAACCCTCTAGTACTTAAATACCCTTATATATACTAATACCTAGAGTTACTCTCCTTAATTAATACTAGTATATTAACCTAGTATTAGTAAGTTATATAACTACCCTTAAGAAGTATACTAATATAATTATATTTATATATAAGGTATTAGGATTTACTTAAATAGATTATATAACTAGTAGGGTAGAGTTACTATAAGAACTTAAGTTCTAAATAAAATAGTAGAAAAACTAGGGGTATTATTTAAGTAAAGTATAAGGGTATTTAGATATAATAATTAGTAATAGATAGCCTACCTTACTACTATTAATCTAAGAGGGAATATTAGGATTTAGGCTAGGTTAGTTTTAATAACTATTAATTAGAAGGCCTTAGTAGACTAGTAGAGATTTCTTATAATAATTATTTATTCTATATAGCTATATCTATCTATTACTTATTATAATACTATTATACTATACCTGAATTACGTGTAGATAGCTTATAAGCATTATATATTTCATTACCACTGCTATTGATGCTCCTGGCACCAGACTTTTTGGTTCGATGATCATTCCTGGCCACGTTAAAGTTCATGCCCGAAAATCTGAGACAATTTTCGCATGGAGTCGTTTCGTCACCATATGTGCTGCTACTCTTCTGCGGAAGCCCTTTGCATTGACCAACATTTAGACCAAAGGATGTCAATTTTTCTGTTCCCCTTGGGTGGATGATAGGTTGTGGGCCAATATAAATTGTCGATGGATGGCTATATCGTCCGGACAGCAGTGTAGCCAAAATGTCGAGCATGTCGGGACAATTTCCAATCCGATGTTAATGATCTGTGGCAGTAGATATCTTGCCGCTCTTCCAACTTATCGTTGCTCAAAGAAGCAGAGACACCAACATGCTAATAAACCCCGACTTTCTCCCACTCTTGACAGCAGGACTTGCAAAATCTTCCCTCCTTAGCATGACCTCGCAAAATTTCCCACTCTTCCCCAGACCATTGCTCGTCACTAATATCCTCATCTAATTTATCTTCAAATTCCCATCCATCCTTCCAATCATCATTTTCAACTTTGTAGCATGCACAGCCAACGCAGATTTCCCACGTGACAATGTAATCCAAGATATCAGTATCCTCATCCTGCAATGCTCGCATTGCATTGTCACCGATCACTCGCTCTATCCAATGGCGTATGCGTAGTAGGACTTTAAGACGTAAGTTCCACTGGGCCCGCATCCGCTGTTGGAGTTCGTAGTCGCCGACGTCGAGCGAGATCATCTTCCAGAAACTATTTGCGGCAGACTTGACCCAAGGCTGGCGAGGATGGGTTGCGTAAAACCTCCTGGAGGACAGGTTGAGGCTAATGAGGTCGGCTCCGTCGAGGTAGGAGCGAATCTTAAGGAGGAGTTCTGGGGGAAGAGTGGTGAGATGCGGACCCGACATCCTGTAGATGGAAGAATCAGAGCTAGAATCTCATCGGAGGAGGGCGCCTGGCAACTGAGACTGATGCAAGTACGAGCGATGCCGTGTTGTAGGATGAATGCTTGATTGACGCGCGCTACAGTTGTAGGTTTTGGATTGGCCCGAAGGTCACGTGAGTTACGCGTGAAGCTCGCGTCCTTATCTCGACCAAGCTTTCAATATAACGCCTTTATGCTCAAAACCTCCAAACACCATTACAGCCGGCGACGGAGCATGAGCCTCATCTTCCAAAGTTCACTATGGAGCCATGACGAATTGCCCGCAGCATCTATCCTACCGGCAAGGGTGCAGCTCAATGTACAAGCCGCCAGATCAACAGCTGACTATATAACGCAAGCCATCTCCAGGCAAGCCAGAGTGCTTCCGAAGAGAGAACAATCTGCCTCACACCAAAAGAAGTCATTGACGAAGTATCCGGATCACGTCTTCCTTGTCGCTCCCATTCTGCCGCAGTGGATTTTACCTCCTCATTTTCCCACATGAAAAAGGCTCTCTTTCCTTTCGATTTATCCAGTTTACTGCCCCTCGTATATGATGACTTATTCCGATCTTGGTATTGGACATGTCCTTTATATGTCTTCTCCTGCTCTAGAGGATTGTCGATCTGATAGGCGTAGGCGAAAGAATGGGACGGCTATGACATTACCCGAGCGAAATGTCACTTGCTGGGTTAATTCACAAGACGTGCGACAGCTAAGCCAGACCATCATGATATACCGCATAAAGAAAGCGTCATCACGAAGTGAGTATTGTGGTTCACTATCTCTCAACAAGGAAACCCACAATGCTTCCTCTTCTCTCAGTACTCATCCTCATCGCGTCCCTCACTCTCTCAACCGCAGCACCACCCTTCACCCTTCCCCCCTCCTCTCCCCTCAACATTACAGCACACCCTTCCCTCTCCGGTCCAACCCACTGCCTCCTCCCCCAACCCCTCGAGCAAATCCCCGTCTCCCTCCGCACATGCGCCCCAGCCCTCACACATCTCATGCTCGACCCCGACATCCCAAAGTCATACTTCCACTCCCACAACACCATCACCATCATCGATTACGCGGGATGCGAAATCAGCATCGATTATTTGAGGACCAGGGGCCGGATCACTCTCACGAACAGGCGGATGGTGGAATATGTGAGGGAGATCTTGCTCGGGTGTGCGCATTTGGGACAGGGGGGTTGGGTGCATATGGAGGAGAGTTGGGAGTGGATTGTTATTGTTGAGGGGAGTCGATCGGTTGGGAGGGTTGGGTGAGGGAAAAGGATGTGATTGTGGAGATGGGAAGACCTTGAGATGTTGAGGTCAAAAGAGCTTCTGGTAGTTTCCTTTAGATTTTAAATGCTACCCGTTATCGAGATTACACTTAACCAACCCAGTATATAAAATCTTTCAAGGACCCAAATACGTTCCTCCTCCTCGTCATCATCAGCCTACTTGCCATGTCGATGGCGAAACCTATTACCCTTGATTGATTCCGCATCTTGTACCTGGGAGCGTGTACATGGCTCTATTTGGACTTGCATTCGATCGACAGAGTTGATAGATTGGTTTTGTGTGACCATTCAATAGCTCCGGAAAAGACCGAATAGTCGCTGATGCCTTTCACGACTTTTGAAAGATTTGATATCAGAAAAACACCTTATAGAAACAAAGGAAATTGTAGAACAATAGCGGGGAAAGAATAGCATGCTTCACGCCTTGGACAGCGTGATCTGTGCCCAGACTCAAGTATGAAACGCACCATTAAGGATAGCTTCCAATCATATTCCCAACGTGAGAAAGCCAGCATACAGGTTGAAGACCGGTGACAAAATGAAGAGTTCAAATCCTAAAATGAAGCCTTGACTACTCAGAGAGAGTAGAACTTTTATCTAAGGGAAATATTTTTCTAGCTTTCCGGTACATCACTCTTTCTCAAGTACGGGCCAAGACTACCTCCTTATCCACCTCCCCCCCTTTTCCGATTTCGCCACCTGTTCGCTCGACGGAAATTAGGTTATTGGCGCCATCGGCCTCAAAACGCGCGACGATGTGCACTACCGGACGATGGGAATGGGGTCCTGGATCGGCGAGAGCCATTGGGCACGGGGAAATGCGACGGAGGCGGTTTTGAAGTTCGCGGAGTGTACTTCAGAGAGGTATAGCGCAGAGTTGGGTTAGAGGCGGAGGGTTTTGAGGGGAATGAGGCGAGGGAGGGTGTTGGAGATGGGTGTCAGGGGAGGAAGAAGGATGCGGTGGAGAAGGGGGATGTGGTTGTGGGGGTTTGGGTACGGTGTTAGTCCAAGGGGCGGAGTAGCATTCTTGAGACCAAGAGGCAGCGCTCTCCCGAAACTTGGTGAAAGATTAGATTTCCTCGTAGGTGAAGGGAAAGCTGGCACCCCTTCTCTTGAAGTATCTTTCGAGCTTGTCTCATCATTAGCTGTACATCCGAGTACAGGAGAGACGAGGCAGAAGAAGAAAGCTTGGTGGTTGCCTTGGGAAGTTCCTAGTCTATATTTACAGATCGAAGCTAACATGGTGGATCTGAATGCGGCAGGGCTCTGCTTTGATTCAACAAAATATCATTGCGTTTTCATCAAGTATCGTTTTTGGGCGTGCACCACGCAAAGCCTCTAGGCGGAATTGAATCTTTCTGCGTCTTCGTTGTCGGGCGGCTGTATGGCTCCGTGGGTCAATCTTTACAGTGAAGTCTTCCGGCTGATCAATTCCATTCAGGTCCATGTGCTTCGTCTCGCAATAATTAAGGAAGATCAGTTTCAACACAGAGCGACTGCCCCTAGCTTTGAGTCTTTCCTGAAAGGAGTGGAAAGCAAGAAACCAGGAGAAGTTGTCTGAGAGTGTCAAACCATCTCGGCCCAGGATACTAGTATCGAATACAATGTAGATCTGCGGAAGGCCATCAAAGGTTGACCCAAGTATATCGAACCAATCGGACTCGTGCACTGCGCTTTGCATTCGACTACAACTCAAAGCGCATGTACTCTCATTCTGAAAGTACTTATTGATACGGATGGCCTGTTGTACGAGGCTTTTGAGAATGTCAACGGACGTTACCGCTTCAGCGCCGCTCTGAAAGGTACTTGGCAACACCCAAAATATGGGAACATGAGCATTTTGCACAGCCTCAATCAGGTCAACGCCAAAGATCCTAATTTGGTCTCGCATCGAATACGGTCCTTTGACGATTATCAAAGAGTTGTCTTCCGACGTTGTCCAGCGTTTCAACTTTGGTGAATCCAGAAAAGCAAGTGGACGGCTAGCGCGTTGCATGCCGTTGTTTCGTCTCAGGATCCCATAACGATAGCTGACTTCGGGATTTTGCAAGGATGAGTTGGCAGCAATCGCGAGCATCTGAGATAGCTGCAAGTCAAAAACCCTCTGACTAGTATTCACTTGTCCGGAAATGAGCGTGGTCAGCTGAGGAGCTATATCAATGATTCTTCTCATGATCTCATCGACTGACACAGCGCTCCGTCGAACGACGCACCCGGTGTTCTCAAGATTAGTGTACGTTTCCTGCTGCAAAGTGTGGACATCTCGTAACTCAGCTTGTGCCGACGAAGCTGCCCACTGATCAATCCGCCGAGAGCAGTCTTCGATATTTTCAAGGATGTCTTTATATTTGATACCCACAGGCTGTGTGAATGAGTGAATGATATGCTTGAAAATGCCTTCTTGATGCCATTTCAAGGCTTTGATGAGGAATTGCATGAGATAGGCGTACAAGCGGGCAACTTCTTGTTTTATTCGCTTAGTAGGATAGAGGACCAGATAGAGCTCTTGACGTGGCCGACAATCTGCAATGCGGCACAGAGCTTTGGCGAAGGCAGACATCAATTCCTCATGATTCAATATTCCCTGGGCATGGTAAGCAGAATCTTGTGCAATGGTCCTGTCGTGTATACCACAAAAACCAATTTGATGGTGCCCCAGGCCAGTGCTACGTATTCTGGGTGATGTTGGGCAAGGGTATCAAAGACTCGTCCATAGTACATTATTCGTGATGAGAAGGCGGCAAGCCATTGAGAGACCTTTCGTCTCTGCGTCTTTGACTCGTAATTCCGTTTCGCTTCATTTACAAGGGACAGAACGTGTTCTATATTAGACTCGGCACAAAGGAACGCTACTTTCTCCCTATCCCTGGTGAGAGACTGGGCGAACACAATCTTCGCATTTTCGAAAGCGTCTGTTGCGGCATGTAGACAGCTGCCACGGATCAGTCCTTTTGAACACTACCGCACTTTAATCCCTTACCTATCGTCGTCTGACGGCTTATACCAATTTTCGTACGTTGGCCTCGCATTCGTGGTCGCCATTTCTCTCGAAAACGCATTTCGGCTGTCTGTCACGGCGACAACCGATCACTGATCATTGTACTTCAGTCAGCAACGAGGCTATGCTAAAATATCAAATGAATTCTACGCCCTATTCTACGGGTCCCTGCTTTTGGAATTAGGTTTAGCGTGTGCGTTTTCAATGCGACTGGCGCTGTAACACCCCGACCCCGACCCCGCGGTAGACGTACTCATAAGATTAGTTATATCTTCTACGTACGTTAACGGATTATTATTATTTTTAGAGCATTAGATATCGAAGATTAATATATATTATTTAGCCTACTTAGATTAATATTATAAGCGTTAGATATCGAGTACTACTTTATAGGTATAGGCATAGGTACAGGCATATCTTAGGCACAGGCAGAGGGGTCTTGGCGTACCTACCGCATAAAATCAGTCCCTTATTTATAAATCGGACGGATTTTTATTATTCTTAGGGTACTAGATACGTTGGAGTAATAAGTATCTTTTAGCCTACTTAGGTATATATTATAAGTGTTGACTGTTAATTTATGTTTTAGTAGAATTAGTAATTATGGGGTCAGGGTCGTGGTGTTGCAGCACGCCAAGATCGCATTGAAACTGCACACGCTAAATACCTTAGTGGCTTCTAAGAAAGCCTTCTCCGGCGCCAAAGCATTTCCCCTAAATATTCGAGGCTGTAATCTATGGAGTTTTTGAGTCTTCTTAACAATCTCGAATGCGGTCTGAGGACGAAAGATTGAAATTTCCGGAGGTGGAAAATCACCCCACGATCTCGCAGGATTGGACCAACAAGGAAATAAACGACCACAAGCGTCTGGTCGCACTTCAGGAGAAGAAACCTCACGGGTCTCCAAGAGAAGACATAGAAAAGCCAGTGCGAAGTGAAGGAGGTAGCGTTTACTATTCCTTACAGCACGATCCAGAAGTACATGCTGACGGTCGATGTATGATGGTGATCAGCTGTAAACCTTACCTCTACTCCTCAGTTCACACTCGGAGGCAGCTCTGAAAGCCCGTCAGAGCTAGACGAGCGTCAGCGCATACGCAAGCATCCTGCGACGTTTCCATGCCATTTGTGTCCAAAGAAATTCACTCGAGCATACAATCTTCGCTCCCACCTTCGCACTCATACGGAGGTGAGACCATTCATTTGTACCGTGTGTGGAAAGGCTTTCGGTCGCCAGCACTATCACGAAAGACATGAAGCCCTACACCGGACTGTTCCTGAACCAGAAGAGCAGGACATTCAGGTGACTGTACGTACGTTCGATGATGAAGATAGCAGCCCCTCGAGCGTACCCAGTCCTTCCCATGAGCCATTCACCCACAGAGGGAGCTTGGACAACCTGCAGAGTGAAGGCATTAAAACGGACCACGAGGTTTTTGACGGGATGTATGAGCAAAATGAAGTCATGCGCAATGACTCATATACAAATATGACAGGACATCAACAGCGCAAGCGAAGGCGGAAGGAGCACAACTCGTCTGGCAGTGAATCAGAGCTGGCGACAACTCCAGACATAATATTTGAACGAGGCAGCAGTCGCCAAAGAGAGGTCTCTGCAAGCCAGCAATCTACCGAAATACACGCATTGCGGCGTGAGCTAGAAGCGTTGAAGAGTGAGAAGGGCCTTCCTGAATGCCAGACAAGAGGGACCCCACAGCGATATCAAATCATTTATAGGATTCATCGTGCCTTGGAGAAATCACCGATCATGTATCTCGACCAGCCTCAATGGCTGACAGGAGACAAAGACATGGCGTCATTGCAGGGACAGCTACCGATTGCGCGGTTGGACTCGTACCTAGACAGGCATCCTGAAGTGGTATTCATCATTTTCCGGGACATGGCAGCCCAATATGACAAATATCAAGCAGATGATGAAGGCCCGATCATGCAATGGTCGGAATCCATGACCATAAACTCTCCGAGACTGATCAAAACCCTTAAGCGAGTCATTGATGGACTATCTCAATTTCTAAGCATTGGTGAAAGCTTTGATTTTAAGAGTTCTGAGGTGACACTTGCAGCTCCATACTTAGTTTTCTACCACTATCGTGAATCTATGGTAGAATGCGCATCCTTCCTGAAGGAAAATGCATCTTACCAGTGGAGTCTCCTACTTGAATACCTCGACAGCAATTTTGCAGAGCAGTATGAATACGTGAAAAAGCTTCTGGATGCTGGCAGCATACACCGGGGACTTATCCATTACATGATCAAGGAAGGGGATGTCTTGATCAGCCAAAAGAATCATACTCGATCGGCTTACGCTGCCGCATCAAGACCCACTCGAGTATCCTATCCAGGGTTAAGGGGCCTGGACAATTCCCCCTCTGAAAGTATTGAACAACCTTGGTGTAAAACCTACCATGGTAAGCAACAAACAGACGCCGGCATTCATACAAAGCACCTCAAACACTGTGCGAAGAAACGAATTGACCCCGAGGTAGAATTGTGGAATATAAAGGTCGAGTTTTGGGAATTCGACGGCAACTTTCAAAGAGCATGCCAGACAGTCCAATTGCATGTTCCCAGTGGGCCGTCGGAAATATTATCTGTCAGAGATCTTGAGCTCTTCCCGGTTGAGTTTGCGGACGCAGAACAAATTGCGCGACTGAAGGCGGTGGGCTCTCAATTTTGGAAATCCAGAACTCGAAGATATGTGTCTTACCGCCCGATTCAAACCATAGGTAAGACTGATCCTACAGAATTGAGATACATGATCGACCCGGCTACTTATAAAGAGCTCCACAAAAAGGACAATTCGAAAGAATCGTTTGCGGATGATTTTGATCCTGACTTAATGAACGGGGAAGAGCCCCCTCCGGACCCATTCCTACTGCTACTGCCAAACACAATCGATGGATTCAACATACAAAGCAAGAGATGGGAGAAACTAGAGGTTTCCCAGATATCTGACGTGTCCTGGAACAAAGATGCGTTTGAGAACCTTGTGATTGAGCCCTTCGCCAAGACCTTGGTCAAAGCCTTGGTCATACAGCAGCTTGAGAAAGAAAAAGGGACGGACTTAATTGCTGGTAAAGGACAGGGTCTCATCGTACTCCTGCACGGTGGGCCGGGGACGGGGAAGACTTTCACTGCGGAGACTGTAGCGGAGATCGCCGAGAAACCGCTCTATCGAGTCACGTGCGGAGATTTGGGAGCAGAACCAATGAAAATTGAGACCTACCTCGAGTCGGTCCTGTACCTCGGCAAAATATGGAACTGCGTCGTGCTGCTGGATGAAGCTGATGTCTACCTGGAAGAAAGATCGATGGAAAGTCTCGCTCGCAACGCCCTGGTCTCGGTCTTCTTGCGAGTCCTCGAGTACTATGAAGGCATACTTATCCTCACCACCAACCGCGTCGGCACGTTCGACGAGTCCTTCAAGTCGCGAATCCAACTCGCTCTGCATTACGACAGACTGAAATTCAAGGATCGATGTCTGATCTGGGAGAACTTTTTCCGGCGTTTGGAGAAGTTCGCGGAGGTGGGGATCGATTTTGACGATATTTACAGACATCTGAAAGATTTGGCGAGGCACGAATTGAACGGCCGGCAGATTAGGAACGCTATTACGACTTCACGGCAGTTGGCGAAACACCAGGGCAAGGATTTGGAATTTACGGATTTGCAGCAGGTCATTAAGGTAGCGCTTCAATTTGATAAGCACACGACGGATTTGCAAGGTGGGATGAATGACGACGAAAGGAAGAGGGAGGATGGCATTCGCCCATAAGTAGGGAGTCGATTTTAGTATCTTCGAGACGACGGTTGACGATATAAAAAGGCGCTTGATTGGGTATATTAGCAGAGCCTATGTTCAAAGATTCACGTGGAGCAGCAATGCAGGTTTCACAATGCCAAGATCTACCATGTCTCTTGGGCCAGGAAAGGCCTAATACAGATTCCGACCCCCAAGCTATCTAGACGACCTGACGACAGTTCCAAGATAAATTCGGACCCTGAAGATAACCTATCTTATCCTACCTTATTGATTAGTAGAAAGTCCGATATATATTCCCCAATTCTATGTAATTTAATGTTCTATCCACGACTATCAAACTCCTGACATTCTTCGCACCGTCCGCACCCAACTAGCAACGGATCATAACCTTTCTGAACAATCTCAGCACTGGGCCACGTACCCACCAGCTCTTTTTCATGTATATAAATGGCTTGACAGGTCCATGAATGAGATATCCTTTACATCCTACGACGTATCAAATATTAGCGTTGCTAAACATGCATTCATGCCAACATCTTGGCCAATTAAATGCCCACTATCGTTCCACGGACGTCGGGCTAGGAGAAGTGGGCTTCGCTACGTACAAATCTGGATCCTTACAGGCACTCTCTAGTAATGTTATAAAAAGTAATAAGTATGAGGATGTATATGGGGGCCATTCAGCCAGTATCATGTTCGGCTACGGGTATATTCTTCGATAGATAATTCTTATAAGTAGGCAAAGCCCTTCCACCTCTCATACCACGCACCAAGTCTTCGATCGCGCTCGCCCATTTGATGAGGATATCCTCCCTCCAGGCGGTATGCTGTATGGAAAGGCTGAAGGGAATCCCAGCGGAGTCGACTCCGATTGGGATGCATATTATAGGATAGCCTACGGGGTCAGTGCCATCGTTGAAGAGACAGTGGGATGGAAAAGCTCTTACCTGCTTGCGCAGCCAGCTGTTGTCCTGGGCCTAGTCGATCACATAAGAGGAGCACGTCGAACTCCCTTAGTCCATCGTCTGCCGTGTATTTGAGGGCAGCGTCGATGCCTTCGGTACGGCATTTGTTTTGGGTGTACTTCAAGGCATGATGATACGTCTCATTCCTCTCGCCTTGGGATTGCGCGACTTCTCGTAGGAGATTCTACATTTGTGAGTAGGATTACGCGCTGAGTATATATTGTATATATGAACTCACCTGTCCTGTCATGAAAGCCAGATGATCGCCTGGTTCGGCTCCTTCCGTACCAGTATTATTGTCATTGTACTCGATAATGTCTTCTACGGATTTGATAGAAGTATTGGAGAGCTCTGATAGATAGGCGTTCATGTCATTGTAGGCATCGACCTTTGCTACCGTGATCTCTGATTCTGTGGGCTTGCTGTACTTCTTATATTCCCTGCACCAATAAGACTTTACGTCCGATTATGGTGATGTGAAACTCACCAATCCCAGCGACCGTCGGGTGGGATACGATCTTCTGCACAAGGAAATTCGGTACGGATAACCTCGCCCCCAGCCGCCCTGATAGCGTTGAAGATATCGCAGGCCACGGACCTTCGCTCTTCCGGTACAAAGTCCCAGCAGCGCTTGCCTGGCAGACCAAATACCGCTCCTTTGAGGCTTGCCTTTGTTGTCAGGTGCTTGGTATAGTCCTGTTGGCCGGGTCGGTCAGGCGAGCAAGTCATCGGGTCTCTCTCATCCATGCCGACGATCATATTCAGCCCATGCACTGCGTCTGCAACGGTCCTGCCGAACGGCCCGACGCTGTCCATGTTGGTACTGATTGGGATCACGCCACCCCTTGATGTGAGTCCTACGGTGGGCTTGATTCCAACAACTCCATTGGTCGAAGCCGGACCGATGATGGATGTGTCCGTTTCAGATCCGAATGCTAGTGGCACGATATTTGTAGACACTGCGACGGCAGAGCCTGAGCTGGAGCCATCTGATATGCCGTAAGCTAGGTGAGGATGAAAACCTATCCGGTACACCCACGAGGACTGCTAGAGAGGTCGTAAGGATTACGCACTTGGCCACCCCGGGCACTGTAACCATAGGAGTATTTCGATGATCTGACGGCCGCCCACTCACACAAATTAGTGTGGCCAAGGATGATCGCGCCAGATTGACGAAGTAAAGACACAATGTGAGCATCTCTAGGCACGACGCTACCCAGCAAAGCCCACGAGCCGGCCGTTGTTTGCATCTTGTCTTTCGTCGCCATATTCTAGATCTCTCAGTCCAGTCGGCATCGGGATTCGATATTGAGCCTGACCCACATCTTTGACGAGCACGGGTATCCCATGGAGCTTGCCTCTTATTGTGCCCCGTTGTCGCTCAGTGTCCAGCTCCGCCGAAATTTCTTCAGCATCTGGATTGATCTCGATGACGCATTCGAGATAGGGGTTGACCTATACAGTCACTCATCAGCCCAATGCACTGCAATATCAGGGGCTGTCTTTAAAGGTCGAGAGAAATGTACCGTGCGTATCCGGTCTAGACAAAACTTGACATATTGAACAGATGTCAAGCGCTCTGTTGAGGCTTCGGAGAGGAGATGCTGCAACTGCTCTACGGTGATCTCATTGACGTCGTGCCCTTTCAGCTGTCCCAGGTGGAAGACTTCCGGGATTGTGTCAGAACCTTTTGTCATAGTCACCACTACCTGCTCAGCTAATCAATCGCGCATCAGCAATGATGCAGACAATTATCACAGATAGTCTATTGGCGCATATTGTTTTTGCGAAACGTCCGCCATATCATACACTGCATGAATAGCGGATTGGGAAGACGGATATCAGAGTGAAGATATTTTTTGCTCTAGCGTCGTCCTCTCCAGACGATCAGTGGTCTCCTTAGCAATAGGTCATGAGCAACCTTTCCCAACCAAGAACCCTGAAAAGGCAACCTCCTCAGAGTCTCCAGTCTATAAAGGACTGAGTAGGCTTTCCAAAGTCATGAAAATTCAAGTCATTGACCTGATCTCCTTTTAATAAGTTTCACTACTCTGTAAATCCCTTTGACTGAACTTACTTCTTCAGGATATACGAGATATTACCTCATTACCAATCACTCGACTTTCCAATAAATACTTATCGAATCATGCCATACGCTAGCGACTCTATCTTGCTCTATCTATATAAGAAATCCACAGTGGCTAGCCGACTATATAAGGCTTTATTCTTACGGTAGATGAAGAGATTCGGTCGCCATCGCTATTTCCTACTATCTGAATAACGTACCCATCTGGATTTACTCTACCACGGTTCTTACGTACTTAATTTATTCTTCTTCATAATATCTTACCTTTCATCTCATCAGATAAACATAAAATTCACATGCCTTATCGTTACAGTCGTCAGATTCGTCAGATTCGTTAGACTCGTTATATCGACCTCAATAAGATAAAAGAAAATCTCATCAAGTCACCGCAAACACACACCCCTCCCCTCCCCTGCCCTCCCCGTTCCCCACTCTCACCCCCAAGGCACCACCGTCTCCCCCTCCACAAACCTCCCCCCCACCGGCCTCCACATTAAATACGAATGAATCGGCGTCTGGAAATACCGCTCCAACTCCATCCACTTCTGGCTCGGATTCCGCTTCGCCACCTCCCAGTAATTCGTGCTCATGTACACGAAGCCTGAGGCCTCGTAGCAGGGTTTGCCGTCGTCGGTGGCTTCGATGAAGGCTTCGAGGTTGAGGCGGTCGGCTTCTTGGATACCTGTTTGTCGTAGGGGGGGGAAAGGGTTAGTGGGTGGGAGGGTGTAGAAGGGGGAGGGGGTGAAGTGGGTAGGAAGGGGAGGGGGTGAAGGAAGAGGGAGAGTGGGATGGCGAGGTTGTTAGGATTGGAATGTATACATACCCCAGTTTATCAACTGTTGCGCTGCACCCCGTCGACGGTGTTCTGGGTGTACGAAGAGCATCGCAAGTACTAGCAATCTTTGTCAGTCAGAGTACGATCCTTCGACCATAGAGAGGTCTCCCGTGTCTGTTCAGAAGGACTCTTTCTGAACACATCGTGGGATTTATATAGCAATCGACATGATCCGGAAATAGAATAGAATATACGTACGCATATGCGGCCGAGCCATCTTCTCCCATCGGTCTCGAAGGAGACACTCCAACAATCTATTGGCAAACTCCCTCGCTTCCCCTGTTCTCCCCAATAAGCACCTTTACATTAGCCCACCTCTCCCAATATAAGGG
>JAABUV010004690.1_pt1 | contig 16141 bp, 12 predicted proteins | sample 5559971 | NCBI WGS metagenome assembly JAABUV01 (sample SAMN10711881, study PRJNA513362) | rock metagenome | isolation source: Antarctica rocks | place: Antarctica: Victoria Land, Knobhead nord | collected 2015-12-19
CCAACGACGCATACCGCATCGCCTCAACCAAACGAGACTCCGCACCCGACGGACCACCCAACAACCCAGACAACGCACCCTCAATCACACACGCCGCCTCAGACAAAGCGCTGGGCACGGAACCCGAAACGTTTAGGAAGGAAATGTCAGCCAATGTGCTGGGCCGAGTACAACCGCTTTAATCCCTTCAAGAGAGCGTTAGGTCTCGCGTTCTCCGGACCGAGAGAGAGCCGCTGTGACGAACGCTGTCCCGAAGAAACATTTCTTTCCCCTCGATTCAAGATGCCGCCGTGCAGAGGATGCAAATCGCGGCCTAAAAGCGACACTATTTCCAGGCTTGAGTGCGCCGAAGCCACGCCGCCATTGCCGACCGGATTGGAACGTCATATCTCTAGCCCTCACTAGGATCAGCTAGCAGGCCATCCATAGACAGCAACGGCGCGTTCGGAAAACGAGGCCACGCCTTTGTGTCGTAAGTACAGAGATTAGCCCCGGCATCGGCGTATTAAGGACGTAGCCGCACCGCAGATCAGCGTCCCGGATATCACCGGTTCCGCTTCCAACCATATCTGCTACGTCCGGGACAAGCTGGATAGAGCCCTGGAAATCGACTTCCGTCACGAGGCGCAACAGCGCTTCTATTCCGATAACCGGCGTGCCGCCGAGCACACCCTGGCACGAAGGAGTTTCGTTTATGTCCGTACCATTGCAGCAGGTCGTCCGTGTGGGGGCCTATGTCGTCAAGCAGCACCTGATTGGCCGTAAGCGCTACCCACTCGTGCTTATGCTGGAACCGCTATTCCGGTGCAACCTTGCCTGTTCCGGGTGTGGAAAGATCGATTATCCGGCCGAAATCCTCAACCAGAGGCTGTCGGTCGATGAGTGCCTCAAGGCCGTGGACGAGTGCGGTGCTCCCGTGGTGGCGATCGCCGGGGGCGAGCCGTTGCTGCACAAGGAGATGCCCGAGATCGTCGCGAAGATCCTGCAGCGCAAGAAGTTCGTCTATCTCTGCACGAATGCCCTGTTGCTCGAGAAAAAGATGGAGATGTTCAAGCCCCACCCATTTTTCTCATGGGACGTGCATTTGGACGGCGATCGCGACATGCACGATCGTGCCGTCAGCCAGGACGGCGTCTATGACCGCGCCGTCTCCGCGATTCGAAAGGCGAAGGAGCTCGGTTTCCGTCTATCGATCAATTGCACGCTGTTCGACGGCGCCGAGTCGGAGCGGGTCGCCAAATTCTTCGATGACGTGATGGCCATGGGCGTCGACGGCATCATGACGTCACCCGGCTATGCCTACGAGCGTGCGCCCGATCAAGCCCATTTTCTCAGCCGACAGAAAACCAAGCAGTTGTTCCGCGATATCCTCGCCCGCGGGAAGGGCAAGGGATGGAAATTCACCCAATCGCCTCTGTTCATGAATTTCCTCGCGGGCAACGAGACCTACCGTTGCACGCCCTGGGGCAAGCCGACCCGCAATGTCTTCGGCTGGCAACGCCCGTGCTACTTGTTGGGCGAGGGATACGCCGCCTCCTTCCAGGAATTGATGGATACGACGGATTGGGACAAGTACGGCACCGGCAACTACGAGAAATGCGCCGATTGCATGGTCCACTCCGGCTACGAAGCGACCGCGGTCGTTGATGCCGTGAAAAGCCCGCTGAAGACCATGGCGGTCGCGTTGCGCGGCCCCCGCACGACGGGTCCGATGGCGCCTGAGATTTCGCTCGCGGATCAGCGCCCGGCCGAGTACGTGTTCAGCAAGCACGTGCAAGACAAAATGACCGAAATCCGCCACTCGCCCCGTCGGGAGGCCAAGCCCGTCGACGCCGCCGACTGAGAGCCGGGCATCCGCTCGCCGGTTTGGCGAGCGGATTGGTCGCATCAGGCATCTATGTCGAGCGTCTTGCCCGAGCTTCGGGCAGCTTCCGGCTTGGCAGCTTCCGGCGGCGGCGCAGCTTGCTTGGCGACATCTAGTTTGCCAGCGCCGGGCTTTGCGGCCGTAGCTTGTACCTGAAGGCTAGAGACAGCGGAAATACTCATCGCGTTGATCCTCAGAGGAGAGAGAGCACCCACGGATTTTTCGTGGCGGCCGGCTTGACGCCCCGGCGACCTCCGCAGTCTAGCGGGTCAACCCTTCCAACTATTTAAGATCGTTACCGCCGCGCCTCGGCGAGCAAGCATAATATCTCGAACAGGATCGAGGCGCCGTGGAATGCCGTGAGCCCGCCGACGTCGAACGGCGGCGCTACTTCCACCAGGTCGCCCCCAACGAAATCAAGTCCATGAAGCCCGCGCAGGAGACGCTGGGCCTCGATCATCGACAGCCCACCCGCCTCCGGCGTGCCAGTGCCGGGCGCGAACACCGGGTCTAGGCTGTCGATGTCGAACGACAGGTAGGTGGGACCCGTGCCAACAATCCGGCGCGCCTCCTCGACCGCCCAGCGCCAGCCGCGGTCGTGGACCTCGTCCATCGGCATGACCCGCATGCCGGACTGCTCGCTGAAGGTCCACAGCCCGCCGCGCATGTTGGTGTGGCCGCGTATCCCGATCTGGATGACGCGCGCCGGGTCGAGCACGCCTGCTTCCACCGCCCGGCGGAACGGCGCTCCGTGGTGCAAACGCGATCCCATGTAGTCGTCGCCGGTGTCGCAGTGGGCGTCGATGTGCACCATCCCGACCGGCCGCTCGGCGCCCACCGCGCTCAGGATCGGGAAGGTGATGGAATGGTCGCCGCCGACCGAGAGCGGGACCACTCCGGCGGCAACCACCTTCCGATAGAAAACCTCGATCTCGGCCAATGCCGTTTCGAGCACGAACGGCTCCTCGATCCACGCGTCGCCGAGATCGCGCACGCGCAGGCCGTCGAACGGCTCCGCTCCGGTCGAGCCGTTTATCTTGCGCATCAGGCTGGATTGGTTGCGCACCTCGCGAGGGCCATGGCGCGCGCCGGAGCGGTTGGTCACGCCGCCATCGAATGGCACGCCGATGACCCCGATATCGACGGACCCGAGGTCCTGCGTCGCCCCGGCGCGAAAGAACGTCGGGATGCCGGTGAAGCGCGGCTGTTGCTGCGGGTCGCCCAAGTCGTGGTAGCGCTTCAGCGGCTTAATCGGCTCCATCGTCGTCTCCTGCAGGAAAATCCGTCAGCGAACCAATGGCCTGGACCCGGCCGAGCAAGGCCCTGCGCGCGGCTGCAGCCTCTCGTCCGAGCGCCACGAGGCCGCTGATTTGCCGCGGCCTGCGCGCCACTGACCACATGACGGCCCCGAAGCCAATCCTGCCGGCGGCGTCCAGGGCTGCCAGCGCCGCCGGCGGCAGGCTTCGCCCGGCCGGGTCGCAGATCGCGCGAAGGACCGCCACCGGCCGTCCGGCCGCGACGTGGACGATCGCTGCGGTCTCGAGGTCGACCGCGTCGGCTCGCGTCGTCCGCCAAGCCTCGGCCTTGGCTTCGGCCGAACCAATGACGTGCCGCGCCGCCAGGACGACGCCCGACACCGGGCCGAACTGGCGTGCGAACCCCATGTCCACCGACCAGCCGCCGCCATGGCAGTCGACGATCCGCGCCGGCGTGACGACCGTTCCAGCCGGCAAACCCGGTCGCAGGCCCCCGGCGAGGCCGAAGCTCACGAGCGCCGTCGCTCCGGCGGCCAGCAACCGCGTGGCCGCTTCGAGCGCTCCGGCGTAGCCGCCGCCGCCGATCGCCACCGGCCAGCCAAGGCGCCGCGCGATGGCCGCCTCCGCCTGCAGCCCGACGACGATGCCGATCAAGCCCTAGAAGCCGAATGCCACCTGCCGGCTGTTGCTGCGCCGGAGGTTGCGATAGCGCGCCAACGCCAGCAGCGGGAAGAACAGCCGGTAGCCGTGATAGCGGAGATAGAACACGCGGGGGAAACCGACGGCAGTGTAGGCCGCCTCGTCCCATTCGCCATCCGCCCGCTGGGTCCGCGTCAGGTAGGCGATCCCGCTGGCGAGCGCGGGATGCTCGACCATACCGGCCGCCATCAGGCCGAGCAGCGCCCAGGCGGTCTGCGAAGGGGTGCTGTGCTTGTAGAACCCCGCCGGGGCGTCGGCGTAACTTTCCTCGTCCTCGCCCCAGCCGCCATCGCTGCGCTGGCAGGACAGCAGCCACTCGGCCGCCCGGCGCATCGCCTCGTCACGGTGAGGCACGCCCGCCGCGTTGAGCGCGCACAGCACCGACCACGTCCCGTAGATGTAGTTGGTGCCCCAGCGCCCGAACCAGCTGCCGTCCGGCTCCTGCTCGCGGCGCAGATAGGCCACCGCTCGCACCATGGCGCGATCGTCGGCCGGATGCCCGATCTGGGCCAGGAACGAGACGCACCGGGCGGTCACGTCCGCCGTCGGCGGGTCCAGCAGGGCGCCATGGTCGGCGAACGGGATGTGGTTGAGGAAATCGTGGTTGTTGTCCGCGTCGAACGCGCCCCATCCGCCGTTCCGGGACTGCATGCCCAGCACCCAGCCGCGCGCCCGCTCGACCGGAGCGGCGTAGGCCGGGTCGCCGTGGCGGTGCAGCAGCATCGCCACCAGGGCCGTGTCGTCCACGTCCGGGTAGTGCGCGTTCTCGTACTGGAACGCCCATCCGCCCGGTGCGGCGCCTGGCCGCGTCGACGCCCAATCCCCCCGAAATTCCGTGATCTGCCGTCCGGCGAGCCACGCACAGGCCCCGGCGACCGGCGACGTGGCGTTGTGCTGGGCTTCGGCCAGGGCATGGCCCGCGAGCCCGGTGTCCCAAATGGGCGAGAGGCAAGGCTGGCAGTACGCCCGGTCCTCGGTCACGACGAGCAGCTTGCGAATCGATGCCCAGGCGATTTCGGCGTCGGGATGATCGGCGGGGTAGCCGAGCGCGTCGAACATCATCACGGCGTTCGCCATGGCTGGATAGATCGCGCCGAGCCCGTCGACGCCATTCAGCCGCTCGGTCACGAACGCCACGGCTTTGGCGATCGCGCGGCGGCGCGGCCCGCTTGGAAACAGCGGACTCGCCGTCCACAGCAAGCCGTCGAGCGCCTTGAAAACATACCCCCAGGTCGAGCGGTACGGACCGTTTATCCAGTCGCGCACCTTATCGGGTGGCGTGAGGAACAGCTCGTGGATAGTGACGTCGCGCGGGTTGCGCGCCCGCGGCCGCAGCGCCATCAGCACCAGCAGCGGCACCATGACGGTCCGGGACCAGTACGACACCTTCGACAGGTGAAAGAAGAACCAGCGCGGCAGGTGCATGATCTCGATCGGCATGACCGGCGCCGCATGCCAGGGCACCGCGCCGAATAGGGCGAGCTGTATGCGGGTGAACACGTTGGTCCGCTCGGCGCCGCCCGCCGCCAGGATCGCCTGCCGGGCGCGAACCATGTGCGGGGCCTGCCCGGAGTCGCCGATCGCCTTCAGCGCGAAATAGGCCTTCACGCTCGTCGACAGGTCCAGCGCCCCGTCGTGGAACAAGGCCCAGCCGCCATGCTCGCCCTGGATGGCGCGCAGGTAGACGCCGATCTTGGCTTGCAGCGCCGGGTCGATGCGGTCGAGGTAGTGCTCCAGCAGCACGTATTCGGCAGGGATCGTCGCATCCGCCTCCAGCTCGAACACCCAGTGCCCATCGGGGGCCTGGCGCGATTGCAGGGCGGCGGTGGCGTGTTGGATGGACGTGTCGAGCACGTCGGTCTCGGGGCGGGTCAGGGTCTCACTCGGCATCGTGCATCCAAATTCGTTCAAGCGGCAGCAAGCAAGACAGCTACCGCGGCGCGCCCAGACCTGATCGCGCCTTCAATGGTGGCGGGCAAACCGGTAGCCGTCCAATCGCCTGCCAGGGCCAAGTTCCGAAACTCGGTCCGGGCAGCCGGGCGCAGGCGGTCTTGTGCCGGGGTGGCAGCAAACGTCGCGCGCCTCTCCTTTAAGACACGAAACGGCGGTTGGGATTCAGAAAGCGCGAGCGCATGACACACTTCGGGCCACACTGTGGCTGCGATGTCACTCCCCGATCGATCCGCAAGGCGATTGGCAGCGCTGATCGTGACGGATACGACGTCCGCCTTCGTGAACACCCATTCCGCCGTTCCACCGATCAGGCCGATGAACATCGGCGCGTCGCGAACCCCAATGCGGTAATGGATATTCACGATGGCCTCGAACTCGTTTGGCGCCGAGGTGCCGGGCATCAACTGCGCCGTCACCGGACCGGGAGTGGCGACGACCACGCTGGCGGCGGCCACGTCGACGCGTCCGTCGGCCGTCAGGATCGCCGCGACGCGCCCGCCCGCGAATTCCAGCCCGGACACCCTGCAGCCGAACCGCAGCGACGCTCCGGCGGACTGCAGAGCTGCAATCGCGGGCTCGACGAACGTCTCGGACAAACCGTCCTGCGGGGTCGTGGGAACGCACGCCCTGCCACCCTTGGCCAGGGTCTCACGGACGACCGCCGCCATCAGCCGCGCGCTTCCCGCCGAGATGGACGTGTTGAGAGCGGCGACGGCCAGCGGCTCCATCAGCCGTGTCACCAGCGGGCCGGTTCCCAAGGCTTCGGCGACCGTGCTGTCCGGACCGGCGCGAAGCAGGCTCAGCATCCCGGCATACTCGGCCAAGCGGGCGCCTGGGACGGAGCGCCGGCGCGACAACACCCACCATGGCACCAGGCCCCCGTTGGGGCGCACCGACCAACGCTCGCCGGTGCCGAGATCGATGAAGGGGAACTCGGCTTCCACCGGCCCGATGGCGGTCGCCTGCGCGCCGATCCGCGACAGGTAGTCGGAAATGCCACGGTTGCCGGACAACCAAAGGTGGTTTCCGTTGTCGATGCGGCAGCCGAGTTCGCGGTCGAAGTAGGACCGGCACCGCCCGCCGGCCGCCGGCCCGGCTTCATACACCGTCACGTCGTGACCGCTGTCCACCGCGGCCAGCGCGGCCGACAGCCCCGCCAGCCCGGCGCCGATGACGTGCACCCGGCTCATCCCAGCAGGTGCCTCAGCGCGATCCACAGCTTCTGGCGCAGTGGCAGGCCGACGCGCTGGAACGGCGGCGCCCAGCCGCGGCGACGCAGCCGGTCGAGCAATGCGGCGTAGGTGGCGGCCATCAGGCGCGCGGGGCGCATGGCGCGCCGGTCGCAGTCGCGTATGGCGTCGCGGGCGGCAGCGAAATGCCCGTCGGCGTAGCTCGCGGCGCGGTCGCATGCGTCGGGCAAGTGCGGCGACGCGAGGGCGCCCGCCGGGTCGTGCGGCACACCAGCCGCGTCCAACCACTCGCGCGGAAGATACAGGCGGCCGCGATCGGCGTCCTCGGCCAGGTCGCGCAGGATGTTGGTCATCTGCAACGCCCGCCCTAACGCGTAGGCGACCCGGTCGGCGGCTGGCGACGCATCGCCGAACGCGCGGACCGACAGGCGTCCGACCGCGGCTGCGACCTGGTCGCAGTATAGGTCGAGCTCGGCGAGGCTGGGGGCGGCGACGACGGTTTCCGCGTCGGTCTGCATCCCGTCGATGACGGCGCGGAAATCGGCGTGCCGCAGGTCGAAACGACGCACCGCCAGCAGCAGGACGCGGGTGATCGCATCCTCCGCCGCGCCTTCGTACAGGGCTGCGACCCGGCGGCGCCACGCCGCCAGGCCGGCCCGTTTCTCCTCGATCGGCGACGGCTCGTCCGCCACGTCGTCGACCAGCCGGCAGAACGCGTAGATGCCGTACATCGCCGCGCGCCGGTCCGGCGGCAGGATGCGCATGCCGCGGTAGAACGAGGTTCCGGCACGCCGGACGACAGCCTCGACGTCATCGAGGTCGGCTTGCGCCGCGCCGAGGGCCGTCATGCCAGCCACCGCAGCGCCGCCCCGGCGCTGGCCGCGACATCCGCTTTGGTCAGCTTGACCCGCGTCGCCACCGGGTCGCCCACCCGCAGCCGGCGCGCCAGCCGATGCGACAGGCCCACGATCACCGCCGTCTCCAGCCGCAGCCGGCGGTCGCGCACCCGGCGCGGCAACTCGGACGCTGCCCGGTTCAGCGCGTCGGTTTCGTCCAGCAGCCCGTCGAGCGTGCGGCGCAGGCCGGGCGTCAGGGCGGGCCGATGCAGGTCGTCCACCGCCGAGCCGAACTGGGACAGCATATCCGCTGGCAGGTAGCAGCGATCCAACGCCAGCAAGTCCTTGCGGCAATCCTGCAGGTGGTTGAGCACCTGCAACGCGGCGCACAGCGCGTCGGAGGGCGCGTGGCTCGACGGATGCTCGCCATGCAGGTCGAGCACGTGGCGGCCGACCGGCATGGCGGAGTAGCGGCAGTAGTCCAGCAACTCGGGCCAACTGGCATACCGGGTCTTGGCGGCGTCCTGGCGGAAGGCCCGCAGCAGGTCGAGCGCGTGGCCAGGCATGACCCCCGTCGCCGTCAGGCTCACGCGCAGGCCGGCGGCGCTTGGGGAGCCGGTGCCGCGCCGGCCTTCCAGGACCTCGGACATGACGTCGAGCCGGCGGATTTTGTCGTCGGGCGGCAGGTCCGGGCTATCGGCGATGTCGTCGGCATTGCGGGCGAAATTGTAGAAGGCGTGGACGTGCCCGCGCAAATCCGCCCGGATCAGGCGGGAGCCGACCGGGAAATTCTCGTCGCCGACACCTTTGCCGGACCATGCCTCCACCGAGTCCGCAGCGGCGCTCATGCCGTCGTGCTCCCGTAGGCCCGGCGTTTCCAAAGCACCCCGACGCCGCGATGGTGGCCGATCGCGGACGCGACGGTCGCCGCCATATAGAAAGCAGCGATCGCAGGCAGCAGGACCGACCAAGCGGGCGACTGGCCGAACCGCCGCAGGGTGGGCAGGTAGGACGCGCTGGACGCCGCCCACCCGAGCAGGCCCGCCCATCGCGCCAAGCCCTGGCCGAAGATCGCGGCGGCCGGCGGAACCAGCCACACCAGCGCCAGCCCCCCTATCGTCGCCACCAGGATCGCGGGGGAGCAGCGGAGCTGGACGTACGCCGTCCGCGCGACCATGCGCCAGATATCGACCGCAGCCGGGTAGGGGCGGACGCTGCGCGCGAGCCGGCTGTGGCCCAGCCATATCCGTCCGCCCCGCTTTACCGCGTGGGCCAGCGCGACATCGTCGATCAACGCCCCCCGGATCGCGGCGAGGCCCCCGATCCGGTCCAGCGCCGTGCGGCGCACCAAGACGGTCCCGCCCGCGGCAGCCGCTGTCCGGTCCGTAGGGTCGTTCACCCGTTGGAACGGATACAGAAGCTGGAAGAAGAATACGAAGGCTGGGACCAGCGCGCGTTCCGCCCAACTGGCGCAGTTCAGGAAGACCATCTCGGACACCAGGTCGAGATGGCGACGCTCGGCCTGCGCGACCAGGGTTGCGAGGTGCCGCGGGTCGTGGACGATATCGGCGTCGGCCAGCAGGACGAACGGTGCCGTCGCATGCGCGACCCCTTGCGACGCGGCCCATAGCTTGCCGGTCCACCCCGCGGGCCGCGGCGCGCCGGACAGCACGGTCAGGCGCGGGTCGTCGATCGTGCGGGCGAGCTCGCCGGTGCCGTCGCTGCTTTCGTCGTCCACCAGGATCACGCGCAGCGGACCGGCGTAGGCCTGGTTGAGCAGCGAACGCAGGCTGCGCTCGATCGACTCGGCCTCGTCCCGCGCCGGCACCACGATATCCACCGGCACGGCGTCGGCGGGTATGGCCGGGGCCAGCGACGGGCCGGCTTGCCAGAATCGCCCGTGGCCGATCAGGAGGTAGGCCCAGACGGCCAGGGACGCCAGCGCCGCGAGCGTCATGCGGCAGCGCGCGCGTGGGCGTTGAACCAATCGACCGCATCCTGCACGGCTTGCCGCGCCGGGCGGAACGTATAGCCGAGCTCGGCCTGCGCCTTGGCGGACGAGAAGAACATCTTCTTGCGCGCCATCGCGAGCATTTCACGGGTGACGAGCGGTTCCACGCCGAAACGGGCGAGCGCCTCGGCTGCGAGCGCCACGGGGTACAGCGCGCCGTGGGGCAGGCGGACCCGGAATCGGGGCCGCCCGGCCGCCTCGTCCACCAGGCCCAGCAGCTCGGCCATGCCGAGGTTCTCGCCCCCCAAGATGTAGCACTCGCCGACCCGGCCGCGTTCGAACGCCAGCACGTGCCCTTCGGCCACGTCGTCGACGTGCACCACGTTCAACCCGGTGTCGACATAGGCTGGCATGCGTCCCGCGGCGGCGTCGGCCACCATCTTGCCGGTCGGAGTTGGCTTCACGTCGCGCGGGCCGATCGGCGTGGAGGGATTGACGATCACCACCGGCATGCCGCGCCCGCGCGCCAGGTCCAGCACGGCCTGTTCGGCCATGAACTTCGACCGCTTGTAGGCACCGATGACCTTCTCGATGGTGTTGGGCGTGGTCTCGTCGGCTGGTGTGCCGTCGCCGACCAGGCCCAGCGCCGCCACGCTGCTGCAATAGACCATCCGTCGCACGCCCGCGTCCTGGGCGGCGGTGAGCAGCGCCGTGGTCCCGGTGACGTTAGCACGGTTCATCGCGGCCGGGTCGGGCACCCAGAGGCGGTAGTCGGCGGCGACGTGGAACAAACTGCGGCAGCCGGCGACGGCGCGCCCGAGCGACGCCGGGTCGGTCAGGTCGCCTTCGACCAGTTCGGCGTCCAACCCGGCGACGTTCCGCCGGTCGCTCCCGGCGCGAACCAGCAGGCGCAATCGATACCCCCGCCCGAGCAGCGCGCGCGCGACGGCCGAGCCCACGAAGCCGGTGGCGCCGGTGACGAGGGTGAGGCCGGTATCGGATGCGGCAGGGATCGTTCCGTCGGACATTCACCGTCTTATACCAGGCGCCACCGGTTCGTGTAGCCGAGCGGCGTCCCTCTGGCCGGGGGGCTGCCCGGCGATGAACGCCCATACGTCGCCCAGCACCGAAACCCTGTCGCGGAACAGCGTCGAAAACGCGGCTATGACGTCGATATGGTTGGCGCCGGCATACAGCTTGTCGGAAACGGGGCCGCCGGCCATGCGGATACGGGCGGCCAGGGCCGTCGTGTTGCGCGGCAGGACGACGGTGTCCGCGTCCCCGGCGAGCAGGAGCATCGGCGGGTTGTGGCCGTCGACGAAGTTGATCGGCTGGCTGGCGGGCCCGTCGTTCACGGAGGCGAAGATCGGCTGGATTTCAGGGTCGACGATGGGCAGGAAGTCGTACGGACCCGCTAGGCCGACGACGCCCGCCAGCGACCGCCGGTCGACTCCCTCCGCCGCCAGCCACTTCGGATCGAGCGCCAGCATGGCCGCGTCGTACGCCCCGGCAGAGTGCGACACGATGAACACCCGGCGCGGATCGCCCCCGAGCGACGCGGCGTGGGCGATGGCCCAGGCGACCGCCTTCGCGTTGTCCTCCAGGAAAGCGGGGAAGCGGACCTCGGGGTAGAGACGATAATCCGGCACGAGGACGACGGCGCCGCGCCGGGCGAGGGGCGCCGCGACGAACGGGTAGGTGTCCTTGTCGCCCTCGCGCCAACTGCCGCCATACAGGAAAATGACGATCGGCAGCATCTTGCCCTGGCGCGGGCGATAGATATCCAAGCTGCGGCGGGGCCCCGGCGCGTAGGGGACATCGGACGTCACGTCCAAATCGCTGGTGCGGGTCGTCGCGTTCACCAACGTTGCGCATCCCGCCAGGAGTCCGATCGACAGGGAAGCCAACAGGCGAGCGATGAGAGGCACAGGCCCCGAACGACGCACGGGCCGTCAGGGTTCCCGGGATGCTCCGGAACGACGCGATGTCGGCCCGGCGTGCGACGAGCGAAGGGCGTCGCACGTCACGCGGTTCGTTTGACGGAGCATTGAGCTTTTATTGGCTGCTATTTGGCAGGCAGTTTCGCCGCAAACCTCGCTATCTTATCGATTACGAAACGACGAGGCGACGCAGTGGACCGAACTCGGGCGGACAGGATTCTGGGCACGCCCGACACCGCCGAGCGTCGTGAGCTGGTCGTGCTGCAGTCGTCGGGCTTGTTCGATGGCGCGTGGTTCACCGAGCGGAACCCGGACTTCACGGCGGCCACCCACGACGCCCTGCTCCATTTCCACCGGTTCGGCTGGCGGGAAGGCCGTTGGCCCAACCCGTATTTCGACCCGACCTACTACCGAAGCCGTTACGGCGCCCGTATCGCCGCCGACACCAATCCGTTGCTCCACTATGTCGAGCGAGGCGAGCGGGAAGGATGCCGTCCAGTCCCGTATTTCGATCCGTCCTGGTATCGCCAGCAGCACGAGGTCGCGGAGGACGATCTCTGCCTCCGCCATTTTCTCGCCGCGCGCTGCACGGGGAAGGTCAGCGCGATCCCCGAGTTCGATGGCGCCTACTATCTCCAGCACAACCCCGATGTCGCCGACGCCGGCATGGACCCGCTGGAGCACTATCTCCTGCAAGGGTTCCGCGAAGGGCGGCGCGCCGGGCCAGCCTCGCTTGGACGGCGGCGCAACCGGCGCGGCACCGACGCGGACGCCAACCCGCTGCTCCTGCTGTTGGCGCAGCAGGAAGGTGAGCAGACGCGCTCGCCGGAGCCGAACATCGCGCGCGAGGTCCGCCGCACGACGTCGCGGCACGCGCAGTTCGAGGAAGTGGCGAGCCTGCCGCCAGGCATCGCCTTGCGGGCCAAGCTGCTCGCCTTCTACCTTCCGCAGTTCGCGCCCGTGCCGGAGAACGAGGCCTGGTGGGGCCGCGGCTTCACCGAGTGGACCAACGTCGCAAGGGCGGTCCCCCGCTTCGTCGGCCACTACCAGCCGCGTATCCCGCGCGACCTCGGCCACTACCGGCTCGACCAGGGAGACACCCTCCGGCGTCAGATCGCCCTCGCGCGGGGAGCGGGCATCCACGGCTTCGTCTTTTACTTCTACTGGTTCAACGGCCGCGCCTTGCTCGATGGGCCGCTCTCGGCGGTGCTGGCCGATCCGACGCTGGATTTCCCGATCTGCCTGATGTGGGCCAACGAGAACTGGACCCGGCGCTGGGATGGCATGGAGGAGGACGTCCTGCTCGCCCAAGACTACCGCGACTCCGACGAGCCGGCGCTGCTGGACCGCTTCGCGCAGTGCTTCCGCGATCCCCGCTACGTGCGCGTCGCGGGGCGGCCGGTGCTCATGATCTATCGGCCGCGGCTCATTCCCGACACCGCCGTGACGATCGCGCGGTGGCGTCGCCGGCTGCAGGCCGAGCACGGGGAGAACCCGTTCCTGGTGATGGCGCAAAGCTTCGGCGACACTGACCCCCGTCCGTTCGGCATGGACGCGGCAGTCGAGTTCCCGCCGCATAAGCTGACCGACGGGCTGCATCCGATCAACGACGACCTGGAGGTGCTGGACCCCGATTTCTCGGCCGACGTCTACGAGTACGACGCCCTGGTCGCGGCGTCGCTGCATGAGCCGCTCGTCCCTTACGACCTCATCAAGACGGCCGTCCCGGGCTGGGACAACGACGCTCGCCGCCAGGGCGCCGGGTTGGTGCTGCACGGCGCCACGCCGGACTCCTACCAGGCCTGGCTCGAGCGGCTGGTCCGCCTGGCCGCGGAGAAGCCCGTGCTCGGCGAGAGCATCGTGTGCATCAACGCCTGGAACGAGTGGGCGGAGGGAGCCTACTTGGAACCGGACGTCCATTATGGCGCGGCGTTCCTCAATGCCACGGCGCGCGCCGTGGCCGCGTTGCCACGCCCGGGCGCGCGCACCCGGCTGCTTCTGCTCGGGCACGACGCGCGGGACCATGGCGCGCAGACCCTGCTGCTGCACATCGGCGAGACGCTCCGGTCGGTCCACGGCGTCGCGGTGGACTTCCTCCTGCTCGAAGGCGGCGTGCTGACGGAGCGGTACGCCGCCCTCGGCGTGGTGACGGTCGCCCAATCCAAGCTGGCGCTGCGTCGCGCGATCGAAGCGGCGCGCGACCACGGCATCTGCCACGCGATCGTCAACACCGCAGCCAGCGCCGCCGCGTGCCCGGCGCTGGCCGAGCATGGCATCGCCGCGACGCTCCTCATCCACGAGATGCCGCGCCTGTTGCGGGAGAAGGGTCTGCTCCCCGGCGCCAGGTCCGGGGTGGCGGCCGCCCAGCACACCGTGTTCGCCGCCGCCTATGTGCGGGACTGCTTCCAGGAGTTGATCGCGTTGGACCCGGCACGGACCGTGATCCGGCCGCAAGGGGTCTACCGGCCTCCGGAGCCGGACCCGGCGCGCCGCCTCCAGTCCCGCGCGGCGCTGAACACGCCGCCAGGGGCGATCCTGGCGATTGGGATCGGCTTCGCCGACCTGCGCAAGGGATTCGACCTGTTCCTGCAAGTCTGGCGAGCCACCCGCGACCTGAGGCTCGCGGTTCACTTCGTGTGGGTCGGCGGGATCGATCCGACCATCGAGATCTATTTCGGCAGCGAGATCGCAGCCGCGGAGGCGACCGGCACGTTCCGCTGCCTCGGTCACCGCACGGATGCGATGGAGCTGCTCGCCGCCGCGGACGTGTTCCTCGGTATTAGGTAGCAGCCGCCACCACGGCGGCGCTGCATCCGGAGACGGCCCCGCATACATCAAAGGCCGGTGAAACGGCCATGCAAAACATCAAAACTGACCTACGGCGCGGTACATTCATCGTCGGCGCAATTATGGCGCTCGCATTCCTCTTGCAAAGTTATGACGCTGCCGCTTTGGCTCGCTATCCCATGGGTCCGCAAGCAGAACTCAACGTGGTGCCGGAACGTTGGATCGGAGGTGTCTGCATAAGATGCAGACCCGAAAACGTACAGCCATCGTCGTTCTTGGACGATTCGGACTATGTTCTGGAAATCAAGAAAGCACGCAAGGGGCTCGATCTCGCTTTTTGGTGCAAGAGAGACATACCTGATAGTCTGCTTTTGCAAAACGCTCTGGTCATAAGGATCAGACAGGGCCGTGACGCTATCAATGCAAGTCGTCTGATAGGTCAGAAGTCGTGTATTCGAAGCGCCACTGTTTCCTATCTTAAACACGATTCCTCCTTTGAGTGGACCGTTGGGTTCGATCACATCGCGAATGTGGAACGTGTTTCCAAAGTAAACGGAAGCGCCGACGGAGGCAGCAAGCACTTTCTGGTTGATAACATTGGCGTCACGAGCAGCTTCAGCTTGGCGATGAGCCTCGTTAACCGACCTTTGCGCGACAGTCAGGTTTTCCTGAGTGATGCGCAAAGTTTGGACCAGGATCAGGAACGCGACAGCAGCAAACCCCACGTTGAGGAACGAGGCCGCATTAGCCCAGACCGCCAGCCTATGTTCCCTCGTCCACTTTACCCGATCTTTGGTGCTGTCCTGCTCGTTGCCGGCGGCTGGTGGAGCGGGCGCAGTCTCATTCTCGGGCACGCTGTCGGTCATGCTGTCGGCTGGTTCGGTGGCTTCATAGGAACTGTCCTACTGCTGCTTGGATTGGCAAACCTATATGCGCCGCTGCTGCCATGATCAGCAGCGGCTATGTTGGCGACGGCGGGCAAACGCCGTCGCCGTTGCTTGTCTGATAGACGCGATTCCGCCCCTCAATGGCAGGAAAGCGGAAGCGGCACCCTGGATGTATCGGGCTGTCGATAGGAATTATGCTGAAGCAGAACTCTGTGACTTCCCACTTCTTGGAAAATACGGTTTGATAACGGCAGTAACCGTAAAGAAAAATATCGGTCTCTCCCCCCCAAAGGCTGTTCATAGCGTTTGCGTCTGCAAAATGCAGCGGCGCATCGTAGTTTATATGCGGTCCGATCATGCCGCTTTGCAAAAACTCTTTTTTGTTCTCATAAATTTTGCCCCGGATGAGAAGAGTGCTATTGAGAGACAACGCTAGTGTGGGTGTATTTCCGGTATTTCTCATCTTGATATGGAAATTCCAACCTTCAACAACATCACGAGGCTTAAATGCGGTATGGATGATGCTGTGTGTACAAATAAAGGCCTTATTGGTCTGAACGAGGGTCTGATCAAGGATTCGGGTCTGGCGATTAGCGACTTTGAGCAAAAACAAAGTAGCCGCAGCACTTACAGCGGCAGACACTCCCTGCACCCCTCAGGGTCCCCCTCATTTATGACCAGAGATTACTACAGACCTTCCTAATCTTACTTGTACAAAGCCTGATCAGTAGGCGGAAATCTGCAGAACACCGTCTTATGCAACCTAACTGGTTCGAGC
>JAABUV010004691.1_pt1 | contig 16139 bp, 10 predicted proteins | sample 5559971 | NCBI WGS metagenome assembly JAABUV01 (sample SAMN10711881, study PRJNA513362) | rock metagenome | isolation source: Antarctica rocks | place: Antarctica: Victoria Land, Knobhead nord | collected 2015-12-19
TCCGCAGTCGTGTCCTGCCTATGGCCGTGCATCAATCACGCGCCGCCGCAGACAGTGCGCCTCATCCGCACAGCGGCACCCTGTCGCGCAAGCCGCAGCGTCGTTCTCTCCGACAAGCTGCTAGGGCCACGACGGCCTCGCAGTGGAGGCAGAGGTAGATAAACGTGCGCCGCGTGCGCCACACCAGCCAGGGGTGCGGATGGTCCAGGCGGTCACCGAGCATGACGAGGGTATCGCGGTGGGCACAGGTGGGGCACGGAGGGACGACCTGCAGCGTCGTAACGTCCGGCGTCATGCGCGGTTCTCCTGGCTCAACGTTTCTATCGTTCATGGAGGACACGGTACTGTGGCACGTCACTCCACTCCCAGCATAGGTGACGGACGGCCCGCGCGCATGATGGACAACTCACCTATCCGTGACCAACGGATCGCAGCGATGTCCTCAAGCATCTACATAGGCCCATGGTAAACGGGCCATGCACGGTGATAATTTTGCAGTGTGCGGTCATGGCTATACCATCGACAACGCAGAGGTATGGAGCCAAGGTCGCTGCGATCAGGCGGGGACGGCAGGCGCACCCACATGATCAGGCGTCGCCGGAGCGGCAATGGTCGCCGGTGTACCACCCTTCCTGTTGTGACACAGGTCTGCCGCTCCTTTGGTTCGCACCTAAGCCATGTGGCACGGAGCAGTTGGGGGTGCAGCCTGTCTCGTGGCCCTCATATCGTCCAGGCAATACCATCACCATCGCGACGTCGGACATGGCGGGCTGCCAGGAGAATCGCACCGCGCAAGGATGTCACGGACGGGAACATCGAGCGCGCGCAGATACGCCAGATAGTGGCTGAGTCGTGCGCTGCGGTACATGCGAAATGCTATCTCGGCCACGTCACGCCCCTCCTTATCGGGAGTGTTGTAGGGTATCTCCAAGGATCGCACCGCCACCTCCGAAATGCCGAGGCGATGGGCCACCTCCACACGGGTGTAGCCACGCTCACGACGGCACGCCGTCAAGGCGCAACCAAACATGCGATCGGGACGCTCGGCTGTCTCGATCACGTGTGGCGCGACCAACGCAACGGCGTCCGCCGCCTCGAGGCGTGTGCGGGCAGCGTCCACGTCTTGCAAAGGAGCGCTCCGGCAACAGCGCAGGTCGCGGCCGCATGCCGGGCAGCACGCTATCAGTAGCGGAGATGTCAGGAAGGGGATAGCCGAGGAGCAATGGCCACAGTGATCGAGGAGGTAGCATCCATGTGCGGCACAACCGGGCACCGCGGCAAAGCGCCAGAGGAGCGATCGATAGCCGCGCTCGGCGAGGCAGGCTGGGCAATAGCGAAGCGACGGGGCGAGCGTCCCCGACAGGAACCGACCGAACCATGTGAGGGTGGTCGTGCGGCCGAACTTCCGGGCGACAGGGCTCAGTGTCGTCGCGGTAAGCGCCGGAAGTGGACACGCCGCAGCGGCGGCGACGCCGTCGAGCGACATGGGACAGAGGTCTGACAGCGCGCGGATGGACTGAAGCTGGCGGCGCTGGAACAGCAAGGCTACCAACGCCGCCACGGTTGAGATGAGGTTGGCTTCAGCCAGGCGTATCAGATAGCCGGTGAGGGATTCGAGCGGCTGGGGTCGCGGGTGCACTGGTACGACGTCACAATACGCGAGCATGGTATCCTCCCAGGCATCAGAGACCGATGACGTGCGATCGCACGGGAGAGAGAAGGCTGGCGACACGGCCGACAGGGGACGGCGCCATGGACGTTCGAGGAGTGTTATCGACGAGCGTTCAAGCGTGCCGGACGGGTACACGAGCAAGGAAGGCCAGCGCTGTGTTGAGGCGAAGCGGTACTGCTTGCCTAGAGCGGCACGCCCCGCCCACGGCATCAGCCGTGGGCGGGGCGTGCCGCTCACCAGCCGACGACCCTCTATGCAATCCGACGCAAACGCTCACTGGTGCGAGGCTGTTTCTTCAGCGTGGCCGAAGCGACGCCAAGATACCGTGCGACTGCTGTGGTGGTCGGACGGCGCCCCGCCTGGCCCAGCACTATGAGGGCGTCCTCGACGCGCGCCAACCAGTGCTCGTCCCTCTGCCTCGCCTCCTCTTGCCGTGCGTGCGTGCGTTGCGCGCGTAGGCGCACGGTCACTGTATCCAGGACTGCTGTCACGCCAGGATATGAACGCAGGCGTCGCAGCGGGATGCCGACGCGCTGAGCCACATCATCGACGGAGGTCATAGGCGTCGGGTCATTCCAGCACCGCACGACATCCTCGACGCGCGCCAACACCGCAACCCCCTGGTGCTCCTTGGCCGCCCACTTGGCCTCTCGCCGCGCCGCCGCTACCGTCTCAAGGAACGCCTTGACCTGTGGATAATAATTGAGCGTCTGGTAATGGACGCCGACCGCGACGCCGATGTCGGCCACACTCGGTGGTAACGGCCCACCCAGCAAGCCCGCATGCGCCTCCCGCGCGCTCCGAAGAAGATCGTCCTCGCCTGCGACATGCGCCTCGTCGCGGCACCCGTGCGCGGCGAGCAGGGACACCGCAGTCGCCCGCGTGCGCAAATGACTGGTCGAGATCCGAATGCGGCCGGCGACGGCGCGTATGGTCACCCTCCGCTCCGCGCCCCGCAGCTCAGCGATGGCTACCTCCACACACGCGATCACGTCGTCGTCGGCGCCCTGACGTGGGAAGGATTGGAGATAGGACTGAACGGGCTTATGCGTCACGATAGCCGACGACCTCAATCCGGCTTCGCGAAGAATAGCCGCACGCGTGACCACGTGGGAGTGATGGCGCAAGCGGTCGCGCGCCTCTCGCAGGCGCGCGACCATATCCGCCTCATAGCGGTCGCGTAGGGGCGCGACAGCGTGCCCGGCATGACGCAGGGTCTGAGGCGCCACGTCCAGCGCCATACCCGACGACGTCGACACGTAGAGCGCATCGAGTGTCGTGCCGAGATAGCGCGCGTACGCGAGATGGCGCGCGAGTGTGCCCGAGCCACTGCGTTCGAGGACCTGGACGGTAGGCACGGGCAGCCCGAGCGCCTCCGCCGCCTGCGGCGCCGTGATCTTGCCCCGCAGGCGTTCCACGAGATACCCTTTCGCGTAGACATCGTGGAAGCGACCGGGGGTGTCCTCATCCGGGTGGGGCGTCACCAGGAACTCCAGTTCACGCCATGTCAGCCATGCCTCCTCCGCCTCTGCTTCGGTCATGGTTTCAGTGGGGTCATGGCGCAGGTCGTGGCCGCAGGCGGGGCACACACCGAGGCGCAAGCGCTGCGGCAGCAGGCGGATCGTCGCGCCGCAGGTTCCGCACCGATCGCGCAGACGGCATCCGTGTGTCGGGCACCCCGTCAGCACCAGGAAACGCCACGGCAAGGAGTAGTAGCCGTGAGCGGCGACGCAGGGAGGGCAGTACCGCAGGTGTGGTGCGAGGGAGCCGGCCAGGAATGCCCGTGGCGCCTCGTCTATCGCGTACCCAAACTTGTGCCCAAGGTGATACATGGTCATGCGAAGCACGCTGTCCTCCGCGATACCCATCGCCCGGGTCACGTTTGCCAGCGCCCCGTTCGAGGCATTGAGCGGATAATCCATCATCCCGGCGGCGATGGTACGATCCTGTCGGGGGAAGGCCAGCGCCGAGAGCGCCGCCGTAGTTCCGATACGATTCTCTTCGCACACCCGGATTAGGCCACTCGTGATGGTTTCGAGGTGCTGCGGGTGAATCCGCACCGGGAAGACGTCGATGTGGTCGAACATGATGTTCACCTCCCTTTACGCTATGTTGTTGTTCCGCCCACTCGGGCTATCGATGTTCCAGACCGTGCGTGTCACGATGCTGGCCCACGCTTCGTCGAGCACATCGGGCGTGATGATGGCCCCCGCTCTCTTGATCACCCGTGTACAGGCTTCCCACAGCAGGACGATGATATCGCGGAGGACGCCCTGCGTCAGATTCTCGATTTGCTTCGCCGCCCGCAGCGTCAGGAACGAGGGCTGGGAGAACGGGAGGATCAGATCCACGAAAGAGAGGAGTTGCTCGAGCCGCTCTCCCCGGTAGGGACGCAACTCGAAGAAGTCATTCCAGCGGCCGGCCACCTCGATGTCGCCCGTCGTCCACTGGAGCGGTGTGCAGGATGCGCAGATGATGGGAATGTGTGGCAGCCGGTTGGACATCTCAAGGAAGCGCCGCTTCATCTCGGGACGCATGATGTGCTCGATCTCGTCCACGATGAGCACTTCGGTACCGCAGATGGATAGGAAGAGGGCGAACTTTTCGAGCAGCTCGTCCTCCGTGTCGCTCTGCAGATAGGTCAGGCCGCGCTCCTGGATGATCTGACGGAGCAGCGGCTTGGGGCTGCTGTTGCTCACGGGAGCGTCGGTCTTGATGACCGGGACGTAGGTGCGCCTCTCCTCGATGCGCGGGGCATGACGCGACCAGAACCAGTTCAGGAAGGTCGTTTTCCCCATCCCCGATGGCGCGCCAAGCAGGAAGTTGCGCCCTTGGCCCATGGTGACATAGGAGCGCACGACGGCGATCTTGTCGTTCAAGGCACGCAACTCGGGCGTCATGATGAACAGGAAATTGTTCAACCACAGCAGGCGCTCGTCGACGGTGAGCTGGCCGAATTGGGCGCCAAGGCCGCGCATCACCTGCTCGTAGCCCGCCCGCGCCACGAGATCGGGATGGATCTCCAGCGGCTGCTCGATGAGGCGTAAGCGCAGGCGCTGCTGGAGGCTCAGGAGTTGCGCAGAGCGATGCAGGTCGACCTTTTTGGTGACGTCGAGACTGCGCAGGCGCGCTTGCAGGAGCGCATCTTCCGTGCGCCGCCGGTCCCGCCACACGCGCAAGTCGGCCAAGCGTGCGCGGACATCGAACGTCTCCGACAGGAAGACGGTTTCGGGAGCGGCGCTTGAGTCGACCTCGGCGGCGTTGGACGCCGCCGCCTCTGGCACGCTGAAGGGCGCCGCTTGGGGAGGCAACGCCATGAGCCGGTGGGTAGGGCGTGCGCCATCCACTATGACCTCGTCGTGCTGGGTGGTCTCGTCGTGCTGGGTGGTCTCGATCATCGGTTCACTCCTCTGTCCGTGTGTCGGCCCTCTCGTGGACCTCTCGTCCATCCTGAGGATGGATTCTATGCTGGGCGTGGCCGACCGTGGCCCTTGCCCCGCAGCCGTCAGATGTGGTAACACTGAGGTCGTCGGGAGCGTGGGGCGGGGGCTTGGGCCCCGCCCCACGCTCCCGACGACTAGTCAGACACTTGGCCGCCAAACCCCGCCAGGCGCTCCTGGAGGAGCGCGTAGTCGTTGCTGGTAGCGATCGGCGATGTGTGGTCCGCAGCCGCCAGACCCCGCCGTCCACGCGGGTGCGGCGCCGGCGCGGCAGTCTGCGCAGGTACCGCCAGGATGGACACCTGGTCGGCCTTGCCCGACGCGCGGCGCGCCGCGCGCTGCTCGGCGATGCGTTGGCGGCGCAGCGCGGCCTGCTCGTTGACGTGCGCCACCAGATCAGCCGTGGCCTGCTTGCCGTCGCCGCGATCCAGGGCGCGCCCCATCTCGAGCTCCCACAGGCTCATCCGCATGGTCGTTCCATCGGCCTGGCGCAACTCCTTGGCCTCCACGTCGCACACATGCTGGCCGTCGCGCGCCCGGAACAACGCCAGCGTGCCGATGTTATCCGGGTCGAAGGCGAACTTGTAGGGCGTGGGCTTGTCGTCCCGGCCGATGCGCTCCTGTTTACCCAACTCCGGCGACGAGTAGTGCATGTTGTGGGCGCAGATGCCCTTCCCCGTGATAGTGCGGATCTCGGAACTCTGGCGCCAGAACAGGCGTGCGACCTCGTCGGCTGGCGGGACGAGCGGCGCCCCGGCCGCCATGCCCTCGGCCCACTTGTCGTTGGGCGTCATCCCCAACTCCGAGTGACGGGTGTTCTGGTAGCGCACGATCTCGCCGAGGATGAACTTGTGGACATCGCCGTACAGCAGGCACGCCTCCTTGGCCGCGTTGCGCACCGCCTTGGGGTCGCGCGACTGGATGGCCCCGGCGCACTCGTCGCGCGTGCGCCGGGACAGATTCCCGAAGAAGCGCTCGATGATCGCGCCGTAGCGCCCCTTGTACGGGGGCCGGAAGACGAGATCCATGCTGTTGTATTCGTTGCCGCAGCCGATGGCGCTCGCCAGGTTCTCCAGGCTGTGCGAGTGGTGAGCCCAGGCGTTGTCGAGGAAGAGCATCTGCGGGATACCGTAGCACGACCAGGGGCCCGTGATCCCCAGGCGTTCGAGATCCTCCGATGGCCACAGGCCATCTTGCAGCGCCGATTGGATCGACATGATGCCCGGCGACTCGTAGAGGAGGGCCCAACCGATGACACAGCGCGTATACGCGTCGAACAGGACCGTGAGCCACAGGCGATCCAGGCGCGTGCGGGTCGCCTCATCGACAACGAAGACCTTGAGCAGATAGTGATCGGCGAACACGTACTGCAAGGGCAGTTGAGCGCGGTGGACGAAGGTGTCGAAGACCATGTGGGTGCGCTCGAACTCCTCGCGGCCATAGCGCGCGACGAGCACGTCCTGGGCGTGGTCGGTGTCGTTCACATACCAGCGCAGGTAGGCGCGGAACCACCCCCAGGAGGGCAACGTGATCGGCGTGAGCAGCGCGGCTTTGTCGGCGTTCTTGAGGATCGCCTCGATCGGCATGGTGTGGTCGATGAGTTCGTAGACGAGTTCTTCCGGGACGTCGCCGCAGCGCTCGGGGTCGATCCACAGACCACCGCTCTGCTGGTGGATGCCCTCGGCCATGGCATACACCCGCGCCGGCGGCAAACGGATGTCCGAGCGGGCATAGAATTGGGCGATCATCGTATCGGCGAAGTGGAGCTGCGCGGGCGTCATGCGGGTGCGTCCGGCCGCCGCGGAGCGCATGCCCCGCGCGATACGCTCGGCGTTGCCGTTCGCCATCTCGTACAGACGGAGGTACTTGTACCAGGTCGGCAAGGCAATCGGCTTCTTGCGGCTGGCCAGGATGGCGCGCAGGAACGTGACGCGCTTGCGGACGGCGACGCGCGTGAGGGCAGCGTGCGTGCCGCCCTCCCCCTCCCGCGGGACACAGGCGCGGTCCTCCTCTGCGGCGAGGAGCCGGCGCACCTCCTTGACCGTCGTCACGATCATGTCGGCCCTGGCGCGTGCCGCCTCGCTGAGGTCGGCCACCGCGAGGGGCGCGGCGGGCAACACGTACGCATCGATACGCGCCACCAACGCCCCACGGGTCGCCGCGACCAGGGTGGGCGTTTTGGCCGCCTGTCCGTCCACGCCCACATCCCCCCCACGCCGCCCGATGATCTCGAGCAGCGGCACGGTGGACCGCACGCCTGTCCTATCCTCCTCCACGTCGATGGTCATGCGCGGGGAGTCGATGGACAGGACCTTGTAGATGTTGCTATTCCGGTACAGCCACCGTCCCGGTCGAATGTCCCTAGTGTCGTTCGCGTTGGTCATGTCAGGCCTCCTGGGCGTGTGTGAGGTGGACGCGCGTGCCCGGCACGGGCTCGGCGTAGCGGAAGATGAGGGTGTACAGGTCGACCGTGAAGTCATCCTGCCAGATCAGGTGATAGAGAGCGGCGGCGGCGCGTGGCGTGGGCACGCCGGTGTCGGCGGCGGTGCCCTTTATGAGGTCGGCCAGGAGCATCGTCTGCCCCACCGCACACTCCAGGCGCGCGCGTGCGGCGGCCGCGACGGCCGCGTGGCCGCATGCGCGGCCCCGGTACCCCGCGAGCGCCAGGAGATTGGCCCGTTCGGTCGGACCGGGCAGGTCATGCTCCGTGCGCACAACGTAGCGCCACCCGCGCGCGGTGAATCCCCGCCGCCCCTCGTCCTCGCGGCGGCGCGCCGCCGCGACAGCCGCCCGGATCTTGCGCTGTTTGGCGAGGGGCAACGTCCGCACATAGAGCTCGTCGAGCGTCCGACGTGCCGAGATGGTGATCTCCTGCACCTCGACGGAGCCGTCGACGTACCAGACGATGATGTCCGGCGTGTACGAGTGCTGGTGGCCCACCTCGTCGTGCCAGGTGATCATCTCGAACTGTGTGGCGAAATCACGCACACGGCGGTCGCGATTGAGCTGCACCAGCGCGACGTGCTCGACCTGGGACTCGAACTGGACGATGCGGCCCGCTTTATTTGTCATCGTGCCGCAAATGTTGCGGCCGGTCGAGCGGACGCGGCGAACATTACCGGCCGGGGGTCGTCGTTTCATGACCATGTATGCGCCTCCTACCCTTCGTGTGTTGTGTGTTGTGTGCCGTATGCGTTGTTGTTCGATCTGTCCGTGTCCCGCCCCATCGGATGGGCGGTCGTCCGGGTGGTCGTGCCACCCGCCGTCTCGCGTTGCCCCTAGTCCATACACCACCTCCACTGGCTATCCCCGCCGCCGATGCCCACACAGCATCGGCGTATGACTGAGCCGCGCGCCCTTGCTGCCCGACGCGTTGTACCGTCCGTCCGTTTTAATGGCCAGGACAGTCCGCGCGGTCCGCGTGCGAGAGGCGCTTTCTACTGACACGCATTGAGTGCCCGGAAGTCGGTAATGGTTATGCAGCAACTTTCAAGAGTCACCCACACGCCTTGTCGGCGCGCGATCATCGGCGGTGACCGGTCCCACGATCGGTCCCGCATGGAATGCAGGTGTGAGTGGAGAGAATCGAGAGGGTAGGCAGATCGAAGGAACGCATGGCGGAGAACTGGGCGCACAAGCAATCTTGTGCGAGGCTGCGATGGAGCCATCCCGACGCTGTCCTGAGATGGCTCATATAATCTCGACGTGCGCGGTATGTCCATTCCTCATGAGTGGCGACGATCAAAACCGGTCACGCAGTAACGCCAAAGATTCGGCGCACGCACTGCCAGTGGTGCAGCAGTGCATGGCTGCAAAGCATGTTCCGGCCGCTGCTTTGACACCGATGTTCACGCCCTCGCAACCCGATGTTTATCGGTATCGGAAGCTAGAGAAGCTAGAAAGGGCGCGAGATGGACGACGGAAACGATTGGGGCGGCAGGGACGGCAGGGACGGCAGGGACGACAGGGGCGGCAGGGGCGGCAGGGGCGATCACAATAGGATGGGCGCGGCGGTGACGGAGGTGGTCGTGGCCGGCGTGGGCGCGGACACCCTGCAGACGCTCGTCGCGGCGGGCGAACGCGCGCGCGACTACGCCCAGCAGGCGCGCGCCGCCAACACGCGGCGCGCCTACCGCGCCGACTGGGCCGACTTCACGGCGTGGTGTCGCGACCGCCACCTGGCCGCGCTTCCCGCCGCGCCCGGAACGGTCGCGCTCTACCTCAGCGACCTCGCTATGTCCCGCAAGACGAGTACCTTGCAACGACGCCTCTCCGCCATCTCGCAGGCGCACAAGGCGGCCGACCTGGAAACGCCGACCGGCCACCGCGCCGTGCGCGCCGTGTGGTCCGGCATCCGTCGCGTCAAGGGGACCGCCCAGGAAGCCAAAGCCCCCGCCGTCACGCGCGACCTACGCGCCATGGTCGCCACGCTGCCGGCCACCCTACCGGGCCTGCGCGACCGCGCCCTGCTCCTGCTCGGGTTCGCTGGCGCGTTCCGGCGCAGCGAACTCGTCGGCCTCGACATCGCCGATGTGACGACGACGCGCGACGGTCTGGTCGTCAACCTGCGGCGCTCCAAGACCGACCAGGAGGGCGAGGGACGGCGTATCGGCATCCCCTACGGCTCGCGCCCGGCGACCTGCCCCGTGCGCGCCGTACAAGACTGGCTCACCGCCGCGAAGATCACCGCGGGCCCGGTTTTTCGCGGCGTCAACCGCCACGGGCAGGTCGGCAAGACGCGTCTCTCCGACCGGTCGGTCGCGTTGATCGTCAAACGCGCGGCGACGGCGGCGGGCCTCGATCCCGCGCGCTACGCCGGCCACAGCCTGCGCGCCGGCCTCGCCACGTCCGCCGCCGCCGCCGGCGTGTCGGAGCGCGCTATCATGGCCCAGACAGGCCACAAGTCGCTGCCCATGGTCAGGCGGTATATCCGCGATGGCTCGCTGTTTAATGAGAACGCCGCGGCCGAGGTAGGTCTATGAGATAGAATAGGGGTATGCTCGTGTTGTTGTTGTCACGTATCGTACTAAATGTCACCGATAACACATTAAGGTCGTTTTAACGAATTAATGTCGTAATCGTTCACATATATGAGCAATAAGTTGGGATCATTCAAGCGTTTCGCGATCCATGACAAAACGAATCTTCACCGCCATTTTGGCATGCGATAAACCGTGCAAATAGCAACCCTATTCACTCGTGTCCCAGCCGCAGCGTTCTCATTCTCTCACTCCCTCTTAAAGTGACTGATACTCTTTGTATCACGCTCAAGCCCATACAAGATTTTCAAGCGCGTTTAGTCCCCGCACGTCAAAATGCGTAAGACTCGTCCTTGCGCATAGTACCGCCGAGATCACCACGCCTTTGATTGCGCGAAACAATAGGCGAGCTTGTAAGCATTAGCGAACCGCACGCCACCGGAGCACCCATATCATGCTCTGATACCAGTATCGATGTCGACGCCATAGATGAGGTGAGTTGCAGTGACATATACGAACAGCTATCGCTGCCCCAATCCGATCGTTCGATGATTGTTGTGGGTTGCTAATTCGTTCAACCCCTATATATGCGCATGTGTCGATCCGACACGCTTGGAATACTGCCTCGGACTGGAACTATACCTTTCAATCCCCATACATACGCGTATGTCGATCCGACGCTAGAGTAAGCATAGAAATGTTGCAACACATCGCCCATCCCCATTGCCCCTCGGTATCGTCCGATTATGCACATAGTAGCGTAGAGGGAGTCCCCCTCGATCGGGGGTGCTTCGGTCGCCACCACCACAGTTAGCCCGTCTCCGTTTTGCCGGGTGCGCACCTAATTCCTGCCCGAGGGCAGCGGCATCGGGATGGGCAGCGACCAGGGCCAGAAAGCAAGGCTGTCACCAAGACAGTCAAACTAGCCCCCATTTAACACAACACAGAGGCCTTGTCGGCATGTGTCGCGGCGCTATTCACCTAATTTACTTGTTAACGTCCCTAAAGACCATAATACATTATTGTGCGTCGCTACATAAGTAAGGGAACGGGGTACCATGTGGGCGTTAAGCGCGACATCACGGGCGCGATCCTGGACCGTGCCCGAGGTGACTTGACGCCCTTCGTCGACGATGATACCAGCTCGTTGTGCCGCCATGCGGATGCTGCCCAGAAGGCGACCAAAACTCCACCGGTGCACGCTCATCCGGTACTGTTTCGCATACATCTTCTGCCCGTCCTTGTATCCGGGATGCTGGGCCTCAGCGCGTGCGCGCATATCCCCTTCCACTGCCTCGCGTACATCACCCACCTGTGGCACTATGATGCGCCCAGCATGGTATTGTCGGGCCACATCCACGATAGCGCGCGCCAACAAGCGGTCTACCTGACGGCCCAACTCCGACTCCCCGACATCCGGTGTCTCCCCACGACGCTGTTGCGCGTGGCGTCGATGGTCACCCTCACTCCGCTCGCGCCGGTAGCGCTCCAGGAGACGGTAGTCATCGCCGAGGAGCTGGCGCGTGCTGCGATACGCCAGGACGGCTCCATGAATCGTGTCGACCACGGCAACGGTCGCGGGCCGGTCCATGCCGACTGCCACGCCCACCACGATGGGATCGCGGCCCGCATAGGGGGGCTTGCTCGGACGCCCGTTATACCCATCGAGGCCGCAGAGGGTTGACTCCATGCGCCGCTTGTATCCGCGTTGGGTCTCGCTCAGGTCAACCTTCTTTTCCATCCGCGCCATCCGCGCGGCCACACGATCCATCTTCTCCCGGCGCACCTCCTCGGTTCCCTCTCTCGTCCAGAGGCGTGTATCGACCGTGCAGAACAACACCAGGCGATGGCGCTCCCACGGCGCGCCCTGGCGTCGCTTGGAATCCTCGCGCCACGCGAGACGCGCCGAGCGCAGCGTGAAGAGGGCGCTGGAACCGTGCGTCTCACGCTGGACGTGCTGGTCCTCGGCGAAGCGATCGAACAGGTGCATCTGCCTCCGGTCACCGTAAATCGCGAGGGGATGGTTTTTCATGCCTGCCAAAACGAGGCGTAGCCGCTTGTCCCCACCGCGGGTCCAGTGCATCTTCCCATTGTCTAGCAGAACAAGCGGAAAAGGGAGATTGTCTGGCTCTCGCAGGAGGGCATCCTGCCACGAACGGGCCTGCGCCTCGTCCTCGGGCACCATCTTCGCCACGTCGGTCAGAGTGTGCAGGAAGGTCTCGCCGGACATATCCCGTCCCCTGGGCCTTCGCGCGGCGAGTTGCGCCTCCAACCTCTCAATGCGGATCTCCGTGGCGCGGCGGCGAGCTGCCAGCCGTTCGGTGTTCTCCTCGCCGTCAGGCACGGCCCCGCCATTTTTCAGCAACACGCTTATGGCGCAGCGCGCGGGCTCATCCGTGGCGATGTCGTAGGCGGCGAACAGAGCGCGGTAAAGCTGCGTGTCAATGGCCTTCTGACTGCCAACCGTCTTCGGCGCGATCCGATCGAGGGCTGCACCTGCCGCCCGGCGAAGGTCGCCTATATCCTGGCTGCTGGCCTCGGCGAGTTGCGCGTCGTCGCGCAATATCTCCAGCCAGCGGCATCGGCCATCGCGCGCGCGCTGCGTCCGCTGCTGCAGGGCAAACCACGACGAGAATATGTCCTCTACCGTGTGGACGATCGACAGATACCAATACGCCGGCTGTCCCGCGTACGGAGGGCTGGAGCCGCTGTCCTTGACCCACGAGTAGATGAGGCCTGGGGGAAGATGCCCGCGCCGTTGCCACATCTCAAAATCGGCATGCTCGTTGACGCGTGCGATCACGCCAGTGATGAGCGGCGTGTTCGCATCCGCCATGAGATGCCAGAGGTGACGACGTGTGTCCGCACTGGCGACCAGGCGGCACTGGATGGTCAGGGCGTCCATGTGCGCCCCCTCTCGCCCCTGCGCGCACGACAGCCGTCCGATGACCGTGGCCCGATCGCACGGCCGCCAACGCTCATCGTAGATGACCAGTCCGGTCGTCGCATGGCACCGCTCTCCGCTCTTCTCATCCTTTGTCCCCGCGGTCCCCACGTCATCATTGGCGTCAGTCCTGCCTCCGATCTGGTACACTTTTGTCGTAGTATAGCACGCACAGTAATGCCTATTTTCGTGCGTGATCGACTGGAAAGGACGGTTGGTGGCATGGTGGAGGCATTGGACGTGCCGGAAGGCGCCGCCGCGGGCGCCGGACGGGATGCGCGCGCTCTGGATGTCCACCGAAGATCCGTGGGCCCGCTGCGCGGCCGCTTTCCTCGAGGCGAAGGCGCGACGTACCGGCAGCATGCAGACCCGCGAACACTACGAGCGCACCCTGCGCCGTTTCGCCGCCGCCTGCGGCTCACATCCAGCCCGTATCGTCCCCACCGAGATCCAGGCGTTCGCCCAGGGCCCGGCCCACTATCGAGGTCGCGGCGGCAGCGTCCACGTCCGGCCGCCGACCCCCGCCACGATCGCGCGGCGCCTCGCCGTCCTCTCTAGCTTCTACGCCTTCGCCATGAAGCAGATCGTCGGCCACGACGCCTCCGGCCGGCCGCTCTCTCTGTGTACCTATAACCCCGCGGCCGCCGTCGAGGGGCCTCGCGTCGACCCCTACCGGCAGGCGCGGGGTCTCTCGACGGCGGCCGCACGACGACTTCTCGCCGCCATCCCCCGCGATACGCCCATAGGGTTGCGCGACCACGCGGTCCTCAGCTTCTACTTATATACAGGGCGCCGGCGCGAAGAGGTGGCGCGCCTGTGTTGGCGCGACATCGAGACCACCGACGACGGACGTTACCTGTACCGCTACCGGGGTAAAGGCGGCAAGGGTGGACTGCGTGAGCTTCCCCGCCCCGCCGTGCGGGCACTCCTTGCCTATCTCACGGCCATCGGATTGTCGCGGACGATGCGTCCCGACGATCCCCTCTGGCGACCTCACGGCGAAGGAGGTGTCAAGCGTGCGGATGGAGCCCTCACGTCGAACGCCATGTACCGTCGCCTCAAGCACTACGCCCGTTTGGCCGGGATCGATCCGAAGACCCTCTCGCTGCACGGCTTGCGCCACACTGGCGCCAAATTGAGGCGACAGGCTGGCGCGGGGATGGAAGACGTGCAACGTTTCCTCGATCACACCAGCGTCGCCACCACCCAAATCTACCTCCGGGCGACCGAAGCCGTCGATGACCCTCTCGCCGATAAGGTTGCCGCTCTCCTGGAGCAGGACGATAGCTAACAGTTGATAGGGACGGTAGGGAGCCAGGTCTCCTGTACCAACCTTTAAGTTGCCAAGGAATCGGAGAGTGCGCCATTGACATTGATGCTCAATCAGAGCGACAGGCGACGAGCGTAACCGAGCCCTATCCGCACAGATAACGCACGCGTGACGATGGTGTGCTGACGCCAATGATGGGGGGATGCCATGCACCTTCGCACACCCTCTCAATGCCAATGACGCATTCTCAAGAATCGTTGGCGCTTGTTGCGCGCGCCTTAGCATTATGTCAATTATAAACACGGGGGAGGGCCATCGCCACCCCATGGATAACCTATCACTAAATGACAGGTTGCACTTTGCAAAGTGTCTAAACTGGTTTTGGAGTTGGTCGCAATGACATCAAGCACCGAGTAGCAATTCTAATTGTCGCTGAACAATCGCTCGTAGAACGCGCATAATAGAAGGCCACGCGGCAGATGACACCAGGGTGTCCCTGCGACTAGCCACACATGGAGGACACGCATGACCCTGATCGACCAGACAAACACAGACATCCTGGGAGCAGCCTATCGCGCGTTGGATCGTGCACTGCCCATGCGCGGGGTCGACGCGATCAACGCGGACTGCCTGTTAACGTTCCCCTATCCCGCGGACGGGGCACAGCAGGAGATCGCGATCGACACCGACGAGTTTACCGCGGTGTGTCCCTGGACGGGGTTGCCGGACTATGGCACGCTCGTCGTCCGCTACACGCCGCACGCGCAGTGCCTCGAACTCAAGTCGCTCAAGTATTACCTCCTCTCGTATCGTGACGTCGGGATCGTGCAGGAGCATGCGACCGATCGCCTCCTACGCGACCTCGTCGCCGCCTGCCAGCCTCAGCGCATGAACGTCACGCTCGATTACAAGGTGCGCGGAGGTCTGCACACGGTCACCACGGCGTCGTACGCGGGGAAGGAGGCGACCACGATGGGTGAGTGACGGAGGACGCGCCAGAAACGCGTGTTGATGCCGCGTGAGGAGCCACTCACGTCGTGCAGCCGGACGTGGCGCGCGGGCGGGGTGAGGTCACGCCAAGCGCACAACGTCAGCGGGATCGCCGTTTCTCACAAGCCGCCGTCACGTGCGGAGATGATCACGCGCGCCGCCGCGGTCCGCGGCGACCGAAGCCCCGCGAGGCGCGCGCCGCCCACACACGACCGGGTCGCTCCTTTGTCCCTCGGAGCGATTGACGCGAGGCGCGGCGGCCTGGTACGGTACAGAGGGCACGACAACAACTGCATAACGTACCTACGGGAGCTCGGGTAGCCGGGCTGAGAGGGTGGCCAGTGGACGCCGCCGACCGTCGAACCTGATCGGGATAATGCCCGCGCCAGGAAAGATGTTCCGCTTCGCTCTGCGCCACTGGATTGCCTCGTGGCGCTTTTTTGTGCGCGACCGGGCAACCCAGTGGCGTCCACGCACCCCCTCCACCCTCACCCCCTCTCGCGAGACCATCGATGGAGGAGACGCGCATGACCGCCGAGTTACCCACGATCGGGAAGATTTCGCCCGAGATCTTCGACGCCCTTATTCTCCAGCGCCTGGGCGCGCCCTCGCCGCGCATCCTGGCCGGTCCGCAGCATGGCGTCGACGTCGGCGTGGTCGACATCGGCGGCGGCCAGGTGATGGCCACGACCTGCGACCCCGTCTTCATCGTTCCCGGCTATGGGTTCCGGCGCGCCGCCTGGTTTGCCTTGCACATCCTGGCCTCGGACGCCGCCACGTCGGGCCTGCGCCCGACGTACCTGTGTATCGACCTCAACCTGCCGCTGGAGATCACGCGCGCGCA
>JAABUV010004692.1_pt1 | contig 16137 bp, 14 predicted proteins | sample 5559971 | NCBI WGS metagenome assembly JAABUV01 (sample SAMN10711881, study PRJNA513362) | rock metagenome | isolation source: Antarctica rocks | place: Antarctica: Victoria Land, Knobhead nord | collected 2015-12-19
GCCTGCGCAGCCCGCGCCCTCCGCGCTGCAGATGACAACGTGCCGCGCGCCGCCCGCGTCGCCGCTGCCAGCCGCGCTGCTGCGCGGCGGCGACGCGGGCGCCTGCGCCGGCGACGGCGGCGGCGCCTGCGCGCGCCGCGGCGCGGCGGGGCAGCCGGGGCCGGGCGGGGGGGGGCCGGGGTTGCCCGCGTCGCAGCCCGGCATGCTCGGCAGCAGCTCGAAGGGCGACACGTCCTCATCCCAGCCGTCAGTCTCGCTGCTGCCCGCGGGTGCGGCGGGCTCATCGGGCGAGCAGGGTCCCAGCCCCGCCTCTGCGCCCTCGCAGCGCTCCCCACGCTCGCTCCCTGTAGGCTCCGTACTCGCAGCGCTCGGCGCGGGCGCAGCCACCACAGAGTGCGCCTCTTCCGCGGCTGCGCCTGCTCCGCCGCTGGCTGCGCGGGCCGGCTGCGGCTGCTCCGCCGCGCCGGGCGCCAGGACCTGGCTAAAGGAGGCGGCGTCGGGCTCGGGCGGGTCCGGGCCCTCGTCCAGGTCCTCGAACAGCTCGACGGTGAGCCCTGAGAACGTGACTTGCTTCTGCAGCCGCACGGCCGCGCCGTCGTCCGCCGCAGCCGCCGCGCCGTCGGCCGCCGCCGCCGCAGCACACCCTGCGCGAGGGACGACAGGTGAGCAGGATCGCCTGCAGGGCCTTGCTCTCTGCCCCTGGCTGCCGCCGAACATAGCAGAGCTGGCTGAGCCGTGGCAGCGAACGGCAAGCATGCCAGCAGGCGCGCGCTGCAACATGCAGGCACGCAGAGTTCCAACCGAGCTCGCGCCCACCAGAGTAGCTGAGGCAGTCGAGGCGCAGGACGACCAGCGACGGCGGCCCGGCGGCGCCCTCGCGGCCGGGCAGCTCGACGCGCACAATCACCTGGCGTGCCTGCCGGGTGCGGGCACGCTCGCGGTCAGGGCGGCGCCTGCCGCACGGACCCTGGGCCTGCCACCGCTCGAGCAGGGCGCTGCTGCCCACTCTCCGAGCCCGCGCCCGCCCGCCGTGCGGCAGGCCCGCAGTGCTGCCGGAGACGCGGTGGCTGCGTGCGACAGGCACGCGCCGCCATGAGGCCAAGTTGCGGTGGCAGCGCATTGACGTCCAGGGCCTCGAGCACACATGCGTCAAGTGCATGTGCCGGCGGTTTGTAGCTATATGGGGCAGCAGCACTGCCTCCCGGGTCGTCCGCATCTGCCTCCCCGCGCAGGGGTTCGCGCCTGCACGCGCAGCCGCTGCAGCATGTCCTCGATGCCACCGGCGATGAGGCGCACGCCGTCCACCACCGCCGCCTGCCCCAGCGCCTCCAGGTCGGGCCCCGGCGGCAACTCCAGCGCCCCAGACGGCGCCTGCCCGGCGCCACCGCCCTCCTGCGCGCCGCCGCCGCCGCCGCCGCCGCCGCCGGCGTCCGCGGCGGGCACATCCGGCGCGCGCGCGCGCGGGCGCACCGTGATGAGCACCTCCTCCACCGCCAGGCTGACCGGCGTGCTGCCCAGGCTGGTGAGCGGGATCTCGGCTGTCAGCGCGCCCACATACCCCGCCGCGACCTCCCAGTACGCCGACCCCTGCGCCGCATGCTGTGACATTGGGAGAGGACCAAAGGAGCGTATTGAGCATGCCACAGCAGCCAGGCGCGGCTCTGCAAGGGAAGCCGGAGCCTGGAGTCGCTCAGGTGGAAACCATGCGAGAAGCGAGAGCCAGGTGAGAAGCGAGACAAGGCGCGGGGCGCGCGCACCAGCTGGGAGTTGAGGTACTCTGTGTTCAGCAGCGCGGAGCGCAGCTCGAGCGTGCCGCGGCCCAGCGCCACGTTGAGCATGTCCAGGTCCACCTGCGCCAGAACAGCTGAGCAACCAACAAAGTGCACACCCGACACACTGCCGGGAGCTGGCCATCACGCTGCCGGCTGGTTGCTGGCTCGGCGCGGCCCTGCTGGCAAGCGTTGAGCTGACCGGGCCCCAGCTCGGAGCCCAGCGCCAGAAGCGGCTCGGCGTTGAGGGCTCACAGGCATGACACTCGACGCAGAGCGCCAGCATAGCCGCGGACCTCATTGCGGAGCAGGCAGCCCAGGTTGCGCTTCAGCAGGAACTTGAAGGCGCGCTTGAGCAGCCAGTCGGTGCCAATGCTTGACAGGAAGGCCGCCATGCCGGTGGCGCTGCGCCCGGCAAGCACAGCATGGACAGTTGTCAGTCATGGCCTGGTCAAACACTCCTACAGACTCGCCGTGCGACCAATACAAGCTGCCAGTCACAGGCTCGGTGCGCCAGTGCCTTGCTCTGCTAGGACTGGCCGTGAGCACATGCATGGAGTTCAGCGCACACCAGCCCACTGCCCCAGCAGCTAGTCAGAGCTCAGCTGCAGGCAGTGCAGCTACCTATCACAGCGGGCCAAGCCGGTCATGCTCAGGCGCCGCAGCGGGGATAACCTGGCAAGCGCGTCAGAAGGGGTGTACGCCAGAGCGGCACCGGCGGGCTCCCAGCAGCTCGCACACTGCCCAAGGACTGGCAGCAAGGCGCTCAGCTGAGCAAGCGCAGTCAGAAATCCTGAGGCAAAGCATGACCGAACGCGTGCGGTGTCGCTGAGTACAGGAGTTGCAGCAGCCGGTAGGCTGATGAGGAGGGCGGCAGGCAAGCTCTGCTCTACCTCACTGCTTGCTGGAATCAAGCCCTCCCTGGCTGAGGGTCCTGCCTGGAGTCAGGAACAAGGCTACCAACTTGCATAACTTATCTACTTGTACAAGTTATCCCCGCGCCTGAGCCTGTCAGGTGCTGTATTGCAAGGCTGCTCATGCTAGCCCGGAGCCTGATTCGCCTGCAGCAGTGCGGCAGCCAGGCCGCTTGCACTCAGCTTGCCTGTAGCGTAGTGCTGCAGGCTGGCCTCCCCTTCAGGCGTGCTGCTTCTCTTCCAGCACCTGCTCTTGACCTGGTGGTGACAGTGCGGTGACATTGGCAACCTGACGCTCTGGCGAGCAGTGCTGCGGGCAGCACATGCTGAGCAGTGCTGTACCGCGCAGGGCGCTCGTGCATGCGCCGGCGGCGCAGCTCACGTCGCTGCTGCCGCTCGCGCACGCCGCTGTCGAGCGGGCCTGGAGCAGCGCGGCGCACCAGGTCGCCGCCGGCGCCGGCCGGCCAGCACATGAGGCGCCGGGCGTGTCGGGGCCAGCCGCAGAGCGGGGTGCTGGGCAGGGCAATGCGTGGAGCAGCGCGGCGGACGCGGCGGCTGCCGACCCGGACCAGCACGCGCGTGGGCGGGCGGGCGCCCCGGTGCCGTCCCCGGGACTCGTGCCAGAACAGGAGCATGCGGCGGGGGCAGGCGCAGGGCGCGAGGTGAGCAGCGGGGCGCCCCTGGAGGCGGGGGAGGCGGCCGGCCGCGCGCCAGAGCCCCATGCTGTGGCCGCCGCGGCCGTGCTAGAGGGCGAGGACTTTTACGCCGACTCTGACGAGGACGTCACGGAAGCCAGCCTGCCCGCGCACGTGGCCGCCTACCTGGCCGAGCATGGCGCGCCGGACCCGCCGGCGCCGACTGACGCAGACGAGGCGTCGCGCTTTGCTGCCTTTGCGGAGCAGCTCGGTATGGGCGCTGGCAAGGGGCCTGGGGAGGAGGGGCACGGCGCGCCGGACCCGCCGGCGCTCGCCGAAGCAGACGAGGCGGCGTGCTTCGCTGCCTTTGCGGAGCAGCTCTGGAGCGGCGCCGAGGCCGGCGAGGGGCTGGAGGCGGATGCCTCGCTCGAGCGCCTGGCGGCGTACTTTGCCGAGCACGAGGCGCAGGACCCGCCCGGACCTGCGGGAGCATTCGATGCTGCCCAGGCTGCCGCTTTGATGGAGGAGATTGAGAGGGCGGCGGGCGCCAGCGGGGGCGCTGGGGACGGCGGCTTCGGTGAGCGCCTGGCCGCGCGCCTGGCCGAGCGCGGCGGGCCGGCCCTGCCCGGGCCCGCGGGTGCGGAGGATGCCGCCTGCTTTGCCGCCTGGCTGGAGGAGCTGGGTGCGGTGGCGTCCTCTGGTGGCGACGGCCGCGCCGAGCAGTCTGGGGCGGAGCATGCCCCAGGTGCGGCGGGGTCGCGGCGCGGGGACGGCGGCTCGCCTGACAAGGCCGCCGATGCCGCCAGTGCAGGCCCGGCAACCGCGGCGCATGGGGCCCAGCGCGCCGCCGAGGCAGCGCCGCGCGCCGCCGCCGCCGTGCGCGGGAGCCGGCGCAGCGGGGCCTCCCTGCTGGGCCCGGCGCCGCGGTCCGGGGGTGCGCGGCCGGTCAGGCGGGCGCTGGGCGGCATACGCAGCGCGCATACGGCGCCGCGCCCCAGGGCCCCCGCGCCGAGCTGGGACGCCCTGGACAGGGACGCCCTGGACAGCGAACGCCCGGCACCCCAGCGCGCGCCGCGGGTTCGCGCGCAGCCGGCCGAGGCTGGCAACCGCCGCGACGGCCCCGCCGGCGCACCGGCCTGGGCGGAGCCGGGGTCGGGGGCCGCGCGGGCCGCAGCGGCGCTGGCGGTCGCGGAGGCGCGCGCGGCGCAGCTGGCCGCGAACGCGGCGGCGGCCGCCGCGCCCGCGCCCGTCCCCCTGCACGAGCAGCGCATGGTCCAGGCGCGCCGCAACAAAAGCCGTTGCCCTTCGCTCACCTAACTTGGCAGCACATGCCCTGCGCCTGAGTCTGTTCAGCGGGGCGCGCACGCAGTGCTTGCATGTGAGCCTTGCGGGAGCATGGCAGCGTGCGTGTGCGCGCAGGCCTTGCGTGGCTCACTCATCTCAAAGAAGGCGTGGCCGCCTCGCCCTACCCTACTAAACTTCCCTAATTTAAACCCTATGCAGGTGGCGGTCATCGGAGTGCCCAACGCGGGCAAGTCCACGCTCACCAACATGCTGGTCGGCCAGAAGGTGGGCGGCCGCAGCGCCCCCCAGTGCGGCACCGCGCCGGTGCATGTGCGCGCAGGCTGGCCCCACGCCCAAGGGTTGTCAGAAGCCAGCGCAGACCGCGCACGTGCGGACATGCAGAGGTGCCTGTTCACGGGATGCTTGGCACCTGGCCTGCACACATCCAGCATGCATACGACAGCGCTGCACTCTGTTCGCATCCCCGAGCGAGTGGCGTGCCGCCTGTGTGCTTTGCTCTGTCATTTGTGTCACAGTCATGTTATAGAGAAGCGGAATCGTGCGCTGCCGACGCGGGCAGAGCGCGCGCGTGCAGGTGAGCGCGGTGTCGCCGCGCACCAACACGACGCAGGACTCGCACCTGGGCGCGTTCACGGAGGGCGCCGCGCAGGTCGCGCTGTATGACACGCCGGGCGTGGTCACCACCAGGCGTGCCCACGCCCTAACCCCTTCGCCGGGGACCTAGCCCTGTACCCTGCCGGGGCCGGGAGCGCGCGCGCGCGCGCGCTCGCCCGGCGCTCGCCGGCGCTGGTCGCCCGGCTGCGCTTCCTGCGGCGTTTTTTGCCCCTGTGGCTCTGTGCGGGAGGGTGAGTGGGCGCTGAATGCATGGGACCTGGCGCCTGTGACACCTGCGCGCCGGCGCATCAGCAGGGCGCGGGTATTCCCACCCGTTCCCGCATGCGATGGGTGGGTCCCCGCGCGCGCGCAGTCGGTACCGCGACACCAGCCACGCGACGCGCGTGCGCTCCGCCTGGCGCGCCGCAGCTGACGCCGACGTGCTCCTGCTCGTTCTGGACGCGCACCGGCAGGTGGGCCAGGGCGGAAGCCGTCGCCTTGGTGCTGTCTGTGTTGGGAGATGCGTGGGTGCTGTGTGGCTGCTGTGCAAATGTGGCTGCGACCTGCTGACGCGGCGCTCTTGCAGAGACGCAGCTAGCTTGCCCGTTGCGCATAAAGGCGGGCCTGGCGAGGTCTGGTGAAAGATACTACTCGTGTGCGCGCTCCAGCGTGGTGCTGCTATAGTGAGCTGGAGCTGCGCCTCAAATGGGGCGTGCACGCACTCCGGCTGGGTGCTGCCGCAGTGAGCCGGTACGATATTCCCTAACCATATCCTACCGTACCCTTTGCAGCGAGCCGGGGCTGCGACGCAGATCACGCGCGAGGACCCGCGCGTGCTGGCGCTGGTGGAGCACATGGCGCGCGGGCCGCTGCCGGACTGGGACCCCCCGCCGGCGCTCCTCGTCCTGAACAAGGCGCGCCTGGGGCCCACCTGCTGCCGCCAGCCAGCGCCGCGCGCCCAGCGCGGCCTGCAGTCCAGCCGGGTCCCGACCCTGGCTCGCGATCAGCGCAAAGGTAGCTGTGACTCCGCGAGACGAATCGCGCATGGCCCACCTCCGGCGCTTTGGGCGCGCGGTGCCGGCAGTTGCTTGCTTCAGAATGCAGCGACTCCCTCAAGAGTGCTCAACGCGCCGCCCCGGGAAGAGCCCGCATGCGCCGGCGAGGGCGCCGCCCATGGCGCAGGTCGACCTGCTGCTCCCCAAAGGCCGGCGCAACCCTGCAGGGTTTGACCGCGCGCGCAGGTGGATCTGCTGCCGCGCCAAGCCGGCGAGCGCCTGCAGGCGCTGGCCGCGAAGCTGGGCCAGGCGGCTACCTTTGAGCGCGTGTTCAACGTGTCCGCCGCGCGGGGCGCCGGCATGGCCGAGCTGCGCGCCGACCTGCTGGCCAGGCGCGCCCCAACCCTGTCCCTACACCCTGACCTTATACCCGACCTGCTGGCCAGGCGCGCACCACGGGGGCCCTGGGCCTGGCGCCGCTGACCCGACCCAGGCCCTGCACATCTCCTGAGTTGTGAGCGCAGCGGCGCTCGTCTGGGCGCTGCGTCTCGAGCGGCGCCGCCGCGAGAGCTGCACCGCGGCGCTGCCGCGCTGGTGCTTCGGCCCGCATGCCCGCTCGCGTGCCGGCCGGGCTCCGCCAGGCTGCCGCACGCTCGCTAATGGAGTCGAGTCTGGCAAGGGCCGTGTCCGCCTGAGACGAGCTATGTCCCGTGAACACAATGGCGGCCCGCGCGCAGGGCGACGCCCGGCGCGTGGGTGGTGCGCGCCAGCCAGCACACCGACAAGACGCCCGTCGAGCTCGCCAAGGAGGTGCGGCGCCTTGCCACGCCATGGCCCCGCTCCTGCCGCGCGTATGCGCGCACAGGCGCCCGCTGGCGGCCGCGCACGCGGCGGCCGCGCTCCGCGGGCGGCTGGGGCCCGGTAGCAGGCGAGGCTGCCGCCCCTGCCCAGGTACCGCGAGCCGGCCGACGCGGCGGGGCCGCGGCTGACCTGGACGGCCTGCTGCGCCCAGGTGGCGCGCGAGGAGGCGCTTTCCACCCTATCCTAACCCTGTCCTGACCGACAGCCTGCTGCACACCAGGTGGTGTGCGAGAAGGCATTCTCCACCCTACCCTGACCCTGTCCTGACCTGGGCTTGCTGCGCGCCAGGTGGTGCGCGAGAAGGCGTTTCGGCGGCTGCACGAGGAGCTGCCGTACGAGCTGCGCTTCGGCGCGAGCCAGGTGGACGAATTCCCGGACGGCTCCGTGCGCATCGAGGTCCCGCTGCTGGTGGGCGACGAGCGGGTGTGGCGCCCGGCGACCCCGCCCCGCATCGCCGTACCCCCTGCGCGGCGCTCCGGACGCCCCGCGCTCTGGGCAATGCGCGGGTGGGCGCCACAAGACACTGCGCACGTAAGCATTCCATGAGTGTATGTAAGGACGGGCCAAGGCTGGACCCAGACGGTCTGACGGAGCGCAGTCGGGCTGACGCGCAGACTGCGCGCAGGCTTGCAGCCCACTCTGAACAGAGCGCGCGGGCGGCGCGCTTGCAGAGATCAGTTCCGTTCGCATCATTACAGAAACACAACTTCATGGTGTGAAGCTGGCGCGCGCGCGGGTGAAGGTGAAGAAGATGGTCATCGGCGCCCGGGGCTGCGTGATCGGCGAGATTGGCATCACCGCGCGCAAGGAGCTCATCACGCTGCTCAAGCGCAACGTGCACCTCATCCTGCCCGTCAAAGTGGCCAAGGGGGGCGACAGGGGCGCTGCCTGAGCGCGGGGCGGGGGCAGGATGCTTCGAGCTGCCTGCCCAGCGGTCTGCTGTGCAGAGGCAGCGTGGTGCTTGGTGGCTCGCGAGAGTGTATACTGTGTTGGCCGCAGCGTGCGCCGCTTTATTTTTTATGCTGAGCGCGGATTTTTGGTTGGTACCTGGCGTATTCAACGGTGTGAAGGCCAGTCATATGTAGTGGTTCGACCTTCTGCCGGCACCGAGCTCAGCAGCCTCAAGCAGCGCCCACTGCTCTTTAAACCTTAATGGTGCTGCTACGTCAGTGTCTCTGTCACTAAATTTGCCTGGCTTATGCTAAACCCATTTGCTGCTGGTGGTCATGCTGATGTACAGCCTGAGAGTGGAACTGGCTCTCCAGGATCAATGAACTTCGGTCACGGTCGGCGGTGCAACAATTGGTGGAAAGCAGGTTCACAGCTGCGGCACTCCACGGTGTAACACCGCCATGTACCCTAGAGCATGCTCATGTAACGCAACGCCCAAGGCCTTGTCGAGGCCGTAGTTTCCTGTGCTTAGCTTCTTCTGACGACACTCCTTGCAGCTGTAACGCAGGAAGGCGCTGCCAGTGCGTGCTGCGGCTGGAGCGATGACAGACGCGCGTGTCAGGTTTGAAAGCCCGGTCGCCCTGGTGCGCGCTTGCTCACACAGCCGCGGCTTTGCTCACCGTCCGCCCAAGTGGGGCCAGAGGACCCATCCTAGGAAAGAGAGAGGACCTTGCTGCTGCGGGTGTGCAGGACACACCGAAAGACGCCGGCGCAGACAGCGCGCCCCGAGGCCCCGAGCAGTCCGGCACGGCGGCCCCGGCGTCTGCGCCTGCGCCCAGGCCGCCCGACGGCGGCGTGCAGGGCGGCAGGGGGCTGAGCGCGGACCAGGCTGCTGCGCTGCTGCGTGCGCTCCTGCCAGGGGGCCTGCGGTCGCCGCTTGCGCCCAGTGCTGCGTGCTCCCCGTGCGTTCTGCACAGCCCCATACCGTGCAGCCTCTCCCGTGTCATACCATGATGCTGCAAGGCCCTGTGTGTGCGCTCCTGCCTCACAGTTGCGCAGAGGCTGCCCGCACAGTCCCTCCGGCCTGACGAGAGCGGCAGCAGAGACTGGGCTTGCAAGGGAACAGTGAGTCCAGCGCCAGCTCACCTGAGCTGCCAGGCTGCCCCGTAACCCAGCGCTTCCGCTGGGCCAGCCTGAGCATGGCAGCAGAGCTGGCACCTCTGCGCGCTCCTGCATAGTGCCGGAGTGCTCAAGCGCCATGGGTTTCAAGCCACCAGGCCAGCCAGCGCGGTCTGCCACACTCCTGCACGCTTCCCTTTTGCAATATATACGCTGCAAACCGATGCTCCTGTCTAGAATGCACGCGGCGTTAAAGCGAGCATGGGGTGTGGCCTGAGCGGGGCCAACGGCCGGCCGTTGTGTTGAGCAGCTCCCTGCACAGCACACGCAGAGGTGAAGCGCGTGTGGGTGGCCGGCAGGGCAGCGCAAGGCGGCCGGCCGCTTCTCCATCATCGGCCCCGAGGGCGACGATGAGAAGCTGGCGACCACGCTGCACGAGGCCGCCGAGCGCGGGCAGCACCGCGAAATCATCCGGCGCGCCCCCGCCGCTGCCCGCGCCAGCGCACTGTGGCTGCGCACGTGTCCAGGGACCCAGGGACCCACATTCCTCTGTCAGTTCAGGCATGGCGTCTCTCGCGTTCCGCAGGCGCGCATTCAAGCAAGGGGACGGCGAATGCCCATTACACTTGTGTCCTGCCCGCCTGTTGGACGCATAATGGTGGAGCGCTCGCTGGCCGGGTTGCAGGCTGGCCAGTACAGGCCTGCTGCGGCGGCGCCGCGCGCATGCCCTCTACGCTGACCCGGCTACGCGCGCAGGATGGTGGAGCGCCCGCAGGATTATGTGGAGGCTGGCCAGCGCAGGGTGCTGCGGCAGCGCCAAATGCTAACCCTTTCTCGCCGACCCGGCCGCGCGCACAGGATGGTGGAGCGCTTGCTGGCGGGAGGTGGAGGTCAACAAGCGCAGGACTGCTGCGGCGGCGCCCAACCCTGATCCTTCTCAGCTAGGTTCCCCCCACCCTTTCTACCCTACCACTATCCTATACCCGGCCGCGCGCGCAGGATGGTGGAGCGCTCACTGGAGGAGGTGGAGGTGGACCAGCGCGACCGCCACGGCCGCACCGCGCTCATGTGGGCGGCCGACACCGGCCAGGTGGAGGCGGCTGAGGCGCTGCTGGCGCTGGGCGCGGACCGGCGCGCGTGCGACCTGCAGACCGGGCGGTGCGCGCCGCGGGGGCGCGTGGGGGCACGGGCTGGGCGTCGGGCACGGCACCAGAGCACGGACTGCGGGAGACAAGGATTGCATGGCGCATGGTGGCATGGTCATGCATGCGCCCTCCTAGCTGCTGCATGCAGGCAGGGATGTGTCAGCAACGCTACGCCGATGGGGTTATACCTCTGTGCCAAATGACGTCCTGTCCTCCTGCAGATCAAATGAAGTCCTAAACAAGGGGAACAATATGTGGGGCAAGGCGCATTATGCGAGGCAAACAGCCGCCCCGTCCGATTTATGGCTGCGCTGAGGCACAAGGCAGACAGCGGATGCGCAATGTTGCAAGCAGAGAGCCATATGCAGGATGCAGGCGCGCCCCACGCTATGTGCGCGGGCGGCAGGAACGCGCTGCACCTGGCGGCGCGCTCCTGCAACGTGGACATGCTGCGGCTGCTGGTGGGCGGCGAGGACGCGGCCGCGGACGCCGCCTACGTCAACGAGCCCGACCGCAACGGCATCACCGCGCTCTTCCTGGCCATGCAGAAGGGCGCGGCCCAGCTCCGCAGGCGCACAGCGGCCCAGCAGACAGTATGCTCTCCGCCTGCAGAGGCTGGCAAATGAAAGCTGCGTTCCCAACCAAACATAATGCACGCGCCAGCTCACAGCTGCCTCAGCGACACCTCCGAGCCAAGCGCAGTGCAGACGCCGGGCGTGCGTGCCAAGCCTGCGGCACCGTGGTGTGCCGCGCGCGCCGCAGGCGAGGACGGCCTGGCGGCGTTCGAGTTCCTGATGCAGGCGGGCGCGCGGTACAACTCGCAGGCCTGGAAGGCGCTGGGCGCGCTGCCGCCGGCGCCGCCGCCGCCGCGCGGCGCCGACCCGCCGCCGCCGCTCGGGCGCGGCCTGCGCGGGGACCTGTTCGGGCGGCCGCGGTGACTGTGCGCGTAGTTGCCGCTGTGCCGTGTGTCATGGGATGGAGTACGGGCGACACATGGTCGCTGAGTGATGCACCATGTCATGTGCAGCCGCACCGCCGAAACGGCTGGACACTTCCAGCAGCTTTGCCACCAGATCTGGCTGCATCATGTGCAGGGAGCCTGTTTGGCTGGGGAAATTAAGAGCTTTTTTGCTGCCTGCATCGAATGGGCCAGGAGGGAGGTGTTGTTGCTCCTTGCATGCATCGAGCATAGCAAGGAGCATGCGCGCTTGCATTCTTTGCACGTTGGCTTGAGCAGGTGCCTTTCCGGCTGTATTGTCGATCAGAGTCAGGATGCATGACTGACATGCCGTGTGCAATGCAGTGCTTTGCTGCACAGGCCTACAGCCAGCAAAAGCTCAACTGCATGACATGTGCGCATAGTTATGCATACGCGCATGCAGGCTGGGTAAGTCCCATATTGGAGTTACAGTGCTCCACATACGGGCTCTGATAGCGGTGTCTAAGTGGCATGGCTGCTGCACACAATGTACTCTACCTCTCAAGTCCTGAAGGGTTAACCAGCACATGGTGCATGCGGTGCTCGACGCAGACAGTGCTTGTCAGGCCATTGACATTAATTGTGCCGCACTGTCACTTTTAAAAAAGCATGTAGAGAGGAGGCTGCCAGCAAGCAGTGGAAGCCATCATGCGCAACACAGACCAAGGCCTGCCTCTGCCACTGGGCGCTCGCGGAGAGCGCGCTCTAGACGTTGATTTAAGGCGCGGCAGGACTGGATGGCGCACGAAGGCGCCGGGCGAGACCGTGGCGCCCTTGCCTGCCGGCTTGCAGCCCAGGAAGCACAGCACCGCCACGCTCCATTGGGCGTGGGCGTGGTCGTGGACCACCACAGAGGGGCTGGCAAAGACGTCCACCACCCTGCAGCGCACAAGCGCGCCGTGGGGCCGAAACGGCAGCGGCGCGCGCGGTCCCCGCCATGCAAGCGGCAGCCGGGCCCCACCGGGCTTGTGCGCTGCAGGGCGAGGACATCTTTTCAAGCCCCTTTGTGATTATCCCATACAACAGCCAATTACTCCTGGAACGTGGCCGTGCTGTGCAGCCGGACGCTTGCGGCCTCTCTGTACGCTCACAGAAGGCGGCGGGCGCGTGCGCCAGCCAGCGCGCTCGGCAGGCCCGGCCTTGGTGGCGTCCGCATGCAGGTTGGCGCACTTTGCCCGTATGGTGCCTCCACATGCGCAGAGAAGCGCAGGTGATGCAGCAGCGGCAGCGGCGGCGGCGGCAGCGCGGACGGAGTCAACATTGACTGGCAGGTCTCTGCTAGCCGGGTCGCCTTCAGCAGCCACCTTGTCTGCTGACAGGCCCTTTAGCGCCGCGGGGCTCCGCGCGCCACAACACGGCCTTTCACCATGCGGCCGTCGCAAAACAAGCTTGCCAAGGTGAGCCGGCCCGTGCATGCCGCGCAGACCGCGACGCGCCGCTCATGGAGGTCAAATCACTCTACACGCTGGCCATGGTGGAGGGCAGCCGGCGCAACGCGTGCCGCTCGGCGGCTACCAGGTGGCGGCCGGCGCGCGCGCGAGCGCCGTGGAGCAGGCGCTGCCGCAGTCCATGCTGCGCATGCAGCGGCGCTCGAGCGAGCGCTGGCCATCACCTGGCCGCGGCCGAGTGGCACGCGTTCTTCCGTCTGTCGCCGGCCATGACCAGAGCATGTACACGGGCTTGAAGTCCATGAGCAGCGCGTCGCGGTCCGCGCGGCACGCACGGGCCTCAGCGGCAGGCCGCGGGCGGACGGGCGGGCAGCAGACATGCGGGGCGCACCGCCGGCGCAGTGGAGCACCGCAGCGGCCGGCCAGTGCACGGCCGCAGGGTCGCCGGGCGCCAGCAGCTCGACCCGCGCAGCGACCAATGCAGCGATGCCCCTGCACTCCCTGACGCTGTCCTGGCCCCTGGTGCTGCCAAAAGCACAGGCCGTCCAGCGCGCAGGTAGCCTGCTCATGCCGGCCGGTAGCGCCGCCGGCCGCCAGCAGCCCGAACAGCGCCGCGACGCCCCCGGCCTGCGAGATACAGTTGTTGATGGCACCACCGCCTGCACCCCATCTGCCGCTCATGCACGGGCGACTCCCTGTCACGCAGGACCCTTATACATACCAGAGGAGCTGGGGTGCCCCACTGTTTGCAACGGTGCACGGTCATGCCTGCCAAGCTGGGAGCCAGCCCAGCACACGGTGTGTCCCAGCAGACAGGTGGGCCGTGCGGCTGCCGGCGGGGCCGGGCGGGGGCGCGCGTGATGTTGCAGTCCAAAAGGACGTCGCCAAGCTTCTGCCCATCGTCCAGCTCCGCCAGAGTGCAGGACACGACACTCACTGCTCTTCCCCAGGCTCACTGCTCAGAGACTACCCCTCAAAGCCCTGCACTCACATACGCCAGCAGTGCTGCCAACAGCCCTGCCAACAGGTGTGCGTGCAGGACCTCAGAGTGGGCCACAAACCAACAGGGAGCCTGGGAAGCGCGGTAAGCCTCGTGCCCCGCGACCTAGCCGTGGTGGACAACGTCGAGACGCTTGGCGACGTCCTCATGGGTCCCAACATCGAGCGCGCCTGCCGGCCCCGCCAGCAGCCGCTCGGCCTACCTGTATGCTTGCACACATGCATGTACATGCGTGCGTGGACACGGTCCGGTGTCAGAGCCTCAGGCATCGCCGCCCATCCTTGGTAGACGCGCCAGCATGCGCGCTTGGCATTGACGCCGGGCATGCCTTGCGGCGGCGTCGCGCATCCCACCCATGAGGCAGACGACACCGACCGTGCTGGGCAGCAGCAGCAGGGAAAGCGCTGCGGCCGCCGCGCCGTCCCCGCAGCCGCCCTGCTGCTGCTGCCCAGCACGATCGGGTGGTCTAGCTCATGGGTGGGATGCGCGATGCTGCTGCGAGGCATGCCCGGCACCGCGTCCCGCACCTGGCTTCGCATCTGTGCGCGGCATGGGCACAGCCGCTGCGACCATGCTGATCTGCAGGCCACGTATGCCTGCAACCTGCGCACATGCCCCTGCCGTGGACACGTTCAGCTCGGCGACGCGCTGCCTGGCATGGAAAATCATACAGCAACCCCACAGGCGGCAAGAGAGCAGCAGGCGCTGCGGCATGGGCATGGCGACCAGGCGGTGGCGGTCTGCGACACATGCTACGACACGAGGAAGCGCACCACATACCTGCCGTCCGCGGCGCTGCCGCAGGCATTGAGCCTGCGGCGCGGGCTCGGCGCTTTTCGGCGCTTTTCCTGGCGTTGAGCGCGCCTCCTCGACGGCCCGACCCGTCCGCCCATTGCCTGCCCCCGTCAAATCAGCCTCCGGTAGCGCTCGGCCTGCGCTAGCTTGCCAGCACCAGGCCCGGCCGCGAACGGTCCTTGCCGCAGGTGCGCACCTCCTGCCTGCATTCAGGGGCGCGCCGCCGAGCCGGCCCTTCCACCGCACTCTAGTGGCCGTCCCGGCGGCGCTGCCATGATATGCAAACAAGAGGCGAGCACAGACGGCAATGAGCACCGACCATCCGGGCCTCGCGCTGGCAAGCTCACGGAAGCCAAGCGCTACCGGAGGGTGATGTGAATGGGGGCAGGCACTGGGCAAACCGGGACGGGCCGACGAGGAGGCACGCTCGCAACGCCAGGGAGCGCGGCGAGCCGGCGCGGCAAGCTCCATGCCTGTTACAGCGCCGCGGATGCCAGAGAAGTGGTCTGCTACCTCTTTGCCAGAGCATGTGTTGCAGGCCGCCGCACATGGAAGGCCATGCATGTGTATGCGGTGGCTTGCCTGGATGGGATTACTCAGGGTAGGGTAAGGTCATGCGCGTGCCTGCGGCGCCCGCGCGACGGTCCAGCGGCATGAGCGGGCTTGCACGGGCGCGCAACGGCGCTTTCAGCGGCGCGGCGGCCAGGCATGCGCTGGTCAGGGCGCGCGCCAAACCAGCGCGCACAACTTGCAGTCGAGTGGATGAACACCTATGTCAGCCCGGTTCGGCGAGGGGCTGGTTCGCATTTGCTGCTACACATGTGATGAGCTGCTTATCAGCTACGCACCTGATGTTTGGCACACCGTGATACAAATGCAGCGCAGGGCATCCAGCTACGTCCACGGATAGGTTTGGCTTGCAGTGCTGGCGGAGTATGGCTACTATATGTGTGCGCCTTGTGTCTGGGGCTGAGCATTTGATGCGCATGCGCAGAGGCCCAGACACAAGGCGCACACAAGAACTAGCAGGGCACTGCCAGCACAGCAAGCAAAACCTAAATAGCAATAATGCACTGCGCTGCATTTGCGGCGTGCTTAATTCATTCATTCATAACATCATTGTGGCTGACCAGGTAGCTGATCACAAGTGTAAGCAGTGTCACGCCAACCAGCTCCTCGCTGGATCCGATTGACAACGGTGTCCATACGGCCAAGGCGGCGGGCTGAGGCGCGCGCTGTGGCGCACCTGCGGCGGCCCAGAGGTATGAGCAGGCTCGCTCGGGCCCTCCCAGCGGCATGGGCATGCACCTGATGGCGCTCACCAGCGGCCCGGATGTCAGCGCGTGCCGGTAAGGCGCGCGCCGGTAAGGCGCCTTGCTAAGGCGCCCTGTGAGGCGCCTTCCAGCGCTCGTGCGGCGCGTGCTGGCACCCGCGCGGCACATTGATTGCACAAACAGGGCGCCAGCTGCCAGCAAGCGCGTCTCGAGGCAGCAAGCGCTCATACAACACATAACCTGCTTCCTTGGGTACGCATCAGGCGATGACGAGGCGCAATGCGGCGATCATAACCCACTGACACTCACGGGGAACTACGTAAGGCCATTGCGAGGCTCCAAGGCTTTTCCAAGGACTTTGCAAAGCTGTGAACGGGCATCAGACGATGGATGCTCGAGATTATGCATGAACACATGGTGGCACAAACAGGGCGTCAGGAAACACGCCTTGAGGCAGCAAGCGCTCATAGGGC